>Ga0210408_10001118_pt1 | contig 29412 bp, 25 predicted proteins | sample IncBWH4MmetaG_FD_155471 | JGI IMG/M metagenome (GOLD analysis project Ga0210408, IMG submission 155471) | Forest soil microbial communities from Barre Woods Harvard Forest LTER site, Petersham, Massachusetts, United States - Inc-BW-H-4-M | ecosystem: Environmental > Terrestrial > Soil >...
GAAGTAAGGCCTCTATTTATAGTACGGCCGAAGCGACGGCCGGAGCTTTCCGACTTTCAGGGCGGTCTCAATTTCGGAATCTGAAACGCCGTTGTCGGAAAGTTGGCGGACTTGGCCAGCTTCCAATGCCGCGAGCGGCAGTCCATTTCGAAACGAAATGCGATTGGCGGTGAACGCCGTGATTCTCGATCCGGGTGTCAGAATTCCCTGCAAATTCAACGGATCAGCCGCGCTGAGCGTGATCAGTTCGTGACTCGGCGCAGCTTTGCGGATCGAGCGCAACAGACCGATCGCTTCCGGCAAAGCAAATTGTTCGCCGCTCATGCCGGCGATAAAATAACCGCCGCGAATTTCGCCGCGTGCTTCCAATCGCCGATAAATCCGGCCGAGCTCGTACCAGGTCGCATTTAAGCTTTCGCGTTCAAGCAAGCGACGAAAGACAATGCCGTAACGACGCAACAAAACGCGCGCGAATTTTTCGAGAGCAATATCGCGCCCAACGGAATCCGCGCCATTCGATTGCGCGACCGGTTCTTTTCTGATCAACGACCAGCGTCCAGCGAACTCGATGCTGGCTAAATTTGTTTTGCGGCGGCGTTTTCCTTCGTTCCGTCCAAAAGTCGGCCGTTTGTTCGACGGAACGAGTAGCGCACGCAAGCCATCGAAACTGTCGGAGGTAACAAAACCGAGCGCGGCGAGTTCAGAGAGCGCTTCTTCAACTTGCGACGAAAGCAAACCGGTTCGACGAACGATCTCGGCAAAAAATAAAGCGCCGCCGGCGTCGAGGGCTTCGCGCGCGGATTGCGCATTCGAAGAAAGCTCACTTGCCTGTGCGCTGGAGCCTTGGCGAATGTGGATCGATCTTGTTGTCGCGAGGCAAAGCCACTCATCCAAATTTTCGCGTTGATAAAGCGCGATCGGACTTGTTCGCAGCGGCGCCGTGGCGCGCGCGTTCGAATGTTGCGGCGAGCTCAGTCGCGCCCAACCGACCCGGCCGGAAAAACAAAGCCGATCCAGCCATTCCGGATCGTAATCGGTCACACGTGCGTTGAGCACCGCCGATTCCCAGGAAGCGAGCGGCAGCTCGCAGCCGTCCAGCTGTTCTAAGATCGATTGCAAACCCTCGGGTCCTTCCGCGCGATGTTCAGCGTCGACCCGTTGCCACGCGAACAGGAACCGATAAAAATCCTGAGCCGAAACCGGTTGAATTTCCGCGCGCAGTCGATCGATCGTGAGCCGATGAATTCGTGCGAGCAATCGACGATCGCACCATTCCTGCTCGCTCGCGTTCGGATGGAATTTTCCACGAAGAACGAATCCTTCGCTTTCGAGTCCGAGCAATCCGGTTTCGATTTCCGAACGAGGCAACGCGAGAATTGCTTCAAGCTGGGAATTCGTAACCGGACCCGAAACTTCCATCCTTCCGCGCAACAATTCGCGAACTGCGTTCGACCGTTCCCAATTTTGTTTTTGCGCAGATTCAGGCGCAACCAACGGAGGATCGACATTCGCGTCGGGCCAAATCGTTTTGAGCATTGGCAAACGCTCAGCCGCGACCCAAAAGACCCTTTCGCCGACGCGAAGTTGAGGGGCGCGCTTCGCTGCGACGAGTTCGTTCAATATTTGCTCTGCCGCAGCGCCATTGCCTTCGTGATGGACGGTTCTTTGCACTTCATCGCGCGTCATGACCGCAAGAAGCATGAGCGCGTCGTGTAACTCGTCCGCGTTCGTAGCCTCCGGCCACGCTTCCTTTTCGACCTTTTCGATCGCCGCCGTGTCAAGAATGGCAAGTCCGTCGCTGCCGCTTCTTTCGGAAGACCGGCGCGTATAAACAGCCTGCGTTCGGCGCTCTTCGAGTGGCGCGTTGTCGAGAAATGCGTAAGGGCGCGCATTCAAGATTTCCGAGGCCAGTGGCGACGGCTCCGGCAAATCGCGCGCGATGCAGCGAATGTCGGCGTTCTCGATCTTGCGCAGGACTTTTTCGAGACCGTCTATGTCCATCGCCTCGGTCAGGCAATCGTCGATCGTTTGTTCGACGAGCGGATGATCCGGAATCTCGCGGTCGCCGACGATGTGTTCGAGACAGGCGAGCTGATCGGGAAAAACGGCCGCGAGCAGGTTCTCCGATTCCATTCGCTGAAGCGGCGCAGCGAGTTTCGAACCGCCGCGAAAACGGGGGACGGCCAGCGAGCGAGTCGCGTTCCAACGCCAGCGAATAGTAAACATCGGCGCGTCGAGCAACGCTTGAACAAGCAAATCGCGAACAGTTTTGGAATTCAAATAACGAAAAACTTCCTCGAGCGGGAACGAATGCTGAGTGCCGAGCGAAATGACAATCGAATCGTCGGTGGCCGCGGCTTGCAGTTCGAAATTGAAAGATCGACAAAATCGTTTTCGCAACGCCAAACCCCAAGCGCGATTGACTCGATTGCCAAACGGCGAATGCAAAACGAGCTGCATTCCGCCCGATTCATCGAAGAAACGCTCCATCACCAGCGTTTGCTGCGATGGAATTGCGCCGAGCGTGCGATAAGTGTCGGCGAAATAGTCCGCGACCTGTTGCGCGGCTTCGGCTGGCAATTTCAATTCGCTCACAAGCCAGGCGGCGACGTCTTTGCCGTCGCTTAACATGTTCTCGATCTCCGCACGAAGGTCCGAAACGGCGGCGGAAAGTTCGTTCGTTCGCGCGGGCGCTTCGCCCAGCCAGAACGGAATTCCCGGAGGTTGACCTTTCGCGTCTTCAACGCGGACTGTTCCGGAATTAATTCGCAAAATCCGCCACGACGCGTTGCCGAGCTGGAAAATATCGCCGGCCAAACTTTCGACCGCGAAATCTTCGTTCACAGTTCCCACGAAAGTTTCGGATGGTTCGAGAATCACCCGATAATCGGCATTGTCGGGAATCGCGCCACCCGACGTGAGCGCGGTCAATCGCGCGCCGCGCCGGCCGCGCAGTCGATGATTGATTGCGTCGTGATGAATCAGCGCCGCGCGCCGGCCGCGCTTCGTACTGAAACCTTCCGCCAGCATTTTCACCACACTGTCGAATGCATCGCGCGAAAGATTCCGATAAGGCCAGGCCGCGCGAACCTGCTCGAACAATTCGTTTTCGTCCCAATCGTCAGTCGAAGTAGCGGCGACGATTTGTTGCGCGAGAACATCGAGCGGCTTTTCCGGAATCAGCAGGCGATCCAGTTCTCCGCGTCGAACCGCGCGCAACAATGCCGCGCATTCGACCAATTCGTCGCGACTCAATGGAAAGATCCTTCCCTTCGGCAGCCCGCCACGTTTGTGTTCGGCGCGACCAACTCGTTGCAGTAACGTCGCAATCGAGCGTGTCGTGGCGAGCTGGCAGACAAGATCGACCGAGCCAATGTCGATCCCAAGTTCAAGCGATGCGGTCGCGACCAACGCTCTCAATTCGCCACGCTTCAAACGATCTTCCGCATCGAGACGCAATTTTGCGGAGAGACTTCCGTGATGCGAGGTGACCGCGTCCGCGCCGAGAAGTTCGCTCAAATGATGGGTCACGCGTTCGGCCATTCGGCGCGTGTTGACGAAGACAAGCGTCGTGCGATGCGCCTGAATCAATTCAGCGAGCCGAGAGTAAACTTCTTCCCAAATTTCATTCGACATCACTGCCTCAAGCGGCGATTTCGGAATTTCGATCGCGAGATCAAGCTCGCGCCGATGTCCGATGTCGATGATCGCGCAATCCGGATTCCCGTTTGAATCGACATTACGCGTTCCCACCAGAAATCGCGCAACTTCCTCGATTGGTTTTTGCGTCGCCGATAAACCGATTCGTTGGAGCGGCTCCTCGGTTAGCGCCGCAAGCCGTTCGATGCTCAATGCAAGATGAGCGCCGCGCCGATCGTCCACGACGGCGTGGATCTCGTCGAGAATCACCGTCCGAACCGTCTTCAACATTTTCCGGCCGGAATCGGAAGTGAGGAGCAGGTAAAGCGACTCCGGCGTCGTGACCAAAATGTGCGGCGGCGTTTTGATCAGCGCCTGACGTTGGGCGGCGGTAGTATCGCCGGTCCGAACCTCCGCGCGAACATCGACATCATGACCTTCCTGTTGCAACAAGACACGAATTCCAGCGAGCGGTTCCTGAAGATTTTTGCGAATGTCGTTGCTCAGGGCTTTGAGTGGCGAGACGTAAACGATTTGCGTTTCATCCGACAGTCCACCGTTCGCGCCTTCGCGAAACAATTGATCTAGCGATGCGAGAAATGCGGCCAACGTTTTCCCGGAACCGGTCGGCGCAGAAATCAGGACGTGCCGGCCCGATTGAATTTCTGGCCAGCCGCGAACTTGCGGTTCAGTCGGAGATCCGAAGGTTTGTTCGAACCAATGCGCAACAGCGGGATGAAATTGAAACGACTTCATGAACCGAGCACCGGGAAAGCGGAGCACGTAATCTAAATTACAGCCGAACGATCGGCAATTAAGAGGAGATTCGTAGCGCGATGACTTCGCGCAGCATGGCGAGGCTGTCGTGAACCACGCGGACTTTGCTGCCTTCGGCATGATTCCAGCGCACCGGAATTTCGCGAAGGCGCAATCCAGCTCGATGCGCGAGAAAAAGTAATTCGACATCGAACGCGAAGCCCTGAATGCGCGCTTGTTCCAGAATTGACCGACAAATATCAAGCCGGAAGGCTTTGAAGCCGCATTGGGTGTCCCAAAACGGCATTCCAGTTGCCAAGCGCACGAGCAAATTGAAAACACGTCCCGCTTGTTCGCGTCGCCACGGTTGATGGATGCCGATCAACTTGCGGTCGAGCGCACGCGAACCGAAGGCAAGATCGACATCTCTATTCGCAATCGGCTCGATAAGTTTCGAGATTTCGCTCAGCGGCGTGGAGAGATCAGCGTCGAAGAACAGCCCGATTGGTTTGGTTGCAGCCAGCAATCCAGTTCGCACGGCAGCGCCTTTTCCGCGATTCGGAAAATTTTCCAGCAACCGCGTTTCGATTTTGGCGGCGGCTAAGGCATCTCTTGCGATTGCCGACGTTGTGTCGGTCGAGCCGTCGTTGACGATGATCAGCTCGCTCTCGGAGGAATTCGTCTCGAGAAAGTCGAGAGTAGCGCGGGCGGTTGCGCCGATCCGTTCGGCTTCATTGAAGCAGGGAATGACAACGGTCAACGAGGGCAATCGGTTCACGATCACCGGTAAATCTCGGTCACAAACTTGCCGTTTGGATCGACATATCCCCGATACATTCCGGAAGTATTGAATGGCAAAGTGATCTTGCCACTCTTGTCGATGGCAATCAGTCCGCCGGTGCCGCCAAGTTTTCCAACTTTGTTGATCACGGTGAGGCCTGCTTCTTCCAAAGTCTTGTGACCGTACTCCATCAACGCCGAGATATCGTGCGCAACAGTGGCCATTATAAAAAATTCGCCATCGCCCGTGCCGGACACCGCGCAGGTGACATTGTTCGCGTAAGTGCCGGCGCCAATGACCGGAGTGTCGCCGATGCGGCCGCTCAGTTTGTTCGATTTGCCGCCGGTGGAAGTGGCCGCAGCGAGATTTCCACTTCGATCGAGAGCGACCGCGCCAACGGTGCCGTGCGCTTCTTCCGGAGCGACAATAAATTTCTTATCGCCAGCGGGCGCGGCTTTGCTTTTTTCTTTTGCCTTGTCTCTTTGCAATTCGTCCCATCGTTCTTCGGTAAAAAAATATTTTCGATCAACAAATTCGACGCCGTGTTCTTTGGCAAACGCCTCGGCGCCTTCGCCCGCCATCATCACATGCGGCGACTTTTCCATCACCAGACGCGCGAGACTGATCGGATTCTTGATGTGCTGCAGATTTGCGACTGTGCCGGCGCGTAAAGTTTTCCCGTCCATGATTGCGGCGTCCATTTCGTTGACGCCGGCCGCGTTAAACACCGAACCTTTGCCGGCGTTGAAGAGCGGGTCGTCTTCGAATACGCGCACAGCAGCTTCAGTCGCATCCAATGCCGAACCGCCGCGCTGCAAAATTTCCCAACCGGTTCGAAGCGCGTTCTCAATTCCAGCGCGATACTCACGCTCGCGCTCCGACGTCATTTTGCCGCGCGCCATCGTTCCCGCTCCGCCATGCACCACCAATCCGACCTTATTCTCTTTACCTGAGCTCATTTTGCCGAACTGTTGCGCGCCAGCTAATGCCGCAAACGCAAACACTCCACAAGTCACAAGACGTCTCAGCGACATATTAGTTTATCCTCGCAACCACTAGTCCGGGCTTGAGTCATTCGCCAGCGCGAAGAAAACGCTTTTTCGCTTTCGCGAACTGAGGCAGTTTCTCCTCCGCATGGCTGATCAAAAACCAGAATCGACTGAAGAGGCGTTGATCAAGGCGCCGGTGATCGCTTTGCAGGAAATCGGCAGTCTCGGCGACAAGTTCCTGCGCGAAGTCGGCAGCATCTTCTGGTTCATCATCAACACATTCGAAGAAACGTTCGAGCGGATCCGCGAAGGCCGTGTGCCGTTCCGGGCGACCAGCTTCTTCCGGCACGCCGAACGAGCGGGAGTCGATTCGGTTCCGTTGGTTTTTTTGGTTTCGTTTTTCCTCGGACTAACCATGGCCCTGCTGACCGGCTATCAATTGCAACGGTTCGGAACCGAACGACTGGTGCCCGGCCTGGTCGCGATCGGTTTCACCCGCGAGCTTGGGCCGTTGATTACCGGAATCATGCTTGCGGCGCGAATTGGCGCCGCCTTCACCGCCGAGCTTGGTACCATGACGGTGAACGAAGAGGTAGAAGCGATCGAAGCGATGGGTGTCGGGCCATTGCGGTATTTGGTAGCGCCGCGAATCCTCGCGCTTTTTTTTCTGATGCCGTGTCTTTCCACGGTCTCAAACATTTCCGCGATCTTCGCTACCAGTCTGATTTCCAAGGCCTACTTTAGCATCGCCTTCCCTTACTTTGTCGATCTTGTCCGTGACTCCTTGCTCATCCGCGACCTCATCACTGGCGTGATGAAGAGTTTTCTTTTCGGGGTGCTCATCGCTGGAATAGCCTGTTACCGCGGACTGAGCGTGAAAGGCGGCGCGGCAGGCGTCGGGACGGCGACAACTTCCAGCGTAGTCACCGCGATCACCGTCGTCATCGGCGTCGATACCCTCTACAACGTTGTCTACGTGAATTTTTTCCCGACATGAGCGCGAAGAATTCGCACATGGTCGAGCTCCGCGACGTCGTTATGGAGTTCGAAGACAAAAAAGTTCTCGACGATCTGTCACTCACGGTCGAATCCCAGGAGCGCCTGGTGGTGATGGGCCAAAGCGGCAGCGGCAAGAGCACCATTCTGCGTTTGATTCTCGGAATCTTGCAGCCGAATGCCGGCGAAGTCTTTTTCAAACAATTCGAGATTACGCGTTTGAAGCGGCGCAAATTGCAACAGGTTCGCCGCGACATTGGGATGGTTTATCAATACTCGGCCTTGCTCAGCTCGCGGACGGTGCGCGACAACGTGGCTCTGCCGTTAGAAGAATTGACCGACAAATCGCGCGACGAAATCGACAAGATCGTCGACCAAAAGCTCGAGCTCGTCGGCATGAAAGAAGCCAGGGACCAGCTACCGTCGGAATTAAGCGGCGGAATGCGCAAACGCGTAAGTCTGGCCCGCGCTCTGGTAATGGAGCCCGAGTTGATTCTGTTCGACGAGCCGACGGCCGGCCTGGATCCTGTAATCGCCTCCGTCATCGACGAATTAATCATCAGCCTAACTGATAAGTCGAAAGTCACTTCGATCATCGTGACTCACGAGATGGCCAGCGCCTTTCGCATCGGCACGCGAATGGCTATGTTGTATCACGGAAAAGTTATCGAAGATGCTGACCCCGAGACGTTCAGGCAGTCGCAAAACCCCGTCGTTCGTCAGTTCTTGAGCGGCAGCACCGAAGGTCCCATTCTGGAAGGAAGCCAAGATGCAATTGCAAAAAAATGAGATCATGACGGGGCTACTGGTCGTGGGGACAGTCGCCGCTCTCGTGTTCGTCTTGGTTTTATTGGGTGCCCCCGGCCTTTTCCGGCCGTTGGTTACTTACAAGATTTACGTCGACAATGCGGCTGGAATTAAACAAGGCGCGGTAGTGATGTTGGCCGGACGCAAGATCGGACAGGTGCAAAGGCTTTACTCTCCTGTCTCGCGCGAGGAGGAACATCGCGCCGAAGAAATCGCCGCGAGCTTTCGTGCGCCCGACTCGAACGGCGCCCCATCCGACAACGGCGGCAAACCAAAATACGAAGCTCGCATTGACGTCCAGGTTGACCGAAATGCGGTGGTTTATCGCGACGCCAGAACGCGATTGATGCAACTCGGTATGCTCGGCGACATGGCCATCGACATTACTCAGGGAACGGACAGCGCGGGCCGGGCGCGTGACGGCGAGATTTTTGCCGGCGAACGCACGCCCGATTTCAGCGAAGCCGCCTCCAAAATGCTGGAAGTGATCAAACCGGTCGCCGCGGAAGCGACCAACACGATGAAGGACCTTCAACAGACCGCGGACAATATTAATCACATCACGGACGAAAATTCCGAGCTCAGTCAGGCGCTGACGCAGGTCAAGCAGTTTGGCGAACACATGGCCGATCTCACCGCGCCGGACAGCGCACTCTCAAAATCACTTAACAACATCGAGAAACTCAGCAACAGCCTGGCCGAAAACGACAATCTCAAGGTCACGCTCCAAAATTTCCGCGACGCGTCCGATAAATTGAAGATTACGATGCGCGATCTCGAACCAGTTGGGAAAAATATCTCGGAATTCAGCGAGACAATAAAAGCGCAACCGTGGCGGTTGATCATTCCCACTACGAAGAAATATCCCGAGAAATCGCCAACGCCGAGCGAAGCGACCATCACGGTCCGGAAAAGCGCCAAACCAAAGACAAGCGCCACGCCGGGTGGTGGTAGTCGCTGAAATCGCGCTACGCAGATTTTTTTGTCAGTCGCGACTCTAAAAATCTCAATACAGCGGCTTCGCTCGAGCGAAGATCGACATCTTCCATCGCGTCTTCAGTCAGCTGTTTCAATCCGTCGATTGATTGCCGCCCGAGATAACTCTCGAGGATTGCCGGATGCACATAGCACTTTCGGCAGATCGCTGGAGTATTGCCGAGAATCTTTGCGACCGCATTGATTGCAGTCTTGATGTTGGCCTTCGCCTGCTTGGCGTTCTCGAATTCGTGTTGAGCGTTTAATGCCACGGCGGTCAGCACGGTTCCCGCGAACGTCCGAAAATCTTTCGCGCTGAAATCCTCACCTGTGATTTCGCGGAGGTACCCGTTCACCTCCTGCGAGGTGACGTCGCGCACTTCACCTTCGTCATCCAAGTATTGAAACAAATCCTGACCGGGCAAGTCCTGAAGCTTGGAAACAATTTTGGCGATTCGTCGATCAGTCACATCGATCTCGTGGTCGCGACCGCTCTTACCCCGAAAACGGAAACGCAGCTTCGCGCCCTTCACCTGGACATGTCGATCTTTCATCGTAGTCAGGCCGAACGATTTATTGTCCCGCGCGTATTCTTCGTTGCCGATACGGATGAATGTGCGTTCGAGCAATTGCACCACTGCGGCCAGCACTTTTTCGCGCGGCAAACCCGGGAGCTTCAAATCGTGAGACACTCGTCTGCGAATTTTCGGCAGCGCTTTGCCGAATGCGATTATCCGATCGTATTTGTTTTCGTCACGAACTTCGCGCCAGCGTTCGTGATAAAGATACTGTTTGCGCCGCCGGGCATCGCGGCCGGTCGCTTGAATGTGACAGTTCGGGCCGGGGCAAATCCAAACGTCTGTCCAAGCCGGTGGAATCGCGAGATGTTTGATCCGAAGAAGGCGTTGCTCGTCGGTAATCACCTTTCCTTCAGCATCGACATACTCGAAATCGTCGCCTTTAACTTTGCGCGTGTAACCGAGCCGATCGTCGCTGACATACCGCAGGCCGGCCTCTTCGGCGGCCTCCATTGCTTCGGCGACGACCTTCGCGCCGTTGCCATTTTCGTTCTTTGCCCCCGCACGCATCCCATTGAAATCGCCGGCCGAGGATAAATCGGCGGCAGCTTATGCTTCGACGACGCGGGTGACGCGTCTGTTCAATTCACGAGCCGTAGCTCTTGGTGAACTTCTTCTTCGACTCCCCGGCTTCGCCTGAAGCTTCGATCGGCGCGGATGCCTCGGACTTGGTTGTCGATGTTTCGGGTTTCGGTTCCGGCGCAGGCGCCTTGGGTTGAGCGCCGCCTTTCGCTATGTGCTGCGAAACTTCGACATAAACCATTTGTAGATTCGAAAGCGTGTTGCGGAGCACTGTCGTTTCTTCGTTAGTCAGGTTGCCGCGAGTTTTTTCCTGAATCATCGCCAGCTGGTCGATGAACATTTTCGCTAGCTCGAGATTCACTTCGCCTTCGCCCGTCTTTGGATTTGGGATTTGTCCGAGAAACAGCGCGGCATTCTGCGCGTGCATCATCACGAATTCGATGAAGCGCTGGGAAAGCTCGCCGGTTTGGGTGCTGGTTTGGACTTCAGCCATAAGAGGGAGTGATCAGTTTAATTAACACAGCGCGGCCCTCCCGTCACTCGTCACTTCTTCGCAGGCGGTCGCACTGTCGCCAAAACGTACGGTTGATCGCGGAAATATTTTGCCGCCACCCGTTTGATCTCGTCAAGCGTGACCGCATTCACCTCCTGGTCGAGCTTTTTGTAATAATCGAATCCGAGCCCGTAAAGTTCGTCGAGCGCGCACTGATAACCGAAGGAATCGTTGCTTTGCATCCCGATTTCATGCTGGCCAATGAATTTCTTTTTCGCGCGCGTTAATTCTTCTGGAGTCAGCCCTTCGCTCGCCAGTTTCCGGATTTCATCGAGCAACGCCGTCTTTACGGGTTCGATCTTTTGCGGATCGGTCCCAAGATAAAAAGCGAACACTCCCGGCACCAATCCCTGCATTTGACTGGCGCCCACGTAATAAGCCAAGCCCATGTTTTCACGAATGCGAACGAAGAAACGTGAGCCGAGATCGCTGCTCGCTTCGTCGATCAGCTCCAGCGCATGCCGATCCTTATCGAACATATTCACGCCCCGGTATCCAACCATCACCACGCCCTGAGCTTTCTCTTTGTTGCTTTCAACGCTCTCAGTCTTGCTGATCGGCGACGACGGTCGCGCATCGGTCAGAGCGAGCGCACCCGGTTTCATTTTGCCAAGCGCTTGCTCGAATAATTGCTTCACTTCGGCCGCGTTCACATTTCCAAAAACTGAAATCACGCCGTTCTTCGCGACGAGATACTTGTCGCGAAACTCGATTAGATCTTTTTGGGTGAGGTGTTGCACGGATTCGGTCGAGCCATTGGAGCGCAGCGCGTAAGGATGGTCGGTAAAGAGCGCCTGGCGCAAAATATTGCGCGCCACCGTCGTTAATTGCTCTTCTTCCTGTTTGATCCCGGCCTTCTGCACTTCTTTTTCGCGAACGATCGCCTTTTCCGGAAAGTTCGCGTTCAGCAAGACATCAGCCAGTAGATCGACGCCGGTTTTCAGGTCCGGTTTCATCACCTGGGCCGAGACACTCATGCTGTTGTTGCCGGCGTCGCTCGAAATCGATCCGCCAATTGCTTCGATCTCATCCGCGATTTGTTCGGCGGTGCGCGTCTTCGTTCCCTTGAGCAATACGCGCGCAGTCAGTCGCGTGATTCCGTTGGTCTGCGGCGTTTCGGCAAGCAACCCGCTCCGGAAAACCGCGCTCATCGAAACCAGCGGTAGCCGCGGATCTTCCCGCACGATCAAACGGAGTCCGTTGGAAAGTTCGGACTTTTGAACGTCACCGGCCGCGATCGGCTTCGCCGCTTCCTGTTTCCCAGCCAGGGAACCGTTCGGATTCAACGAGGTCACCGTCAGGTTTTGATCGACCAGATATTTCGCAGCGACGCGACGAATATCATCCAACGTCACTTTTTGGACGGCGTTTAGATAATCGCCGCTGAAATCGAGGTTGCGGGTCAAAAGCCAGCTCGATCCGAGATCGGACGCTTGTCCACGCATTGTGGTGAGCGCATCCAAATGATGACTGAGCGACATTTTCTTAGCTTTCATCAGCTCGTCCGCGGTCGCGCCGGATTGTTTTATCTCGTCGATAATCTGTTGGATCAACCTTTGGGCATCCTCGCGTTTTTTTGGATCGACAGTCGCGTCGACGCCGAACAATCCGGGATCTCCCGGGGTATATGAAAACGCCGAGACCCCAAACGCGAGGCCCGCTTGTTCACGAACGCGCCGATACAAACGCGAGCTGCGACCGTCGCCTAAAATACCCGCCAGCAAATCGAGTGCCGGAACGTCCGGATGCGTCAACTCTGGAATATGCCAGGCGAGCGAAAGCCGGCTCAGCTCGGTGGCAAACTCGTTGTGCGCTTCGCGACGGCCGAGTTGGGGTGGTTCTTCCGGAACAAAAACCGGTTTCAGCGATTTCTCGGGATAATCTTTGAAGTAATCGACGAGCTGCTGACGAATTTTCGACGCATCGACATCGCCGACGACGATGAAAGTGAGATTGTTCGGCACGTAGCGCAACTTGTAATACTGCATCACCTGTTCCTGGGTGAGCTGATTGTAAATTTCCATCTCGCCGATTACCGGCAGCCGATACGGATGCTTTTGGTAAGCGGTGGCGAACAAGAGCAGACTCAGCATCCGATCGGGATCGTCGAGGTTCATCGCAAACTCGCGCCGAATGACTTCTTGCTCCTTGTTGTATTCCTCCGGAGGCAGGGTCGAATTCATCATCGCGTCGGACAAAACGGCGAGGGCGGTTTGCACGCCATCTTTCGGGACGTCGATCCAATAGACTGTGCGATCGAAAGAAGTGTAGGCATTGATGTAGCCGCCCACGTCTTGGATTTTTTTCGCGATATCGTTGGCCTTCTGCGTCTTGGTTCCCTTGAAGAGCATGTGCTCTAGAATGTGCGAAAGACCGGCCCCGAGTTTGTCGTCCTCGTAAATACTGCCCGTTGCGCACCACGCCTGGACACTCGCGACCGGGGCGCTCCGGTCCTCTTTCACGATCAGAGTCAGTCCGTCTGGCAGGACCCATTTTTTCGCGTTACTCGGCGGGAACGTGAGCATCGTAGAAGCATCACCTTTATTCGCAGACGCCGGCCCGGATTTTTCCAGACGAGATTGTTGAGAGGCAGCTTTCAAGTTCGCCATGCTAAATACAATCGCACAGATCAGCGCCGCCCGTGGCGCTTTGCCAATCATACAATTTTCGGCGCTGGTAAACTTTTCCGTGCTTCAATTTTTTTCTCAGGCGCGAACGGCTTCACGAATGCTTCCTGAAAATCGTAAACCGTTTTAAAATCCTCGATCGAATCTTCGTCGGTTTTTCCAAAAATTCCGGCGCCGATGAGATTGAATACCATGTGGCCGACATCTTCACAGGAACGGATCCCCCAGGTTTCGAACACCGTCACCACCATTGGCCCAAATTCCTTCAGCGCATATTGGCGGACACCTTCCAGCAACTCCGGCCCGGAAACATGCCGAACCGTTGTCCCCTTGGCTTTCTTTTGTTGCTTGGTCGTGAAGTCGAGCGCGTCGCGCAGAAAAATATAGGCCTCACGTTGATAACGCGGGTCGCTGGCTACGATGGAATCGAGCGCTTCGGCAAATCCAATCTTCTGCATTAAAAAATCACGCGCGTTTTGCGCGAGGCCTATGATAACCAGCAATCTTCGGACGAGCAAACACTTCGCAAGTTGAGAAGACTCTGCTGTGAGAAAAGAATTCTAAAGAAATGTCTTGATCCAACAATTGGACCTGATAGGACGCGACCTTACATCACATTTCTGTTCCCCCTATTGTCACGTTTCTTCGCCGCCGCGCAGCCTTCGTACTTCTCTGTTCCGCCGTTCTCATTGAACCGGTCGCCGCTCAACTAGTTGGAACGGCGCTCGTCAATCAACCCATCCTCGACCAAGTATCGGCCACTGAGAGAGGCGGAACGTATCACACTGACTTGTACCAAGGGTTTGACCGCGCAGCGGCTGACTCCATCAGCGCCGACACACAAGTTATCTTGATAAATTATAAGAGCTCGCAGCATGAGAATGAACTCTTGGCCTGTCCTTTCATTGGCCATCTCAATCATGACGTTTCAGCTCATCATTCAGGCCGCGTCAATGGAGGTAGCGTCAAAGGTCCAGTTCAAGCCGTCATCCGGGGATCAACACGCTGTTCCTCTTTGACGCAAAGAGTAAAAGCGTGGTCGGCATGCGAGAGTTTTCTAAATTTCAGTACTTGCCGACAACGAAGTCATTCTGGATCGCGCAATCGGTCGCCAATTGCGACAATCTTAACGAAATGCTCGACGCCGCAAAACATAACGCTGTAACTGTTCCGATATATGTGAACGGCGTCATTTCTCAGGCTTTTAAGCCAGTTGCAGGGATTGTGCAGGCACCAGCCGCAACGCCATAGTTTGTAAGTCTGGGTGCGACACATCTAACGACGCCGACGTCGTTAGCATCAGCGAGAGCGATTCCAGCCGCCACCGAAATTGAAGATCGACATGTTCAGCACCAGCATCGGATTTTGCATTTGAGGCCGGCGGCGAAATATTTCCCTCAAACGGCGACCGGCTCTAAGCCGGCCACCGCTGACACCCAATTTCAAACTCATTGCTCCTCGTTGCATTTAATAACTGGAATAGTTGTCGGACTGTTGCAGTCCCATGGCGTTAAGTGTGTCCGCGGTCAGTTCGCCAGTGACGCGAAGGCCATGATTAGTTTGGTATCGCAGAATCGCGTGCCGCGTTTCCGGCCCGAGAACGCCGTCGATCTGTCCGCGATAGTAACCGTCGCGCGATAGTCGATCCTGAACTGCGGCGACCGTCGAGTTCGCATTTTGACTGCCGTAACCGTTCTGGCTGTAACCGGACTGATCGTCGTAGGCGCCGGAGTCATTGTATCCGTACCCGTAGCCATTGTCGTAACCGTTGTAGCCGTACGGGTAATAGCCGTAGTTGTACGGATAGCCGTATCCGTAACCGTAGTAATAGTCGTACGGATATCCCCACGGCCACCATGGATAAAATCCGGCGTCGAAGATTACCCAGGAACCATTAAAGAAGTGGCAACGATGGCCGTTCCACCAATGGTCACGACCACGGTCCCAATCCCGGTGCCAGTTTGCTGAACGCTGCGCGAAGACGTGATTGTGCCAATCAGCGCGAAGTCTTGCGTTTCCGTTTCCGAATTGACCCGCGCCGGTTCTTTGGTTGCGAATCGCAGCATTATTTCGCGCGAAACCGTTTCCGTTCTGGAATTGGTTTCCGCGATTTCGGAATTGGCCGTTAGTTTGGCGGCTCAGATTCGCGATTGATTGATTTCCACTGCTCGCGAAACCCGGAGCGCGACCGACGCGATTGATGCCTCCCCGCGCGAGTTCACGTCCAGCGAACGATGCGCTGCCAACATTCGATTGGAATTGTTGTGGACGAAATTCCGTCGAGCGTTGGACCCGCGGTGCGACCGGCGAGAAGCGTTGGCCTGAATAAGCCATTCGATTACCGCTGAAACTTCGCATTGGCATCGAACGAAACGATGAGCCACCGCTAAAACGTCCGGCCGGCATTGAGCGAAACGATGGACCGCCGCCGCCGCTGCTGCTTCGCGCAGGTGCGAAGTTGCCTCCGCCGCGACCGCCGTGGTAACCATTGCCGGCCTCTGCCGGCGCGACCAAAGCCGCACTGGCGAGCAGCGCGGCCATTAACATTCTAGTTTTCATTTCTTAATTCCTCTGGGTTGAGTTTGTATCTATTAAACCATTCATTTAGACGTTCGTTTCGGTAGTTCATTCTAACGAAGACCTCCCGCCACCAGGATTGTTTCACCGGTGATCCAACCACCTTCCGACGACGCCAGAAATACCGCTACGGGCGCAATGTCGCCGGTTGTTCCGACACGGCCGAGTGGAGTTTGGGCGATGCCCTGTTTCTCGAAATCGCTCTCTGGCATTCCGATGGTCCTATAGCCTTCAGTCGTGACCATCCCCGGATTGATTGCATTTACACGGACCTTTCTTGACCCGAGCTCCTTGGCGAGAGCGCGGGTGATGGCGTCGACCGCGCCCTTGGTACCGGTATAAACAGCGGTGTTGGGCGGGGTGATGCTCGTAGCGGCGGAGCTGATGTTGATAACACTGCCGCCTTCCGAACCGAAGTGTTTGAGCGCCTCCTGTGTCGCCAGAAGGATTCCGAGAACGTTGGTATCAAACATTCTGTGAAATTGCTGCTCGGTCACTTCTTGGATCGGAGCGAATTCGTAAACAGCGGCGTTGTTAACCAGGATGTCGATCTTTCCGAAGGTTTTTTTCGCAGCCGAAAAAAGTTTTTCGACGTCGGCTTTCTTCGCCACACTACCTTGAATCGCGACGGCTTTCCCACCGGCCTTCGCAATCTCATCGACCACTTTGTCCGCGTCTGATTTCGACGACGCGTAATTGACGACGACCGCAGCGCCTTCGGCCGCGAGCTGCTTCGCAATCCCGGCGCCGATTCCCTTCGACGCTCCCGTTACCAGTGCGACTTTTCCGTTTAGCTTTCCGTTTTTCATTTTCTTCCTTTTGTTGGTTGATTGTAATTTTTCATTTTTCATTTCATGGTTAGGACTACCCTGAAGCGCACTTTGCCGGTGTGCATTCGTTCGTAGGCTTCGCCCGCACGATTGAGCGGAAATTTCTCGATCATCGGATGAACGTCACTGAGCGCGCTGAATTCTAATGTGTCCTGCGAATCCCGCGCCGTTCCGGAATACCAACCAGAAATTCGTCGGCGTCCCATGATCAACGGCGTCACGCTAACGGTCAACGGGTCGTTAGGCGCAGCCGGAATCAACAAGTTCCCGTCAACGCCGAGTCCCTCCACGACCGATGAAATTGCTTTCGCGCTCGGCGCGGTCGCCAGAATCACGCGGGCGCCGCCGAGCTTTTGCAATTCACCTACCGGATCGACAACATCCGAATCAATGTACTGGTGCGCTCCGAGCTTTTTGGCGAGTGGCTCCTTATCCTTGCCGCGACCGAGCGCGATCGTTTGAAATCCCATTTTTCGTGCGTATTGCACGCCGAGATGCCCGAGTCCGCCAATTCCCTGGACGGCCACGACGTCGCCGGATCTCGCGCCCGAGTTGCGCAACGCATTGAACACAGTCACGCCCGCGCACATGAACGGACCCGCTTCTTCGGCCGGCAGTTCGTCCGGGATTAGCGCGAGCGCCTCCGCCGGCGCGACCACGTACTCCGCGTAACCGCCGTCGAAATCAATCCCGGTAACTTTGCGATTCGCACACATCGCGAAATCGCCACGGCGGCATTCATCGCACACGAAATCGTGCCCGCCGTGCCATCCGACGCCGACGCGTTGGCCATTTTTCCACTGCGTCACTCCTACCCCGGCAAGATCGACAACTCCGGCGATCTCATGTCCCGGCACGCGCGGATATTGAAGGCCGGGCCAAAGGCCTTCTTTGACCAACGTGTCGCTGTGGCAAATCCCGCAGGCTTCTACTTTCACACGAACTTGTCCCGGTCCGGGCTGCGGGATATCGCGTTCCACCAATTCAAAATCGCCGCCCGGTTTGCTGATCTGCGCCGCCTTCATTTTCATGATTGTCGATCTTTTCGTTAAGCGTTCTGGGTTTGTTCAGATTCTGTGTTGATGGCATTTAGTCTCGCGAGCGTTTCTCCCGACAAAGCCAATTCGGCAGCGGCGATGTTTTCGCGAAGGTGCTGAACGGATGATGTTCCGGGAATCAGCAGCAGATTGGGCGAGCGTTGAAGCAGCCAGGCCAGCGCTACCTGCATCGGTGTTGCGCCTAACGACTTCGCGACGTCGTCAAGCCCCGCCGATTGTAACGGATTGAAACCGCCGAGCGGAAAGAAGGGTACGTAAGCGACTCCTTGCCGCGCGAGATCGTCAACGAAGACATCATCGTCTCGGTGCGCAACGTTGTAGAGGTTTTGGATGCAAACGATGTCGGTGATCGCTTGCGCTTCTTTTAATTGCTTTGGCGTCACGTTGCTTAGGCCCAAGTGACGGATTAGTCCTTGTTGTTTTATTTCGGCCAAGACTGAGAGGGGTTCGGCAATCGATCCTTCTGAGGGGGCTTCGACCCCTCCGACTCGAAGATTAACCACATCAAGGCTTTCGAGACCAAGGTTACGCAGATTATGGTGAACGGAATCAATCAGGTTCTTGCGCGTCACATCGTGTATCCACGATTTGTCGGCGCCGCGACGAGCGCCCACTTTGGTGACAATCACCAATCCTTTCGGATAAGGATACAACGCACGTCGAATAATTTGATTGGTCACGTGCGGTCCGTAGAAGTCGCTGGTGTCAATGTGATTCACACCGGCGGCAATCGCTTCGCGGAGCACAGCGACTGCAGCATCCGGATCCCGCGGCGGTCCGAACACGCCGGGACCGGCGAGCTGCATCGCGCCGTAACCCATCCGATGCACCGTCATGGCGTTACCAGGAAACGCGAAGCTGCCGCCGAGGTTGGTTGCGTCGCGAAGACCCGGTTGATTCATGATGTTCCTCAGTTGTTTTCGCGGGCGTTGATCGGATTAAAGATGCGGTCCCAACCGCCTTCGAAGTTAAAGATCGACATATTGAGAGCTAACCATGGATCGTGCTGACGCCGTCGCTTATGAAAGTAGTTGGGCCGCCTACCGGTTAGGCTTTTCCGTTTAACCTTGTTGTAATTCATATCGTTTTTCCTTTTCGCTTCATTTCATCGCGCTAAGACGAACAGCCCCAGTAGACCGACGAGAACTCCGATCAGGGGGCTCAAAATCGCGAACCATCGCGGCAAGTCCCAATCGTCATGCCTGAAGATGTGAGCGTGTGTTTTCATCCGCTGTGCTCCTATCCGGCAATCACGCCGCCATCGACGACCAGTGATGTGCCGGTGGTGAATTTCGCGGCATCAGACGCCAGGTACAGAACGGCCGCAGCGATTTCGTCGCTCCCGCCCAGTCGGGCAGTTGGAACGGTCGAGATGACTTGAGCGCTGACCTCTTTGTCGCCCGCGAAACGATCCCACATTTCAGTGGCGATCGGTCCCGGGGCCACCGCGTTGATGCGAATGTTTTGTTTGGCAAACTCGAGCGCGACCGATTTGGTTAGCCCTTCCACGGCGTGCTTGGACGCGATATAAACGCTCACCTGCGGGAAACCGACGTGACCGGCTACGCTGGAGGTGTTGATGATGGCGCCGCCGCCATTCTTGATCATCACTGGAATTTCGTGGCGCATCGAATTGAGGACACCCCACACGTTGATGTCGAAGATGCGGCGATATTCGGCCTCGGTCGCTTGATCGAGCGGGCCTTTCCATTCCACGCCCGCGTTGTTAAATGCGATGTCGATCTTCCCGAATTTGTCGACCGTGAACTTGATCATCGCCTGGATGTCGGCCTCTTTGGCAACATCGGCGCGGACGAATGCCGCTTCGCCGCCAAGTTTTTTGATGTCGGCGACAACTTGCGCGCCTTCTCTTTCACGGCGGCCGCTTAACACAACTTTTGCGCCGGCATGCGCGAACGCGATCGCTGTCGCTTTGCCGATGCCGGATGTTCCTCCGGTCACGAGTGCAACTTTACCCTCGAATGTTTTGCCATTGTTCATTGGATTCATTTTCTTTGGTTGGTTTCAGTTGGATTGATTCATTTCCCGTCACCCGCAAAGCGCCAAAGCCGGTTGATAGGCGTCGAACTCCCGATGAGAATGCGGCGCGAAGACGTCTTCGTGCTTCGTTTCCACGGGTCGCAGATTCAGTTTTGCAACGTGCGTCTCGACCAAATCGGGAAGAACCAAGTGCGGGAACAACGTTAAATCCCAGGCGCGAGATTCTTCTTCCTCTAGGACGAGATGAATGATTTCGCGCAATTCCGGATAAGCTTGCTCGTAATCGTGTTGTAACTCTTGTTTCAGCTGCATCATAGCGACTGAAACCATCTGGAGGAAAACTGTGTTGGTTGGATCGGATAGCTGATTAGTTTTCATAGGGTTGAGTTTTTCCGGTTTCGATAGGTTTATATTTGACTGGTCGTCTATAAAATTGGAAAAAAGAGAGCTAATGCGCGGGGACAGTTTGGGCGCGTTTCACGCCAAGGAGATCCCTGGCCACTTTTTTAAACTCGCGCAGCAGCTCGACGTCATTTTGGATCCGCGCCTGGGCCATGGTTCCTTGGTAACAAGAAAAAAGCGCCTTCGCTTTTGCCACCGGATCCGGAGCGTCGATTAGTCTCTGAGCCTGAGCGTCGCGCACGGTGGAGATAAAATAATTCAGCTTCGTGTCCATGATCCGATCGATCGTCTCACGGACACTCTGATCTTGGGTGCTAACCTCACTGCCCACGCTTACGAAGGGACATCCCAGGATGGAGCCACATTTCTTCTGGAGCTGAGCCAGGCGGTCATGAACAAAATCAAAGTAGCGGTCGAACCGTTCCAGCGGTGGAACTGTCGGTGAGAAGATCGAATCCATCTCCGCTTTCTTCTTGGCCCAGTCCGCTTCGAGTGCCGCAGCGGCGAGCTCCGACTTCGACTTGAAGAAGTAATAAAAACTCCCCTTCTTCGCCACGGCCCGCTCGCAAATCGCATCAACCGACATGGCGTTGTAGCTGTTCTCCCACATCAAATCCATCGCCGCGTCCATCAGGCGCAGTTTCATGTCGCTCACTCTTGGCATATGCGTTAGTTACATCCAGTAGACCGACCGGTCAACTATTTCGTTCAAGAATTTTTTCGTGTTTTTCAGCCCTGGCCGAACGAGCTCCAGCCTGCGAATTCAAAACTCTTGTTCCACCGCGTCGAGGTAGACTGAAAGCGCGTCTCGTCTTTTGGGCTTTTGCACGCTCGCGTCATCGGCTGCTTTGAGATGATCGTCGAAAATTCCGCTCCGCGTTTGCAGTTTCGCCGCCTCAAACCAATTCATGTAGTCGTCAACGTCGCTCATTCGCGCAGAAAGTTTCGTCCGCAACGCTTTTAACTCGGCGAGCCGTCCACCGATCGCGTGATTTTTTCCGAGGGCCAGCTGACTGGCGATTTGTTGATAATCTTGAATCACCGGCCGCAGTACCGGGTTGGCATGCGCCGCCAATAGCAGCAATTCCTGACCGAACTTTTGGAGAGCGAGTCGTTGCGAGGAAGTCGGCCTGGTCCGTGAAATCGCATCGAGGGAAATCGCTTTTCCGCGTACGTCGGCCGGCGGAAACTTGGTGCCCAGGATTTCACTCAGCTCGGCCTCCGTTTGCGAAAAAGTCAGGAGTCCATTATCCCGCGAATGCTTAACCTCAGCGATCTTTGCTTTCCACGCGCCTTCGAAGTCACGAATTTGAGGAAATGCTGCCTCCAAGTCAGCCAGTGGATCGTTCGAGGTAAATGCGAGATTGTCGATGTAGCGGTTCAAGCGAACGCGTCGGTCCCAGGAATCGGTGAGCAACTGCACGAGAACGAACGAATAGGCGCGATAAAGTTCTCTCGCGGTTGAATCGAGCAATTCCCGGCGCTGCTCCAAAAATTCATGCAGAGAAATGATCCGCTGCGGTACCGAAATCGCGCTGACTACAGAGACGCGATTCGGATTGAGCGCTAAGGCCGCAAGTAAACCGTCCACCAGCCAATTCGGCGGATCGACATAAACGTTCCCAGAGACGACTCCGGTTTGGTTTCGGTAAATCATTTCCAAAAGGACCACGCGCGCGAGTTCACGCTCGATTGCGACCGGACGCAGCTCGGGAGAAATCGCAAGATCGAGCTGCAGCTTGAGGCCAGCTTCAGTCTGGCTGAAGCGAAACGCCGCCGCCGGAATCTCCGGCACATTTACAGCTCGTGGTTGGAGATTGAGCACGACCGGAATTTTCCAAGAGTCACGGCGCTTTAAAACGGCGAGCAATTCGGCCTTCGCCCGCTCGGCCAGCGCTGAGATTGCACCACGATAACGAGCGTCTGCGCCGTAAATGATGAATTGCCCTGAGGGCGCGACACTCCGCTCTGATCGTTCTAAGCCGCTCATCTCGGAACGCAGAATTAGGAAAAAAATCGATGCAAGAATAAGACGGCTCGATGGAATGCTCACAAACGCTCGTCGCCAGATTAGTTGCAGGCCACCCGCGGTGGCGAGCACCATCGGCCTCGAATTTCCGATCGAAAAAAGTGAACTAGTGAGCTGCCGCGGGTGCAGTCGTCGTCGATGGAGTAATCGTCACGCTACCGTCATGAAAGGCCACACTGCCCATCTTGGTGAGCAATCTGCGCTCACGATCCAGCGCTTTCCAAAGGTCGGCAAAAATGATGTCGGCGAATTGCATGACAGCGGGATGAATTGGCATTCGGCCAATCCAACCGCCGTTATTGACCGCGGATATTTTTCCGGAACTCATTTCGACGCGATACGACGAAAAGCTGTAAAGCGGATACCCGAAGCACGACCGCTCCCACCCGATCACGCACGTTCCTTCTTTAAACACGACCGCCGCGCGTTCAAAGTCCAGAACAGGGTTGTTTAACGCTTTCTTCTTTCCGGCTAGTCGGTAAGTCAAGTAAGCGTTGACATCCTGTTGTGAATAATTGAGCACGGCCGATTTCAGAATTGCATTTTCCAATTCGAGATCCATCTGCACCGGCGCAGAAACCTTTATTGGAGCCGGAAACTCTGGCGGCAGTGCCATCTGCACCAGACCGGCGGTCGCCGCCGCGGCCAACATCAATCTACCAGCGACGAAAAAATTCTGACGCGTCCGGCTCGGCCCCTTCATCATTTTCTGCAAACGCCGGTGCGTTTCCGCCGCATCGTCCACTTTTTTCTGCGTCACGACTCCTGAACGATCCAGCCGCTCGCCGCAATTGTGGCAGTAGATCCGCTGGGGCTCGTTCTCGCGCCGACACTCCGTGCAAATTACTTTCGTCGTCGTTGTCGCTGCTGGTGTCATGAAGCCGATTCCTTTTTCGGTTTAGCTGATGTTGTTGAGGGGGATGTTTTTGACGTTTTCGCGTCTTTGGCGGCCGCTGATTTCTCGCCGGCCGCGCTCGAAGGCGCCTCTTTCTTGGCGGCCTCCTGATATGCCTTGCTGCGATAATCGGTGATGTAAAAACCGGAGCCCTTGAAAATGATTCCCGCGCCAGTGCCAAGCAGCCGTTTCACCTTGCCGTGGCCCCATTTTGGCAGTCGGCAAAACTCTTTCGGGCATTGCGTGAATGGTTTGTCGCGCATCGATTGAAAGACTTCGAAGTTTTGGTCGCATTTCTGGCAGTGGTAATCGTAGGTCGGCATGGCGGGAGTAAAACCCGCGAAACTCTGGTTGGTCAAAAGCACAATTCAAGCCGCGCCCCGCCGCTAAATTGCACCCTTGCCTCTCTTGACTTTGCCTGCCGGGCCGGTAGAGGGTTCGACCGAAAATTTTTTATGCGTTCACCATTTAATCGTTTGTTCCCGATATCGATCTTCGCCGCCTCGGCCCTCTTAATTTCCAGTTGTGAGGAAGACCAGCGGTATTCGGGCCAGACCCAATATCTTGGCGGAATCTACGGCAACCAGCCGACCTCCGGAGCGCCGGTCGACAACGTTTCCTATTGGGACGGCGACCACATCGGCGGAAAGCCTTCGGTTAAAATCAGCCTGAAAGAGCAACGCGCCTATTTTTACAAAAACGGAATGCTGGTCGGCATCTCGCAGCTGTCGACCGGTCGAGAAGGTTTGAAAACGCCGACCGGGACATTCTCGATTATTCAGAAAGACATCAACCACGTCTCCACGAAATACGGCGACTTCGTGGACGACGCCGGCAACGTTGTGAAACCAAACGTGGCTGTGAGCGATCCAAAACCGCCGGGCACGCATTTCAAAGGCGCGCCCATGCCATTCTTCATGCGCATCGTGGATGGAGTCGGAATGCACGCCGGCTACTTGCCCGGTTATCCCGCATCCCACGGCTGCATTCGAATGCCGGAGTTCATGGCCCAGGCCTTTTTCAAATCAGTCTCCACCGGAACTCCGGTAAGTATCGTAAATTAAGCGATCACTTTGAACCGTCGCCAAATCTCGGCGACCGTTCACGGTGAAAAAGGAGTTCGCCGCAGAATTGCTCGAGCGCGTCGCGCAATCCAAGCCGATCGCCCGCAAACTCGATCAGATCGCGAGGCAACGAACGCCGGTACAATTTTCCCACGTCGTCCAACCGGCGCACGCTTTTCTCAGCGGCGTCATCGCAAGAAAAGTTCAGAGAACGGTCTGGATCCTTTGCCCGAGTGTGCGCGCCCAGGATTCCGTCTACGAAACGTTGCTCAACTGGCTTCCAGGCGCGCAATTTCTGCCCGAAGCCGAGTTTGCCGCCGTCGAAAATGTGCTTCCCGATCCCGAAATCGCGGCTGAACGTCTCGCGCTTCTCGCAAAGATCGAGAGCGAACCGGGGCCGCACGTCATTGTCACTACTCGTGCGAGTCTTGACCAACCAGCGCCAACGCGTGGCACGGTGTCCGCCGCAACTTTGCAAATTAAACGCGGCAGCTCTCCAACGATGGAGCAGTTGCTTACAAAACTTGGCTGCGCCGATTACGAACGCGTTGCCCAAGTCACTACCCGCGGCCAGTTCGCCGTCCGCGGCGGAATCGTCGATCTTTTTTCCTGGCAGGCGCCGTTGCCGGTGCGCGTCGAATTCTTCGGCGACAATGTTGAATCGCTTCGCGAATTCGACATCGACGCCCAGACTTCCGTCCGCGACCTGCGCAAGATCGATGTTTTTCTTGGCGGCGCTGAAGACAAAACCGGGGTAGTTCGCGATTACATCGGCAAAGAGGATCTCACGATCGATCTCGAACCGGGCGAAAAATCTGACGCGCGAATTGAAATCAGCGAGGGCTGGATCGAGGAAGGTCCGGAGGATTTCAGCGCCGCGTTCCAGGATTGCGACGTCGGCGAATTCGCGGTGGGCGATTTTCTTCTCGCAGAAGCAAAGCGCGATCGATTCGTCAAACACTTGAGCGAATGGCGCAAGACCAATGCGCGCGTGGTCATTTATTTTCAGACCGAAGGCGAGATCGAGCGTTTCAAGGAATTGATCAGCGCTGACGCGCTGCAGGATGTCGATCTTGTCCTCGGCACGCTCGCGCGCGGATTTTGTTTTCCGGCTGTCAATCTTGTCATCCTGTCCGCCGCGGAATTGTTTGGTCGTTTCGCGCCGCACGCGCGCCGCCGTCTTTATCACGCCGAACGCCACCGGGCCCAAATTGATTTCAGCGAGCTCAATGAAGGTGATCTGGTTGTTCATCTCGAACACGGTGTCGGGCGGTTCGTCGGACTCTCGAAAATCCCGATGTCGACAAATGGGGAACAGGAAGTTTTGGCGCTTGAATTCGCCGACGAAGCAAAGCTCTACGTTCCGCTCGAGCAAGCTTATTTGGTTTCGCGGTACGTCGGCGTCGGCAAAAGGTCGCCCGCGCTGAGTTCGCTGGCCGATTCAAAATGGGCGCGCGCCAAGAAAAGCGCCGCCGCATCCATTTTCGATTATGCGGGCCGAATGCTTACTGTTCAGGCAGAGCGCGAAACCGTTCCCGGCCACGCCTTCGGGCCGGATACGAAGTGGCAGCTCGAGTTCGAACATTCGTTTCCATTTCGCGAAACACCCGACCAGATGAGAGCGATCATCGACACGAAGATCGACATGGAACGTCCGCGGTCGATGGACCGCCTCATTTGCGGCGACGTCGGCTTCGGCAAAACTGAGGTGGCGATCCGCGCGGCGTTCAAATCAGTCATGGATGGACGCCAGGTCGCTGTGCTCGCGCCGACCACTGTGCTCGCGCAACAGCACTTCGAAGTTTTTCGGCAGCGCATGCTCGATTATCCGGTACGAATCGAGATGCTTAGCCGTTTTCGATCGCAGGGTGAGCAACGCAAAATCCTCGAGCTGCTTCGACAAGGCGGAGTCGACATCGTGATCGGAACGCATCGTCTGATTTCCGGCGACGTTGTCTTTAAAGATCTCGGCCTTGTCGTTATCGATGAGGAACAGCGCTTTGGCGTTTTACACAAAGAGAAATTCAAAGAGCTGTTCAAGCTGGTGGACGTGCTCACGCTTTCGGCGACGCCGATCCCGCGCACGCTTTATCTCTCGCTCGTTGGCGTCAAAGACATGTCGACTATCGAAACGCCGCCACTCAATCGCTTGCCGGTCGAAACCATTGTCTGCGGCTACGACGAGCGGATCATTCGGGACGCCATCAATCGCGAGCTCGAGCGCCAGGGCCAGGTCTATTTTCTCCACAACCGCGTCCAATCGATCGAACGCGTTCGCGAAAAAATTGTCGATCTTGTTCCGAGTGCGCGCGTTGAAATCGCTCACGGTCAGATGGATTCCGACCAGCTCGAGGAAATCATGGCGCGTTTCGTCGTCGGAAAAATCGACGTGCTGGTTTGCACGACAATCATCGAGAGCGGCCTCGATATTCCAAACGCAAACACCATCATCATCGATCGCGCCGATCGCTTCGGTCTGGCTGATCTCTACCAGCTTCGCGGCCGGGTCGGCCGGGCCGAGCACAAGGCTTACGCTTATCTGCTGTTGCCGCGCGAGATGATGACAATCGGGGCCGCGCGCAAGCGGATCAATGCGATCAAGCAATACAGCTCGCTTGGCGCCGGTTTTCGCATTGCCATGCGCGACCTCGAAATCCGCGGAGCGGGCAGCATTCTCGGCACCGCGCAGAGCGGCCACATCATAGCCATTGGTTTCGATTTGTATTGCCAGTTGCTCAAGCAAGCAGTCGCCCAGCTTAAAGGCCGAAAATTTCAACCCCGGCTCGATGTCGATCTTAGAATCGATTTTGTAGCGACCAATGAAGCCGAATTCGCGCGGCTCGGGCCCGCGCAACGCATTTCCGCGTTCGTCCCCGCGAGTTACATCAGCGACACCGGTTTACGGATCAAAGCGTATCGCGAAGTCGCCGAGATCAGCACCCGCGAGCAGTTCGATCGCGTCCGAAAAGAATGGCGCGACCGATTCGGCAAGTTCCCGGAGCCGGTCAAGAATTTGTTTCTGCTGGGCGAAATCAAGTTGGCGTCCGCCAAAGCCGGCATCAGTCGGCTGGAAGTGCGCGAAAGAAAACTGATGCTCACCCGGCGCGGTGAATTTCTACTTGTCGACGGCAAATTCCCTCGTTTAGTTGCAACGCCCCCGCACCTCAGCGAGGTCTTGGAACTAACAAAGAAATTTACATGATGCGCCCAATTTTCGTCGGACTGATCGCAGTCAGCCTGCTGAATTTTTCGTCAATCACCCGCGCGGCTTATGCCGCTCAGCCGGAACCGGAAGTGGTCGACGGTGTCGCGGCGGTAGTTAACGGCGACGTCATCACCTACTCGCAGGTTCGCGGCCTGGTCGGCCCGCGCGAAAAAGTATTGCGCGCCCAGTTCAGCGGCGATGAGCTCGTTAAGGCGGTCAAGGCCGCCCGCGAAGCCGCCCTCCAGGATTTGATCGATCGCCAGCTCATCATTCAGGCGTTCAAAAAGGAAAACTATCAGATTCCCGATCACTTCATCGAAGAACGGATGCACGACATTGTCCGAACTGATTTCGGCGGGGATCGCAACACCTTCATCAAGACGCTGGAAGCCCAAAACTACACCATGGGCGAATTCAAGAAGATGGAGTCCGAAAAAATGATCGTCCAGGCAATGCGGAGCAGGAATGTGAAGATCAGCACGATCGCTTCGCCTGTGAAGGTGGAAGAATATTACAAAACCCATCGCGACGAATTCACCAACAAGGAAAAAATCAAATTGCGCCTGATCATGGTCCCAAGCCGCGCCAGTTACGGCGAAGCAGCCGCCCAACGAGCGATGGCCGAAGAAATTTTCACCAAGCTCGTTAACGGAGCCGAATTCGATCGCATGGCCCAGCTTTATTCCGAGGACAGCACCCGCGAAAATGGGGGCGATTGGGGCTGGGTCGATCGCAACACGCTGGCCGGGCCACTCGAGAAAGCCGCATTCTCGCTCGGAATCGGCAAGATCAGCAACATCATTGAGTTCAGCGGCAACTACTACATCCTCAAAGTGGAAGAGAAAAACGGCGGCGAAACCAAATCGCTCGCCGACGCCCGGCCCGACATCGAAAAGAAACTGATCCACGACGAAGCCCAAAAGCTTCAGGAAAAGTGGCTCTCCAGTCTCCGCTCAAAGGCCTACATCAAAACGTTTTAGCGCGAAGCGCCCTGTTCCACGTTCGTAGCGGACTTTTTCCGGCCAGACTTCAGAGCTTGGTGATTAAAGCTCGCGCTTGCTCCGACATTGCGTGTTGCTGACAATGCGCTATGCGACTGCGCATTGGAATCACCCTCGGTGATTGTGCCGGGATTGGACCGGAGATTGTCGATCTTGCGTCGAAATCGGGACGCGTTCCCGATTCAGCGGACTACGAAGTCATCGGCCGGCAGCCGAATTGCAGACCGGGCGAGCCGTCGATTGAAACTGCGCGCGCCGCTGCTGCCGCGCTCGAGGAAGCGGTCACCCGCGCGCGACGCGGCGAATTGCACGCGGTCGTGACTGGACCGATCCACAAAGCACGGATGTACGAAGCCGGCTTCAAATTTCCAGGACAAACCGAATTCTTTGCCGAGCGCTGCGGCGTAAAAAATTTCGCGATGTGTCTGACCGGCGGCAAGCTCACCGTCGCGCTCGTAACTAGTCACATTCCCGTCGTCGAGGTTCCGAACGCGCTCAAGCAAAGTGAAATCGTCCGCGTTGGACTGTTGCTCGCTAACTTTCTTAAGCCTCGCCTAAACTTGACCGTTTTAAACGGTCAAGTTCGAATTGCCGTTTGCGGATTAAATCCCCATGCTGGCGAATCCGGGAAGATTGGCCGCGAAGAAATCGAAATCATCGCGCCAGCCGTCGCGGCGCTGAAATCTGAAATCGGAAAGCTGCGAGTTGAGATTTCTGGACCGCATTCTCCCGACACTGTTTTTCATCGCGCGATCGAAGGCGAATTCGATGCCGTGCTTTGCATGTATCACGACCAAGGATTGATTCCATTCAAACTCCACGCGTTTCACAGCGGCGTGAACACAACACTCGGCCTGCCGTTCCCGCGAACTAGCCCTGATCACGGGACCGGGTTTGAGATCGCAGGCAAAGGAATCGCAAAGCCCGACAGCATGATCGCGGCGATCAACCTCGCGGTTAAGCTCGCGAATTCGACGAAAGCGAAATGAAGAAGTCGCACGCCGCGCTGTTAATCGGTGTTGCGTTTGTTTTCATCTGGTCGGGAATCAATCCACACGATCGCCTGACCTGGTGGCTCGAAGTTTTTCCCGGAATCATAGGCCTGATCGTTCTAGCCGCGACTTATC
>Ga0210408_10001119_pt1 | contig 29411 bp, 20 predicted proteins | sample IncBWH4MmetaG_FD_155471 | JGI IMG/M metagenome (GOLD analysis project Ga0210408, IMG submission 155471) | Forest soil microbial communities from Barre Woods Harvard Forest LTER site, Petersham, Massachusetts, United States - Inc-BW-H-4-M | ecosystem: Environmental > Terrestrial > Soil >...
AACCCGGCGCCAAAAGCCGTAAAAACAGCGTTCTGCCCAGTGAAACATTGCAGCGCGCCGCCATTGGTAGACTCGGCATAGACATGGAAATCTCTTCCACCCTTGGCATCGCTCGTCGAGGGTACGAACCATTGTGTCAGCCAGACCAGGTCCGGGTTGGGATCTTGCGCAAGCGTTGGCGCCAGACTGAGATTGTTGAGTTTCATCGTCACCTGGTAGCACGGCGCGGCTGCGGAGCATGGCGTGTTCGTCGTCAGCGCTACGCTTGAAGCCAGAATATCGAGCTGCGGCATGTTGGCCTCGTTGCTCGTCCCGAGGACTTGGTATTTGGCATCACCGCTCGGGTCGGAAACTCCGTTAAACGGCGTCAAACCGGCGATATTGACTGGCGAAGATCCCGCAATGAGTCCGGTGCCGCTGTTTTGCCTAACGAACATGGCATGCGATGCGAGTAAATGCGTGATACTATTCGAATCGGCATAACTAATTTCCGCCTCCCCCTGAGCGCCGGTGCGCAGTTGCAAAAAGTCACCGAGGTCCTGCCGGTCTCCGCATTGGCCTCCAAGCAGTGTCTGAATCGTTCCGACATGGTTATGGTGCTCGCTCGCGCGGATGGGGGCGGTAAAAGTTGGGGTGGCATCGTGGGCATTCAAACTTTGGACAAGCCACAAACTCCAAAAGGCGCCGGTGGTGGCATCGGGTCCATTAATATTCCTTGAAGGCGGCGCCGGAGGCACCAGCGCAGTTTGGCCGCAGGTAGGATCGTTTGGATTGGACAGTCCCGTCGTGCCGTACCAGGCGATGTTCACGCGCCCATCGTCACCGGCCGCGATCCAGGCAAAAACGTTGTTGTGCAAAACACCGTCGGGTGACCCGGAAGTATCGACCTGAATCGGCGTCGACCAACTGTTGCCCTCGTTGGTCGAATACGAATACATGAGCACGGTGTCGCCGATGACATTGCTATTCGCGTCCGTCGGCGCCTGTTCCCAAACGGCGTAAAGATTGCCCGACTTATCAATCGCCATGGTTGGAAAATTTGCGCCGGTTCTGACGTTCGGTCCGAGATCTTTCACGAGAACATCAGTGCAATTCAATCCGCTCGGATCGCTGACATTTGCCACCGGTAGACCGAACGCGACCGGAAAACAGCGACCGATTCGAACCTGGTTCAACGCGGTGTTGTCGTGAATAACATAAATATGTTTGACCGCCGTACCGAGCTGGGTGTATCCGCCAAGGCCGTTGGGTTGCCCGGTCTTGGTTGCGATGGGGCTGATTTCGTTGTTGCCCATGATGCCTTCGTCGCAACTCCCGCTGGCGGTGATGTGATACGCAGGGCCGAACGCGAGACCAGCAGTCGCGCCAAGAGCAGGGTTCGCGGGCGAGCGATACATGACCAGGACGTTGTTGCCAGCACTCCCGCCTATGCCATTGCCGCAGTTCACTCCACCGGGGCCGACTTCGTCGTTGGCCAGGTAAAGCGTGCCGCCGTTCGTTGGATCGCCATCAATTGCGTACCACTGCCGGTCAACCCCTGCATCGGGCACACCGATGTTGTTGCAGGTGAATGTGACACCGTCATCATCCGAACGCGAAACGCTAAAATTTACCAGTCCGGCCAGGTCGTTAAAGTAAAGGTGCCCAGCGGAGTCGACGGCCAGCTCTGTATCGCCGCCGCCATTGCAGATGGCGGCTTTGCCCTGGAGTGGCGTCGCGGCCGGCACCCATTTAAAAGTCTTGCCTGTGTCGAGCGAGCGCCAGATCCAGCTCGTGTCCGCCGCCACCGACCCGGGTACGCTCGTATAAATGCGGGTTGGATCTGTCGGATCGAGACGCAGGTTTTCTTCGTAACCAAATCCGCCAATGCCGCTGATGACCGGGTGGCCAAACGTTGGGAGATTCGCGGGTTGGGGGATTTTCGGCCGCACAACCGGCTTGCGTAACATGCCCTGGGCGAGACCAGGTTTGGTCCGGCTCATGTTTAGTTTCTCGAATGCGAGTTTGAGTCCCGATTCGGTTTTCGGCGTCGCATCAAAACTCACGATCATCAAAGCTGTTCCGGCCGCGCACAGAATAAGCGTCAAAGCGGCGCGCAAATTGGAATTCCTTTTCATAGGAATCTCCATCTTAGAACAAAACTTCCGCGATTTGGAAATTTTGTTTGGCTGCGCCGGTGATAGAACGACGGGACGATTCTTCGGTAGATCTCGATCCTTCGCGTGTTTGATCTTATGCGTAAGATCAAACTTTTGCTCGACGTTTGCGCGAAGCTATTAAACTGCTGATGCCGGCGCCAAGTAACGCCACTGTGCTCGGTTCGGGAACGGCCGTCGATTGCGCCTGAAAGCCGAACGTAGTTTGATTCTGACCGTTCGAATCGCTCGAGGTGAAGCTCCACGTGCCAGGCGTGGGATCAAAACCGTTGCCGCTAGCAGTTCCGAATCCTGTGATGTTAAGGAAGGTGGCGCTTTGCGACACGATTACGCACGAGGTGAGATCGAAATGGAATCCGCCAACGCTCCAAAGGCTTGGAGTGCTCGTTGATGGGTTGAAGATCCACGGCGAGGCCATGGTCACGCTTGTTCCGGGCGAAATGCTTGAGAAATCTCCCGAACTCTGCAGCACGAAGGACGAGTTCCAGAGGTTTATCCTCTTCGCAGTTGCAAGCGACGTCGTGTCGTAAGTCACAACGCCGCCAAAATCCATGCTGCCCGTAATTGGAAGCGCCTTGAGCGATGGCGCGAAGGAGCCCGCCGCTCCGAGGATCAATATTGCTGCGACAATTAAACGTTTCATGCTGCCTTCAAAATTTCAGGAGAGACTCTGACTAGGTTCGCTCGCTGATCGTCCGATCCATTCCGCCAGTGCAACGACATTTGGCCGGAGCGCTTCATTCTCGAAAGCCGGTGCACCGGCGCCACTGGCAATTCCATAATTGTCGGCGCCTTGCTTCGTCGCTTTGGAGCCAATGTCACAGCCGCTCGCCGGAGCGTCGTGCTGGTTGTCTCGCTTAGACTGGTTTCGGAAATCATGATTGATATCCGATTCGGAAACCGAATGCGGGTTGGTCGTATTTTAGACCCAGATTTCATCGGCAACTCGCTTCGTTGATTTGTCAGGAAGCGGATGCTAGGTAGCAGCGGTCTGAGCCGGACAGGCGTTGCGATGAGTCAGAATTACAAAGACACATTGAATCTCCCACGCACGGATTTCCCCATGAAAGCGAATCTGGCCACGCGCGAGCCGGAGTTGCTCAAGAAGTGGGATGATTCAGACCTCTATCAACAGATCCAAAACTCGCGCAAAGGTCGCGAACTATTTGTTCTGCATGACGGCCCGCCATTCGCCAACGGCGATGTCCACATGGGCACCGCGCTCAACAAAATCCTGAAAGATTTCGTGGTGAAATCACAAACCATGCTCGGTAAACGCGCCCCTTACGTTCCGGGCTGGGACTGCCACGGGTTGCCGATCGAATACAAAGTGGTCAAGGAATCGCGCGACCTTTCGCCGCTCGAAGTGCGCAATCGCTGCGACGCCTTCGCGAGGAAATATGTCGATCTTCAACGTCAGCAATTCAAACGCCTCGGAGTGCTCGGCGACTGGGAACATCCCTATCTGACGCTCGATCCAAAATACGAAGCCGAAATTCTCCGCGCCTTTGCTGTGTTCGTTGAGAAAGACTTAGTTTATCAATCGGAGAAGCCGGTTTTCTGGAGCACTGGCGCCCAGACTGCGCTGGCCGAGGCCGAAGTCGAATATCAGGAGCGCGATGACACCACCGTTTTCGTGAAATTTCCGATCGCGAGCGGTGATTGGAAAGACAAAGCGAGCATCGCGATCTGGACCACGACGCCTTGGACGCTGCCGGCGAACCTCGCCATCGCCGTTGATCCAAAGGAACTTTACGTCGTACAGGAGTTTTCACGGGATGGAGTTTCCGAAACGCTTTTACTCGCCGATAAATTGGTGTCGCAATTTTCCGCCAACACAAAGTTCGAACCAACTGGCGAACCGCTCGCCTCATTTCCCGGCGCGAAGATCGACAAAATCAAAGCGCGCCATCCGTTCTTGGGTCGCGATTCGATCGTGTTAACCGCCGACTTCGTGACCATGGATTCGGGGACCGGCGCGGTTCATATCGCGCCCGGTCACGGGGAGGACGATTACAATCTAGGGCGCGCAAACAAACTGCCAATTTTATCGCCAGTCGACGATCACGGTCGTCTGACCGATGAAGCAGGCCTCCCAAATCTCGTGGGCAAATATGTTTTCGATGCCAACGCGGACATCGTGAAGTTGCTCCGCGAGCGCGGCAATTTGTTGGGCGCACAAAATTTTCACCACAGCTATCCGTACTGTTGGCGCTCGAAGACGCCGATCATCTTTCGCAATGTCGAACAGTTTTTCATTAAGATCGACGATCTGCGGCCACGCGCGCTGGAAGCAATTCACAAAGAAGTGAAATGGATTCCGGCTTGGGGCGAGAACCGAATCGCGGGCACGGTTGAATCGCGCCCAGACTGGGTGATTTCGCGCCAGCGCAGTTGGGGTGTGCCATTGCCCGTTTTCTATTCGGCGGAGGGCAAAGCCATTCTCGATGCGAAAATCATCCGAAAACTCGCCGATCTCGTCGCCGAACGCGGCTCAAACGTTTGGTTCGAGTTGAGCGATGTTGATCTTGCGAAAGAACTCGGACTCCCGACAGGAACAACCAAACGCAACGACACAATCGACGTTTGGATCGACAGCGGCGTTTCGCATCAAGCGGTGTGCGCGCTTCATCCTGAGCTGCGCGATCCGGCCGATATGTATCTGGAAGCGACCGATCAACATCGCGGATGGTTTCAATCGTCGCTCATGACGAGCGTCGCTCTGAAGAATCGCGCGCCTTACAAGACCTGCGTCACCCACGGATTCGTGGTCGATCTCGACGGCAAGAAAATTTCCAAGTCGGGGACTTACGACAAACCAATGGACGCCGGACATTTCGTCGGCAAACACGGCGCCGATCTGGTTCGGCTCTGGGCGAGCAGCATCGATTACACCGCCGACGTTCCGTTTTCGGAGGAAATGTTCACCCGGCTCGGCGACACTTATCGTCGGATCCGCAACACGCTTCGGATATTGTTAGGCAATCTGTTCGATTTCGAAGCAGGAAAGCAGGAAAACAGGAACTTAACTCTAGTTGATCGCTGGATCCTGGAGCGGCTCGACCAAGTTATCAAAGATTGTCGCGTGGCTTATGAGGCGTTCGAGTTCCACAAGGTTTATCACGCGTTGAATCAATTTTGCGCGGTCGATCTCAGCAGTCTTTACATCGACATCACCAAGGACCGGATGTACTGCGACGCGCCGGATTCGCCACGACGCCGCGCGAGTCAAACCGCGATACACGAAATTTTCCGCACACTCTGTCAATTGCTCGCTCCCGTTCTCGCCTTCACCGCTGATGAAGCATGGGGTCATTCCAATCCCGGCACATCCGTTCACCTCGAACAATTTCCACAGCCAAAAGATCGCGGAACAGCCGCGATCCAAACTGTGGACGAACTATTGAGACTTCGCGGAGTGATTGGTCAGGCAATCGAAAAAGCGCGCCAAGAAAACCTGATCGGCAACTCACTGGAAGCTGCGGTCGTGTTGAAGACGAATAGCGAAGTAACCGGCAAGATCAACAAGGAGGAACTGAAAGAATTCTTTATCTTGAGCGATCTGGCTATTGAGCCGGTGAAGGAGGCGAGCGCCACGGTTGCGAAAACGTCATTCCAAAAATGCGCACGCTGTTGGCGGCACCGCGAATACGTCGGGAAAAGCAAAACTCATCCCGATTTGTGCGATCGGTGCGAAGCGGTTGTGACGCAAAAATCGAGATGAAGTACATTTTCCTTCTCGCACTTCCGCTCTACGCGCTCGATCGGGTGACTAAACATTGGGTGCTTCAATCCGTCGATCCCGATCGTCCGATTGTCGTCGTCTCAAACTTTTTCCATTTGGTGAACATCACCAACAACGGCGCGGCGTTCGGTTCATTCAAGAATAACAATACCTTTTTCATCGCGATTTCCTGCGCCGCTTTGCTCCTGTCTGTCGTGTTGCTCGTCGGACGGGCGCATCCTTCGGTGAAACCCGGATCGCTGCTGGCGCGCGATCCCTGGCGTGATATCTCGCTTGCCCTCTTGGTCGCCGGTGTGCTCGGAAACCTCACTGATCGGTTGCTTTACGGCCACGTGATCGATTTTCTACTTTTCAATCTGCATGTGCCGCTGGCACATCCCTGGCCCGCATTCAACGTGGCTGACTCCTGCATCTGCATCGCCGTCTTTTTTTTCATCATCCATTCTTTTCGAACGGAGAAGAAAGCAGCTCCGACCATGTAGTCGCCGTGATTCGTATTCGCCCCGACGGAGCGGGGCGGCTACAATATCGACATGAAAATGTCGGCGATGGAAAAAATTGCGCGCGAAGTCGCCCGGCGGTTGCGCGAGCATGGCCACGTCGCGTATTTCGCAGGCGGCTGCGTCCGCGACATGGTCCGCGGTTTGCCGGCGAAAGATTTCGACATCGCGACTGACGCAACTCCCGACATCGTCCAAAAGATTTTTCCGCGCACCTTCGCTGTCGGCGCGCATTTTGGTGTCGTGGTTGTAGTTGAGAGCGAATTGAACTTCGAAGTCGCAACGTTTCGATCCGACGGCGCTTATTTGGATCATCGACATCCAACCGATGTGAGGTTCTCGTCGCCAGAAGAAGACGCGAAACGCCGCGACTTCACCATCAACGGAATGTTTTTCGATCCGGAGAAAGACGAAGTGATCGATTTCGTCGGCGGACGTGCCGATATCGAGGCGAAAATTATCCGCGCAATCGGAAACGCGAGCCAGCGCTTTGAAGAAGATCGATTGCGAATGCTGCGCGCGATTCGATTTCCCGTGGAGCTCGATTACAAGATCGACAGTGAAACATGGAAAGCGCTGGTTCATAGCGCAGCATCGATCAACGAGATCAGCGCGGAGCGAATTCGCGACGAGGTAGTGAAGATTTTTCTGTCGGCGAATCGGGTGCGCGGGTGGGACTTGCTGGACGAGAGCGGATTAATGCGCGTGGTCCTCCCCGAACTGGACGCCATGAAAGGTTGTTTGCAGCCCGAGCAATTTCATCCCGAAGGCGATGTGTTTCAGCACACGCGCTTGATGTTGGAAATGCTGCCCGAAAAAGTTTCGGTCCCGCTAGTTTTGGCTGTCCTGCTTCACGATGTTGCGAAACCGGTGACAGCGACAGTCGATGAAACCGGCCGAATTCGTTTCAACGAACACGACCGGATCGGCGCGACGATGACGGAAGCGATCATGGAACGACTCCGGTTTTCGCGGGCGGAGATTGATGCCGCAGTAGAAATGGTGCGACAGCACATGGTCTTCAAAGACGTGCCGAACATGCGAGTCGCGAAACTGAAGCGCTTCATGGCCCGACCGACGTTCGAAGAAGAGCTCGAGCTGCATCGGGTTGATTGCGCCAGCAGTCATCGGATGATGGACAATTACGAATTTCTTTTGCGGAAACGGGAGGAATTCGCCAACGAACCGATTATTCCGCCGCCGCTGGTGCGCGGCGATGATTTAATCGCGCTCGGGATGAAACCGGGTCCGAAATTCGGCGAAATTCTGGAAGCAGTTGAAACGCGGCAACTGGAGGGCGCGCTGAAAGATCGACAAGAAGCGATCCACTGGGTGAAACACGAATATCTGGCAGGAAAGTGATTGAATGAAGGTTCTGATGATCAGCGCAGAAGGTCCGCCGATGTTGCACGCCGGCGCACTCATAGATGTCTTGGATGCGCTCCCGCGCGAACTGCGCGCTCGCGGGCACGAAGTCGCGGTCGCGTTGCCCTTTTATCGCGAGATCCGCGAGAACCCGGCGTTCAAGGAAGAAGATACCGGCGTGACTGTCGATGTTCGCGTCGGGGAAAAGACTTACATCGCCGAGTACCTTCAAGGTCATACCGCAAGCGGCGTGCAATTGTTTTTGATCCGGTGCGACGAGTTTTTCGATCGTGACGGAATTTACGGCGAGCACGGCGTTCCATACGAGGACAACGCCGCGCGTTTCATTTTTTTCTCCAAAGCGGCGGTGGAGCTGGCCCGACGTTTAACGCCGACTCCGGAGATTCTGCATGTTCACGATTGGCCGGCCGGCTTGGTGCCTGTCTATGTCAAAGCGCACCGTCTCCCGTTTTCGACGGTGCTCACGATTCATCACATCGGCGACCAGGGAAGTTTCTGGGGGCTCGATTTTCGCCTGACCAATCTCCACGAACGCTACTTCACTCTGCGCGGTATCGAGTTTTTCGGAAAACTCAATTTCCTCAAGGGCGGAATTCTTTTTGCCGATAAAATCACAACCGTGAGCGAGCGACACCGACGCGAGATTCTAGCGCCGGAGTTTGGTTGTGGGCTCGATGTCGTCCTGCGTGAAAATTCTCACAAGCTCTCCGCCATTTCGTACGGTGCCGATTACACGCGCTGGAATCCCGAGACCGATAAACTTCTGCCGGCAAATTACTCGCCACGCGATCTTACGGGCAAAGAATTGTGTCGTGCCGCGCTGCTTAATGGTTTGCGGCTGGAGCCGGACCCGCGCGGCCCTGTTTTTGGAATGGTCACGCGCGTCGTTTCCGAAAAAGGTTTCGACATTCTTGTTCCGCTGCTCGATCGACTGCTAACGGACGATGTCCGTCTCGTCATCCTCGGGGAAGGTGATCCAACTTACGAAACGGCGCTCGCCGTCGCGACGCGAAAGTTTCCAACCAAGTTTGCCTATCGCCGAAGTTACGACGAGAAAAGCGCGCACGTTTTCGAAGCGGGCATGGACATCAGCTTGATTCCGTCGCAGTTCGAGCCGGCAGGGTTGAGCGCGATGTACAATTTGAAATACGGAGCCCTTCCGGTCGCCCGCGCTACCGGTGGGATCCAGGAAATCATCGAAGATTATGATCCGATGGAGGACAGCGGTTACGGATTTCTCTGCTACAAGTATTCAACCGAGGCCTTTTGGGACGCGATCAAGCGGGCTCGGGAAACCTTCCGCGATCGAGAGCTGTGGGGAAAATTGCAAGAGCGCGCCATGACACGTAATTTTTCGTGGGCCACGGCCGCGCAGCGTTACGAGCGACTTTATCTCGAACTTGTCGGCGAAGGCGAAGAAGCCGCTGCCTAGGTGTCGACCCCGGCGCTGCGGACAGCTGTTTCAAAAGCGGGGTGCGAATAATTCAAGAGAACGGTCGTCAAACGGCCATCATTCTAACTTATGCAACTTGAGAACACGCTCGCCCGGGAGGCGACTAGCTCTTGCAATCCCGAAACCTTTGGTCTTTCCTCGGCGTTCCCGGATTCTGGTGTGATTCGCTCGAAGTTTCTGTTCCGGCCATGGTTGTTGGGCCTGTTGTTGACTCTGGCGCAATTGGCGGTGGCCGTATTCTTATTGGCGCCGGAAGGGCCGTTTTCCTTTCGTTACGAAAGTCTGGTCCAGCACGACGGCTTCTGGTTCGGCAACATTGTAGACCGCGGTTATCAGACAATCGTCCCGCCCATTAATCACAAGGTGATGGAGGTTTCAAACGTCGCCTTCTTTCCGGCTTATCCCGTCTTTGCCTCTTTGCTTCAGGCGGTGTTGCGAATTGATACCGAGGCCGCTCTGCCGTTAGCCGCGCAATTGGCCGCCTGGTTTTTTTGGACTTACTTCTTCCTTTTCTGCGAACGCTGGAAACTCACGAGCGCGCTGCGCTTTTTCGGCGCTCTGGCAATCGCCGCGCATCCGGCCGCATTTTTTCTCATCGCTGGCTATTCTGAATCGCTTTTTCTTATGGCGCTGCTTGGTTTCATCTACTGGAGTAGCTCGGAAAGCCGTGCCGCGAAAATTTGGGCCGCTCTCCATGGTATGATCATGTCGGCGACGCGCATCGTCGGGATTCCGTGCGCCGCGTTTCCAGTGGTTCGCGCGGTTTTTACCAAAGGCTGGAGCGCGTTGCGCGATCCGCGACGTTGGCTGCAAAATTACGGCGGCGCGATTGCCGTAACGATCGCTGCGATCTTCGGTGCGATCTCATTCTTCGTGTATTGCCAGGTCCGCTGGGGTCGCTGGGACATCTATATGCTCACCCAGGAAGCCGGCTGGAATGTTGAGCCTGATTACTCTGCTGTCTTTCGTCCTTCCAACTATCACTGGTTACTGCCGCCGCTGAACGATCCAACTCAAATGAGCCAGATGTCGATGACCATCGGCGCACTCCTTCTGGTTGCGATCGCTATTGTTGAATTAGTTCCGGCAATCCGCCGGGCGACCGAATGGCAGAGACGCGTCGGCATCTATTTTTGCGCGGCGGTCATCTACTACATCTCCGTCAGTAGTGTCGCCTCACTTGATATGGAAAGCATGCTTCGTTACGAGTTTTGCGTCCACGCCCTGATCGTCCTCGCTTTTTTGCATTTTTTGCGTCAATTTCGCCTCCCGCCGGTGCCGGTGCGGGCGCTTGGAATGACCGTGGCCGTTATCGCCTGCGCCGTCAGTCTAAGCGTGCAGGTTTGGTATGTTTGGAATTTTACCCGTGGAAACTGGGTGGCCTGATTAATGATGAAGACAACTGTGGCGATTATCGGAGCCGGTCCGGCGGGTCTGACCGCGGCCTATTTGCTTTCGAAAAACAAGGTCGCCGTCGTCGCTCTCGAAGGTGATCCGGTTTACGTCGGTGGAATTTCGCGCACTGCAAAATACAAAGGCTTCCATTTCGACATCGGTGGTCACCGGTTCTTCTCCAAATCGAAAGCAGTCGAGGACCTTTGGACTGAGATCTTGCCTGATGACATGCTGCAGCGGCCGCGTTCGTCGAAGATTTATTACGACGGCAAATTTTTCACTTACCCGCTCAAACCGTTCGAAGCCTTGATCAAGCTCGGGATCGTAAGATCGACAATCTGCGTGTTGTCATGGCTCAAGGCGCGGCTCTTTCCGGTGCGCCATCCGCGGAATTTCGAGGAATGGGTGAGCAATCAATTCGGCAAGCGGCTCTTCAACATTTTCTTCAAGAGCTACACCGAAAAGGTTTGGGGGATGAGCTGTAAACAAATCTCGGCCGACTGGGCGGCCCAACGCATTCGCGGGCTCTCCCTCGGTAGCGCGATCAAGAATGCGCTCCTTCCGCAACGCGCGCCGAGCGGCGATCGCACTAAAGTCATTAAAACTTTGATCAATTCGTTCCGTTATCCGCGCAAAGGTCCCGGCATGATGTGGGAAGCCGCTGCCGCAAAAGTGAAAACGATGGGCGGCAAAGTCGAAATGGGCGCGCGTGTGAATGGCTGCGCTTACGACGAGACAAGATCGACATGGACGGTCCAATTCAAAGATCGCGATGGAAATCAGCAGTCCATCGAAGCCGAACATGTGATCTCTTCTGCGCCGATGCGCGAACTGGCGTGCGGAATTCGCCCCGAAGTTTCGGACCGCACTCGACGCGCGGCCGAAAGTTTGAAGTACCGCGATTTCCTCACCGTGATGTTGATCTTGAAGGAGCGAAACAAGTTCTCGGACAACTGGATCTACATTCACGATCCGCGCGTCAAAGTCGGTCGTGTGCAAAATTTCAAATCGTGGTCGCCGGAAATGGTGCCCAATCCCGACAAAGCTTGCTACGGCCTGGAATATTTCTGTTTCGAAGGCGACGGCCTTTGGGATTCCAAAGATGAGGAGTTGATTGACCTGGCGAAACGCGAACTGATCCAGATCGGTCTGGCTCAGGAAGGCGACGTTGTCGATGGAACGGTCGTTCGCCAGAAGAAAGCTTATCCGGTTTACGATGACGATTACGCTCGTAACGTCGCCACCATTCGCCAGGAGCTGGATACGAAATATCCGAACCTGCATCTGGTCGGACGAAATGGAATGCACAAGTACAACAATCAGGATCACGCCATGATGACGGCGATGCTGTGCGTGGAAAACATTCTGGCTAACGCCAAGCTTTACGATCTCTGGCAGGTCAACGCTGATGCCGAGTATCACGAGCAAGGCGACGAAGTCTCGGACGAAAAGAGCGGTTCGGCGCTACGCCTTGTGCCGAGTCGCGCCGATCGCGAACCCGAGCTCGCTTCCGAACCCTGAACGAACATGCGCCCGCGTGCAGCGCTGTTTATTTACGCTGCAATTTTATCGAGTGGCTGCGCTGAAATTTACCACGCGACCTCGCCTAATCCCGCGTTGGTCCAGATTCCTGACGTTGGCGTTGCCGAGTCGTTTGATCTGATCGCGGTTGATGGAAAAACGATGGCAACTCCTACGGCCGACCGCGATTTTCGCCGCATCGATCCCGGCAGCCATCGGCTGGCTGTTGCTTACCAGGGCAATCCGCTTGCTCTAAACGCGAAGTTGGAGGGTGGGCATCGTTACCGGATCACGTGCGAAGTCACGACCGTTTCGGTCAAAGGATACGTTCGCGATCTTGGAACAAACAAAATCGTTTCTGATGTCGCCGACCAGTCTTTAATGTTACCTAGCGCGCGACCAATCGCTACTCCGCCGCTCGCGATTCCGGTCGCTCCCCGTCGCTGATTTCTCGTCTTACGGACGAATTTCGATTGGTGTTCCGTCCGGAGTGACGCGCCAAAGCTCTTCGATTTCTTCGTCGGTTAGCGCGATGCAACCAGCGGTCCAATCGTGCAGTCGATGAAACGCGCCAATCCAGCCACCGCCGTTTCTAATTCCATGAATCATGATATCGAATCCGGCATTGACTCCGCTTTCTGACGCGCGCGCCTTGTCTTCATCGGACGGATAAGAAACGTGCAGCGCCAGATGATAATCACTTTGCGGATTACGGCTGTCGACAGTGTAAACGCCTTCCGGCGTTTTCATGTCGCCTTCTTCCTGTTTCGCCCCGATTGGATTGCGACCAAGCGCAACGCGATAGCTCTTCAATTTCTTGCCGTCCTGAAAGATCGACAATCGCCGCGCCGATTTTTCAACAAGGATGCGATCGACTGTCGTCCCCGCCGGTAACGGATTCCAAAGGTGATGCGCATAAACCCAAACACCGGCGATCAATAGAACGAGAACGCAAACGGCAATGAAGGTTCTCCGAAACATCGCGAATGATTCGAAAGCAGGTCGAGAAATCTTTCAGGCCGTCACGAACTGAATTCTTCGATCGGTGGACAAGAGCAGAATAAATTCCGGTCGCCGTAAACATTGTCAATCCGCGCGACCGATGGCCAGAATTTGTGTTCGCGTGTCCAGGGCGCGGGGAACGCGGCTTGTTCGCGAGAGTAGGGGCGCTCCCATTTTTCGACAGCGATTTGTCGCGTGGTGTGCGGCGCGTTTTTCAGCGGATTATTTTGTTTGTCGATCTTGCCGCTTGCCACGGCTTCGATTTCTGCGCGAATCGAGATCATCGCGTCGCAAAAGCGATCGAGCTCGTGCTTCGGTTCGCTCTCGGTCGGCTCGATCATCATCGTACCCGCAACTGGCCAGGAAACTGTCGGCGCGTGAAATCCATAATCCATCAAACGCTTCGCCACGTCTTCGACTTCGATGCCCACCGATTTCCACTGGCGAAGATCGACAATGCACTCGTGCGCGACGAAACCGCGTTTGCCTTTGAATAGAACTGGAAAATGCGGATCGAGCAGCTTGGCAATGTAGTTCGCATTCAGGATCGCGATCTCGCTCGCACGCTTCAACCCGGCCGCACCCATCATCCGAATGTACATCCAGGAAATCGTGAGAATGCTCGCGCTCCCGTAGGGAGTCGCAGCGACATTTCCGGAATTACCGCCGCCATGACGATAATCTGATCCGTTTCCAGTTGGCGGTCGTTTTCCATATTCGCCGTCGCCGAAAACAACTTTGCCCGTTTGCGGATCGACGATGAACTGTCGGGGCAAGAACGCCGCGAGATGTTTGGCCACGCCAATCGGTCCGACGCCAGGACCGCCGCCGCCGTGCGGAATGCAAAACGTCTTGTGCAAATTCAAATGGCAAACGTCCGCGCCATAATCGCCGGGCCGGCAAAGTCCGCATTGCGCGTTCATGTTCGCGCCGTCCATGTAAACCTGGCCGCCGTGCGTGTGCACGATCTCGCAAATCTCGCGAATGGTCGGTTCGAAAACGCCGTGCGTGCTCGGATAAGTCACCATCAAGGCGGCGAGCTCGCGCGCGTGCGCATCTGCTTTTGCACGAAGATCGGCAAGGTCGATGTCGCCGTCTTTCAATGTCGCGACCGGCACGACTTTGAGTCCAGCCATCACCGCGCTCGCTGGATTCGTTCCGTGCGCAGAAGTTGGAATCAAACAAACGTTGCGATGCGTTTCGCCGCGATACGCATGATATTGGCGGATCGCGAGAAGTCCCGCGTACTCGCCTTGGGAGCCCGCGTTGGGTTGCAACGAAACCGCGGCGAACCCGGTCAGTTCCGCCAGCCAGTCTTCGAGTTGATTGCACATCTCGATGTAACCGACGGTTTGATCGACCGGCGCGAACGGATGCAGCTTGGCAAACTCCGGCCACGAGATAGGAAACATCTCCGCGGTTGCGTTCAGTTTCATCGTGCAGGACCCGAGCGGAATCATGGAATGACAAAGCGAGAGGTCGCGCGACTCGAGTTTCTTCAAATACCGCAGCATTTCAGTCTCGGTGTCGTGGGTATTGAAAACCGGATGCGTGAGGAAATCGGAATTACGGATTGCGGATTGCGGAATGCGGAGAGAAGCCTCGCCAAGATCAACATCTTCGCGCACATGCGTGCCGCGAAAGATCGACATCAACAGCTCGAGATGGCGAGGCGTCGTGGTTTCATCGAGCGAAATGCCAATCGCGCGCGAGCCCAGCGCACGCAGGTTGCAATCGGATCTTGCTGCGCGCTCGACGATCGTCGCACTCGATTCGACTTCCACTAGAATCGTATCGAAAAAGTTTTGGTGCGTGATCTTCAAGCCAAGGGCGGTAAGACCATCAGCAAGCTGGCTCGTTTGCCGGTGAACGCGCTCGGCGATTGCGCGCAGACCGCGCGGCCCGTGATAAACGGCATACATCGATGCGATGACCGCGAGAAGAACCTGGGCCGTGCAAATGTTGCTGGTGGCTTTGTCGCGCCGAATGTGTTGCTCGCGGGTTTGCAGGGCGAGGCGATAAGCCGGGCGACCTTCAGCATCGTGCGAAACTCCCACGAGTCGGCCGGGCATGTGGCGCTTGTACTGATCGCGTGTGGCGAAATAGGCGGCGTGCGGTCCGCCGAATCCAATTGGAACTCCAAAGCGCTGGGTGTTCCCAACCGCGACGTCGGCGCCGAATTCACCCGGCGGTTTTAGCAACGTGAGCGCGAGAAGATCGGCGGCGACAACGACCAGCGCGCCCGCCGCATGCGCTTGTTTCACGAACTCGCTGTAGTCGTGAATCGCGCCATCGGTCGCCGGATATTGCACGAGCGCGCCGAAAACGGTGCTGTCGAATTTGAATTTCGAGAAGTTGTCGATCTTGACATCGATGCCGAGCGGTTCCGCACGGGTGCGGACGACAGCGATCGTTTGTGGATGGCAACTGTCGGCGACGAAAAAAGTTCTTCGATCCGGAACCGCAGCGTGGCAAAGCGTCATCGCTTCGGCTGCGGATGTCGCCTCATCGAGCATCGACGCGTTGGCGATGTCGAGCTTGGTAAGATCGACAATCATCGTTTGAAAATTGAGCAACGCTTCGAGGCGGCCTTGCGCCAGCTCGGCTTGGTAAGGTGTGTAAGCGGTGTACCAACCAGGATTTTCGAGGATGTTTCGCTGAATCACTGGCGGGGTGATGCAATCGGAGTAACCGGCGCCGATAAAACTCTTCGCGATCCTGTTCTTCTTCGAGATCGCACGCAGTTCGGCCAGCGCTTCCGCTTCGGATTTCGCTTGCGGCAGATTTAATTCGCGATCGAGCCGGATATTTTTGGGAACTGTCGCATCGATCAGTGCGTCGAGGTTTTGGAAACCAACCGCGCGCAACATTTCCGCGGTTTCCTCGGCGTTCGGACCAATGTGCCGCTTAGCAAAGGAATCGATGTCAATCTTGGCTTCGCGCGCGTGCATTAATTGACATTATGGAGCGCAAACGCGCATTCAAGACTTGGCCTCGGAGGTTTCGATGCCGTGCGCTTTCAGATGAGCGCGGAGTTGGGCGAAGTGTTCGTGGTTTCGCATTTCAACGGTGCAAAGCACGTTCACCGTCGAAACATCGGAGCTGGCGAATGCGCGGTCGTGCACAATTTGCTTAATGCTCGCGCCGGCCGCGGCAATTTGTTTGCTCAAAACCGCGAGACCGCCGGGCCGATCGCTGATGATGGCGGTGAAACGGCACAAACGGCCGTCGGCGACCAGTCCGCGCTCGATGACGCGGCTGAGAATGTTCGGGTCAATGTTTCCGCCGCACAATGGAAGAACGACGCGTTTACCGGCGAGTTCCGACAATTTCCCGGAAAGCACCGCAGCCAACGGCGTGGCGCCCGCGCCTTCGACAACAGTTTTCTCGAGCTCGACCAGTCGAAGAATCGCGATGGCGATCTGCTCTTCCGTCACGGTCACAGTTTGATCGACATGTTCACGCGCGATGGCGAAAGCGTTCGCGCCGACCTGAGGAATGGCGAGTCCGTCAGCGAGTGTTGGCTTCAAGGCGATCTTCGTTGGTTTGCCTGTTTTCAGTGCCGCAGAAAAACTGGCAACGTTTTCCGCCTCCACTGCGATCACTTTCGTTTGCGGCCGCAAAGTCTTGATTGCGAGTGAAACTCCGGCGATCAAACCTGCGCCGCCGACCGGAACGATCACAGCATCAACCTCCGGCACCTGGTTGACGATTTCGATTCCCATCGTGCCCTGACCGGCAATAATAGCGGGATCATCGTAACCATCGATGTAAGCTAGGCCTTTCCCGGCGGCGAGCTCGTGCGCGTGCGCTTTGGCTTCTGCGAAGTCTTTTCCGTGCAGCACGACATTGGCGCCGAGTTTCTGGCAATTGGTTATTTTAATTAACGGCGCGTATTCCGGCATCACGACGGTGGCGGGGATACCGAGCAACTTCCCCTGATACGTGAGAGCCTGAGCGTGGTTACCCGCCGAAGCGGCGATTACGCCGCGTTTCTTTTGGTCGGCTGATAATTGGGCCAGGGCATTGCGTGCACCGCGCTCTTTGAAACTTCCTGTCCGCTGGGCGTTGTCGAACTTGCAGAGAATTTGCATGCCTGCGACCTCGCCTAGCGGGATTGAGTGCCGGCAGTCGGAATAAAAAACCGCTCCTGCAATTCGATCGCAGGCGGCTTCGATTTCCTTGAACGTAGTCATGCGCTGCCAATTTCAGCGCGAGATTGAAGATCGACAACTTAAGCTTCGAGAGCTTCGCGGACTTTGGTGGCGAGTTGTTCCGAATCGAACGGCTTTGGCAGGAAAAACATTCCCGGCTCGCAACGATCGCTCGGCTGAAGCGATTCTTCGAGATAGCCGGAGATGAAGAGGACTCTAATGTTGGGATGAGCGACGCGGAGAGCATCGGCAAACCGGCGACCGCTGATTTGCGGCATCACCATGTCAGTGAGAAGGAGATCCACTTTTCGGCCACCGTTTTCAGAAAGCAAACGGCGGGCATCGTTGCTACTGGCTGCTTCGATAACTTTGTAGCCGAGTCCGCGCAGGACTCTCACCGAGATGTGGCGCACGCTGACATCATCTTCTAGAACCAGGATGGTCTCAGTGCCGCCGCGCGATTTTTTCCCGTTGGGCTTTTTATATGCAGGCGGTGGAGGCGCCGGTACGCGCGGAAGATAGATGTGGACGGTTGTCCCCTTGTCCTGCTCGCTTTCGATGCGCAGATTTCCGCCGCTTTGACGGACAATACCGTAGCAGGTGGCGAGACCAAGCCCGCTTCGGTGATCTTCAATCTTCGTGGTGAAGAAAGGCTCGAAGAGATGAGCTTTGACTTCTTCGCTCATTCCACTGCCGGTGTCGGCGACTGTGATCAAAACATATTGGCCGGGAGCAACGTCGTCTTCGAGTAAAGGCGATTCTTTTTCCGACGTAACATCGACAATCGCCGTTTCGAGAGTGAGTTGTCCACCATCAGGCATGGCATCGCGCGCATTTACCGCGAGGTTGAGAATGATTTGGGAAATCTGACCCGGGTCGGCTTTGATATATGCGCCCTGTTTTTCGTGGTGAAGCTGGCAAACCACGGAAATGTTTTCGCCAATGAGCCGAAGCAATGAGCGCTCAAGATTGGCGATAATGGAGTTGACCTCGACCACGAAGGCCTCCAGCGGTTGCCGGCGGCTGAAAGCGAGAAGTTGCTGAGTTAAAGCGGATGCGCGGCCGGCGGCGGCGCGGATCTCAGTGACGTGGTCGGCGAGCATTCCTTTGATCTGCCGCTCATGCAAAAGCAAATCGCCATAGCCAAGAATGGTGGTGAGAAAATTATTAAAATCGTGCGCTACACCAGCAGCCAATTGACCGAATGCTTCCATTCTTTGGGAGCGGCAGAGCTGGTTTTGAAGTTGTTTGCGCGCGGTAACGTCCATGAGTGAACCGATGAAGCGCGTCGCCGTGCCTGTCGCATCGCGAAGAATGACCGCGCGTTCCAGGATGTTGATGTCAGTTCCATCCGCGCGACGAAAACGATATTCGCCAGTCCAATGATCGTCATTTCCGGCAAGTGCATTGCGGATCGAGGTGCCGATGCGGGCCCGGTCTCCGGGATGAAGATTCTTTTGCCAGCAATTAATGTGACCTTCCGAAGACGCCGCTTCGTAACCGAAGAGCGAGTGCCAACCATGCGGCCAGGAAAGCGCGCCCGTTTTTACATTCCAATCCCGAACTGCATCGTTCGTAGCCCGGGCAACAAGTGCAAAATAGTCAGCGCCCAGCTGCGAATGATTTTCAACGAAGGAAGTCTTGGTTTCATCAGAGAGCTCCGGCAATTGACCGACAACGTATTGATCGAGCGACGACGATTGAATCGGCGTAATTGTAGTCTGATCCTCCCTCTCCAATCGCATGCGTCACGACAATCAACCCGCGATTTGAAGAGCTAGTTCCATGCCTTTGAGGCCGTTGCTGAATCATGGCCCGGTGCGTTCGTTACCAGCCTGTTTTAGTTTGCGAATTACCTGCTCGCCACCGCCGGAAGAGGCGCAACTGACATGGAGGCAAGGTCCAGCTCGCGCCCTTGTCCACGCAATTTTGCGAAGTGCGAATTGATAGTCTCTCCGAGAATGGAAGCCCGGAATAGATTAGAGATGCTGGCCGACTCTTCACTTTGGCCGTCGACTCGAAATGACAATCGAACGAATTTTGTTTCGACTCCCAAGATCGACAATTTGAACAACCGCTTGTGCGCGAACGGGACGATCCCATCGACTTGAACCCATTTTGAACTGTCGACTGGGAGCGGCGAATCAGACACCGCGATTCGAAGTTCACCGCAAGCAGCGGCATTTTCATTTAGAAAAGTGAGCCGGTCGCGAGGCGAATTTTTAGGCAACTCAATGATGAAGGTCGTCTCGCCCTCTTTCAGCGCACAACTGACCGTCTCGCTGTCGACAAACGCGGCTGTTGACTTGTGCGCAGCCGAATTCGCGGCGGACAATGAGCAGAATTTGCCATCAGGCGCAATATATTCGATTTGCGGATCCTGGTTGACCGCGCCGGCATAACCACAGCGAGCGCCAATAACTGTTAAAGCAATTAGTGAGCCGAGGAAAATTTTAGCGAACCAAGGATAAATCGGCCGTGAAGTTGGGGCCATGCCACGACTACTAGCTTAGAGCTTGCCAACGCGGAAAGATTTCTCGCGGCCGACGCGTTGCGTAGGCTGGTGGGACTGTCGGCCGGCATCGCTTTATCCACGGCACTCTTAGGTTTCGTGCGATTTCACTTGCCTGAAACTGGGGTTTTCTCGTACAACAGACATCCGAACTAATTAAATAAAGGACATCACGATCTTGAACGGACAGACGAGAGGAGTAGGGTGCGTCGCCGGTTTGGGGTTTTGAAAAACGCACACTGGTACCACAACTGCTTAACCTTAACCTGATGAGCTTGTCTATGAGGCATCGTGCTGCCCGTTTCCACCGCGCCAACTTTGTAAGATCGGCACCGCTTTTGATCGCGATGAGCTTGCTGGCGAGCATCAGCAGTTATGCGCAGGACGCAGTGCGCCCGTCCCTGGCCGGTCAGGACGCATACAACGCCAGGCAGGAGGATGTTTCGCGCATTCCTTACAACTTGCTGGTGGGTCCGGTCCGACTCCGTGTCGGCGCGACAGTGGGAGTCGAGTACAACGACAATATTAATTATGCCGAGGTAAATACGAAGGACGACGTGATCGTCACTCCGAACCTAACGCTCGATATGATCTGGCCAGTCACCCAGCTCAATACGCTGCGTTTAGACCTCGGTATCGGCTATTCTTTTTACCTCGATCACTCCGATAACAATACCGATTACATCTTGGTGGCGCCGAAGTCGCAGCTTGCGTTTGATATTTTCGTCGGCGATTTCCGGATTAACCTCCATGACCGGATGCTACTGCAGCAGGACCCGATTCAAGAGGGAGCACTTAGCAACGTCGTTGACTACGGTCGTTTTGAGAATACGGCGGGCGTTTCGATACTGTGGGATCTCAACAAGCTCCTTCTCCAGGTCGGCTACGATCATTACAACTTTATCGCGACGAATTCGACGTTCGATTATCTGAATCGAAATGCCGAAATGGTTGGCGGCTCTGCGGCCTTTATCGTAAATCCGACCATCACGGTTGGCGCCGAGGGCAACGCCGTCTTCACCCGGTATGACAACAACAGCAGCAGCGACATCGGAATCCTCAATAACAACAAAGACTATAGCGTCGGCGGATTTACTGAAATCTCGCTGACCAGCAATTTAAAGGCTCGCGTCGCCGGCGGTTATCAATGGATCGATTTCGATCAGAATTTCGTGACCTTCTTCTTCGGTCCGTTCGGCATCAATTTTCCGGATCATCAGAATCTTGCCGACTACTACGTAAATGGTTTGATCTCCCACCGGATTAACGCTCAGATCACCCAGACTTTGAGTGCCGGACACGAGAACCAGTTGGGCGTCAATTCCAACTACATCACGCTCAATTTCGTTCGCCACGCGGTCAGCTGGAACATTCTGCGGAACACCTTGATTACCACGGAATTCTTCTTCGAAGACGCCGAGGAATCCGGCGGCGTCATCAATGAAAGTTTCCAGCGCATCGGCGGCGCAGTGACTATCGGTTATCAGTTAACACCCCACCTTACGCTCGGCGTCCGCTATCAGGGCACAAGCAAAGATTCCGACGTATTCCTGCGCGATTACAACCAAAACCGCGTTTCTGTCGACGGCACTTACAGTTTCTAAAAATCGCAAAAGGGCTAGATTGGGGGTCAACATGAGAGTCAGTGTGTATGCAGCGATTGCTGCTGCTTGTCTTATTTCGTTCAATTGGAGCCGGGCTCAGGATGTAGCGAGCCCTCCTCCCGCGACGCCCAGGCCTCCTTCAGCTGACGGGCCCTCAACGGCCACCGCCACTGTGATGCGGACCAACTCGATGTCGGTATTGGATGACAAAAAGAAACTTGGCTCGAACGACTACGTCAGCTTCCGGGTGGTTGAAGATCGTGACAATGAGTCGCAGCGGTTGCGCGTTAATGACAACGGGGAACTGGAAGTCCCCTATGTGGGTCTCGTGGCCGCCAGAGGTAAGTCCTGCAAGGAACTTGCTTACACCATCAAGTCATTGCTCGAAAAAGAATACTACTATCACGCTACTGTGATTCTTGCGGTCGATCGAGTCAGCGAGAAGTCGCGCGGAAGAATTTATGTTTACGGTTCGGTGAAAGGCCAGGGTCCACAGGAAATTCCGCCCGATGAGAGTTACACCGTGAGCAAGGCAATCATCAAGGCAGGTGGGTTTGGCGATTTCGCTAATAAACGCAAAGTGAAATTGACTCGCAAGACCGGTCAGGAGTTTACCGTCGATCTCAAACGCGTGATTGAGGAAGGACACACCGACGAAGATCTGGAACTCCAGCCTGACGATCAGATCTATGTCCCGCAGCGCTTGATCAACATGTAATATGCGAGGAGCCACTTCTAAAAATCTTTCCACTTCCTGGTCGGCCGCGGTGATCACGCGATTGCACCGCTACAAGTCGCTGTTTCTGCGCCGCTGGTGGATTCCGGTTCTGACCATCTGCCTCGGCCTCTTTGTTGAGGCGTTCCTGATCTACCAAAGGCCGCCCGAATACATGTCGAACGGCAAGATGATCCTCTCCGGCAGCATGAAGATTCCGCAGGGTGCGATTTACAGCGAAGAGACTCAGAATTTTTTCGGTACTCAGGTTCAGTTGATGCAAAGCAATGAGGTCAAGCACGACGCCGAATCGGTCGTTCGCGCCTCGCATCCCGAACTGCAGCCGGCCCCGGTCGAGATCCTCGTGGTGCAACGACCGCGCACTTCGATTTTTGAGCTCACTGGCGTTGGCGCCGCCCCCGAATACACCCAGGCGTTTCTGAATGCCGTGATGCAAAAATATATCGATTTCAAACGCGGTATGCGCGAAGAGCGTGGCCACGAGGTCACCACCGGAATTACCGGGCAGTTGATTCAGGTCGAGAAGGATCTGCGCAACAGCGAAGACGAGCTCATCGAATTTCAGAAGCAAAATAACATTGGATTCATTCAGGAAGAGGGGAACAGCGCCGCTGCCTATTTGGTCAGGCTGAATCAGCAGTACGCCCAGCTCAAAACCGAATACGACCTTTTGAACCTGCTCGATCTCGACCAAAACCTCGACCGAGCCCAGAACAAAATGGATTCGGCCCAGAACAATCCAGGCCCGGATACCCAGCAGGGTTTACCGTTTTCGGACGTCGGTCCAGAAGCCGATTACTTAAAAGCGAAACAACAGGTTCAACTCCTCAAAGCTGAGCGCGACACTCTGGCGAGAGATTTGCGGCCTAACCATCCGAAGATTCTCAAGCTCAACGATGAGGTCACCAAGCAGGAGAAGTTGATCGAGCTTTTCCGCGCTGACACTCTGGAGAGACTGAAAACGCGCCGCGAATCCATTGGCAAGCAGATGGAGAATCTTCAGTCGAACGTCAAGGAATGGGAAGCTAAGGCGCTGGATCTCAGCCAACGCCTAGCCCAGTTCAACCGGATCAAAGGAAAAGTCGATCGTCTCAAGACCTTGTACGATCGTTTGACCGGCAACCTTAAGGACATCGACGTGTCGCAAGTAGTCGGCGGCGATGATCAGGTCCAGATCATGGAAGCGGCTACTCCGCCGGTCTCCGTCCGCCCGGGATTGATCAAGAGCTTGCTAATCGGATTTGGAATCGGCGCGTTCGCTGGACTCGCGATTCTGCTTCTGCTCGACCGCATCGACGATCGAATGGCGTCGTTCAGCGAATTTCAACATCATTTCTCCGAGAATGTTCTCGGCCAGATTCCAAAGGAAAAGGCCAAGGGCAAAGTCGATTTACTCCAACCAGACGACGCCCGTCACGTATTTGCCGAGTCGTATCGCAACATTCGTTCGTCGATTTTCTTCATGCCCTATGAAGGCCCGCGCCCGAAGAGTTTCTTGATCACGAGTGCCGTTCCAAACGAAGGCAAATCGACCGTCTCGGCTAATCTTGCCATCACCATGGCGCTTTCCGGAGCCAAGACCCTCTTGATTGATTGCGATCTCCGTCGAGGCGCGCTTCGTGAAACCTTTGGGATTTCTTCAAAAATCGGATTCTCCGAAGTGCTGAAGCAGGAAGTGAACTGGCGCGAAGTTGTGGTGCCGACCGCGGTTCCCACGCTGTTCGTTTTGCCCCGCGGCAAAACACTCTCACAGCCGAGCGAACATCTTCTGCGCGAGTCGACCGAGGCACTCCTGCGCGAGATGTACGAGTTTTACGATTACGTCATTTTCGACAGCTCACCGGTTCTCGCCGCGGACGATACCACCAGCCTCGCGCCAAAAATCGATGCCACGCTGTTTGTGGCTCGGCTCTCTTACACTTCCGCGCGATTGGTCAAGAAAGCACTCGAGCTGCTCTACAATCGCCAGGTCAACGTGCCCGGCGTCATTCTGAATTTCGTCGATACTTCTTTGCCTGAGTATTATTACTACCAATACTCGGAGTACTACACGACGCCCGCCGTTCCCGACGGCGAGACCACTACGCCGCCGCCCGCGCCGCGAGCGCGTCCCAAGCCGATCGAAGCTTCCAGACTCGGCGATTCAAATCCGATCGACGTTTAAGCCGAGAGCTGGCGGGGTGCTAATTCGCCGGGACGATCGTCGCTGCCGAAATTGCAGATTCCGCTTGGCACTTCGGTAGCTCATTGCTCTGTTCCCAACTGATGATTCGGCCATGAGCTTCTTCGCCCCGGTGTCTACACCTGTCCTGGCCGAGGGTTACACTCCGGTTCTGCGGCGCGCTTTCGATCACGCCCGCCGAATCGGCAATTACGCGGTGGTTCAGGCCACCGGTCAACTTATCGCTTTTACCAGTGGGATATTGATCGTCCGTTGGTTGCCACAGCGCGAATACGCTTACTTCACCATCGCCAATGCGATGCAGGCAACGTTAAATGTGCTGGCCGACATTGGTATAAGTGTCGGCCTGATTTCCATCGGTAGCCGGGTTTGGCAGGATCGGCATCGCTTTGGACAATTGATCAATACCGGTCTGCTCGTGCGGCGGCGGCTGGCTGGCGCCGCCTTCCTGATTGTCGTTCCGATTCTCTACGCGATGCTCGTTCGGAACGGAGCGTCGTCGCTTTATGCGCTCGCCTTGATTGTCATCGTTCTCATAGGGTTCTCAATTCAATTGTCGATCGACGTCTTTGTTGTTGTTCCGCGACTGCGCTCGGACATCGCACGAATCCAAACCATCGACTTTGCCTGCGCCGTCGCGCGGCTCGCTCTGATTCTCGGGCTCGTGTATCTGTTCGCCAGAGCCGGATTGGCAGTGGCGATCGCGAGCGCCACCTTCTTTTTGCAATACCTGCTGCTCCGCTCTTATGCCGCCAAGGTCATCGATCTAAATGCGAGCGAAAATCCACAAGATCGGCAAGAGATCATTCGCTTGACGAAAAAACTCGCGCCCAATGCGCTGTTTTATTGTTTGCAGGGACAGATCACAGTGTTCCTGATCAGTTTTTTCGCGCGGCGCTCCACTGGGGTCGCCGAAGTGGGAGCACTTGGACGTCTCGCCATGATTTCCGCTGTGCTAATGAGCACGCTGACGAACATTCTAGTGCCTGCGTTCGCTCGGTGCCAGGACAAGGCGAAATTGCGGGTCCTCTATGCGTTGATCGCCGGCGGGGTTGCTCTATTTAGTCTCATTGTGTTCGGCGCGGCCGCGATTTTCCCCGACCAATTTCTTTTCATTCTGGGAAATCGATACACGCACTTGCATCGCGAATTGGTGTTGATGGTCGGCGGATCAGTCCTTATCGCCTTTGGCTCTACACTCTGGATGTTGAACTCCTCCAAGGCGTGGATCAACGGATCATGGCTTTACATCCCGCTCACTCTGGTGACCCAGATCGCGCTAGTGCCGTTTACCGATTTTTCCAGTGTCGCTGGTGTGCTCACTTTTAATTTGATATCAACCGTGCCGGCCGTGCTGCTCAACCTCTGGCTGAGCTATCGCGGCTTTCGCAGCCTGACGCCTGTGGTTGCGTGAATGAAACCGAATGTGCCTTACCATTCGGCGCGCTTGGAGGGCAAAATCTCGCGGAATTTGTATCGCGCAGCGCTGCCGATGATTGTTCGCCGCCAGGTGCGCGTGCCGCGTGAACTTTCATTCGACGTGTTTGCTTATTCGGGGCAGAGCGCGCTTCCGGAACAAGTCGCTTCTATTCGTTCCTTCCTCGCTTGTGCGGGCCGCCCAAAACAATTCACGGTCGTCTCCGACGGTTCGCACACCGCGAGGAGCGCGGCGTTATTGGAAAAAATCGACAACTGTGTGCGAGTCGAGACAGCGCCGCCCTTGCCGTCGGGTTTGCCTGAGAACGTTCAGTCCTTTTTTAAGAATCATTTCACCGGAAAGCAATTGGCTCTAATCATGTCATTGCCCGCAAACAATCCGGCGGTCTACTCCGATGCGGACGTTCTTTTTTTTCCGGGAGCGCACGAACTGGAACATCTTTCGCAAACGCGATCAGTCTCTGCATTGTATCAGGCCGATTATCAATTTTCGGGCGATGAGCGCCTGATCCGGCACGAAACCGAAAGGAAAGATCCGGCCAATATGGGTTTTCTGTTGCTGTTCAAGAAACTCGACTGGTCGATTGGGCTGGAGCGATTGCGCGCGTTTAACGGCGCCCCGAATTTTTTTACGACTCAAACCGTGACGCATCTCTGCCTGCACGCGAATGGCGCGCGCGCATTCGATCCGAGCAAGGTTGTCTTGAAATTGGATGATCAAACAATTTATCGGGACAAGTATGCGAAGCCGTCGCTGGTGATGCGGCATTACGTTACTCCCATCCGCCACAAATTCTGGACGACGCTCGCCCGTCGAGGTTTCGACTGATGGAAAAGCCGCTTCGTATTCTTTGCATCGTCAATCTTCCCTGGGATCCGCGCCTCGGCGCCACCCGCGTCTGGTTCGAATTATCGGAGCAGTGGAAGAAAGCCGGACACAAAATCGACAAGTTCTGTCTGAGTGACGCTTTTCCGGAACCAACTTGCTCGCCCGCGCTTTATGTCTGGCAGCAGGTAATCTTTCCATATCGCGCTGCTCGTTATGTGCGACTTCACGCCGCAGAATTCGAGGTGATCGATTGTCTGATCGGCACGCTTCCGTTTTCGAAAACATCGCTGGGGTTCGGCGGCATTGTGGTTGGGCGCTCGATTGGATTGTATCTGGCGTATACCGACTTCATTCGCACCAGTCGCCGGCGTTGGCGCGATCAGCCACGCGGAAAATTTCTTGGCCGCCTCTTCTATTCATTTACCTCCTGGTTGTTGCGACGAAGCGCCGATCGGGCACTTGTCCATTGCGACTGTTTCAATGTTCCGAACGAGGATGAGAAACGCGCGCTGGAGCGGCGTCGGCCGGGCGCAAAGATCATTGTTCAGCCGTACGGATTGAACGAGTTGGAACGCGCCGATTTTGTTAAAGCGTCACAGCCGGCTGGAGCCCGGCTGGCGCGAAAGGAAATCTGTTTTCTCGGCATGTGGAGTGTTCGAAAAGGCTCGCGCGATTGGCCAGATATCGTTCGCGCGATTTGGAATTCTGTCCCAAGCGCACTGTTTGCATTTCTCGGCACGATTATGAATGAAGAGATCGTGTTACGTGACCTGGGGCTCTCGCCGCGTGACTCGATTCGTTGCGTTACCAACTACGATCCCAAAGAACTCCCGCAGTTAATCGGAAGCTGCACGGTGGGACTATTCCCGAGCTATATCGAAGGATTTGGTTTGTCCGTGCTCGAGCAACTCGCCGCAGGCATTCCCACCATCGCTTACGATGTTCCCGGGCCACGACAAATCTTTGCTGGGGCGGCTTCGTCTCAATTTCTAGTCCCCGACGGCGACACCGAAGCCATGGTGGCCCGAGCGGCTGAAATTTTGCGAATGAACGAAAATGATTATGCCGCACTTTCGGCGAAGTGCCGGCAAATCGCAGATCAGTTCCGCTGGGAACAAATTGCCGCTGATACGGCCGGAGAGTATTGCAAGGCGCTGGAACGCGAACACAATGAATTTTAAGCAAGCAGCATATTCGTGTTCATTCGTGTCTATCCGTGGTTAAGAACACCATTCTTCAAATCGTGCCGAGAGTTCCCGGCGGCATTGACGGCGTCGGCGATTATGCACTCACCCTCGCTGCAAAACTGCAGGACAAATTCGGATGTCCGACCGTGTTTGTGACGCCTGACGCTTGTTCGGAAACAACGGTCCGCGGTTTTGAAGTTCTACCGGTCGACAGATTGGATGCCGCTGTGCAAAACGCCGACCGCGTCCTTTTGCACTATGTAAATTACGGATATCAAAAGAGGGGCGTCCCCTTCCGTCTGTTGTCGATCCTTCGCCGGCTTCGCCAGCAATATGGTGGCGCGCTGCTTACAATTTTTCATGAGCTCTACGCCTCCGGTCCACCATGGAGCAGCGCGTTTTGGTTGCGGCCGCTACAGATCCACTTGGCTAAGTCGGTCGCGCGCCTGCCCGACGAATGCATCGTGAGCAACGAAAATTTTGTGCGCGAATTGCGGAGGCTCGTCCCCAATGCGCGCGTTCATCTGCATCCGGTGCCTTCCGGCTTGGGGGAGCCTTGGCTTTCTCGCGAGCAAATCGCCAATCGCGATCCGCATCGATGGGTGATCGTTGGCGGCACAGCCCTCTGCGAACGTTCGCTGAGAACCCTCGCTGCTTCTATCCGGGAAATCCCGGAATCGATAACTCCTCGCAGTTTGCCGGTCCTCGGTGGACATGAAAATCCGGTCACTCGCTCGCTTCTCGCTGATCTTGCGATCGAATGGGATTATCGTCCGGGCATCGCTGCGGCTGAAGCGTCTGAGATTTTGAAGACCTGCTCGTTCACGTGGTTTAATTATTTCCACCGCCCGGATGTCGAAACTGCGGTGATTTTGAAGTCGAGCGCGTTTGCTTCTGCCTGTGCGCACGGTGTCATTCCAGTTTTTCCGCATCGCGGTTCGCCAATTTCAGTAGAGGGCGACCGCTTGCCCGGCCCGTTTTTCGTCTCGCGCGGCGAAAACCACGTTCCAACCGCTGACGAGCGCGCCGCAATCGCCCAAAGCATTTACGATTGGTATCAGCGGCACGTTTCGTCTGACCTTTTGGTGAATGGTGTCGCCGACGTGCTTGGTTTGAGCGACGCGCGATGAGTCAGAATTCTGTGGAGCGAGCGGTGGAATTGGTTGCCGTGATCAATTCATTCAATCGGCGATCGCTTTTGGAACGCGCGATGACATCACTAACTAGCGCGTTACGGAGCACGCGGTTTGGTTCCGCCATTGTTGTTTTCGATGCCGGTTCACAAGATGGCAGCCTCGAGCTTCTAAAAGAGTGGCGCGAAAATAATCCCGCGGACGATCTTACTATGGTCGAGGCGTCGGGAAGCCGACGCTCCTTCAGTGACGGTGTGAACATCGCTTGCGCGGAGGCAATCGCTCGCTTTCCAACGACCCGCTGGCTTTTTCTTTACGAAACTGACAACTGCTTGCTGAATATCGAGCCTCTTGAGAACGCGATCACCCTTCTCGACCGCGAACCGCGGCTCGCAGCCTGCGGCTTCACCGTTAAACAGCACGATGGGAGATTCTTCGGTTACGGCATGCGATTTCCTTCAACGCTATCGTTTGCGCTC
>Ga0210408_10001120_pt1 | contig 29355 bp, 16 predicted proteins | sample IncBWH4MmetaG_FD_155471 | JGI IMG/M metagenome (GOLD analysis project Ga0210408, IMG submission 155471) | Forest soil microbial communities from Barre Woods Harvard Forest LTER site, Petersham, Massachusetts, United States - Inc-BW-H-4-M | ecosystem: Environmental > Terrestrial > Soil >...
CAAAGCGACTCTTGAGGAGGTCCTTACCCGTGGCAAATAATGATGAGAGACCCTTCCGGCTGCGGCCAAGGCGATCGCGTGGCAACCCGAATGACGATCCCAGGAAATATGGAGGAGCGCTCGGATCACTCCTTCGATTCGTTCAAATGGCGAAGCGACAACGGGCAACCGCAAGCAAGCGCTCTCAAACCCAAGCGCACTCACGTTGGGATTCTCGAACGCCGCGAACGTACAGCCAACGCGTCTCGGTTCGAGTCACATACGCAAAAAACAAGAACGCCGGCCAATGGAAAGCACACGGAACCTACATCGCGCGCGACTCTGCAACCAGGGAAGGCACTTCATCGCGGTCCGGGTTTGACGCGACTCGAACAGACGTCAATATTGCAGCTCTCTTGGACGCTTGGCAGAAAGCTGGCGACGAGCGCGTTTTCAAAATCATTGTGTCACCAGAGTTTGGCGAACGGATGAACCTCAAAGACCAAACGAGGAAGCTCATCAAACTCATGGAGAACGACTTAGGAACTCCTCTCCAGTGGGTCGCAGCAACCCACTTCAACACGGAGCACCCGCACGTTCACATTGCGCTTCGCGGACGAGACCAAGCGGGCGCTCCTCTGCGACTCCCTCGTGATTACATCCGCTCGGGTATTCGGACCCATGCCGAACACTTGGCGACCGAAGCGCTTGGCTTCCGCACTGAACGTGACGCGGACTACGCGCAGCGCCGTGAAATCGACCAAAATCGCTACACGGGTCTTGACCGAATCATCCAGAGATCCAACGACAAGCAGTCGCCGTCGTTTTTCATAACGACTGACACCGCCGGTCCGAGACTTTCGCAACGAGAGCGCATTTTGCAGCAAAATCTGGCTGCGAGGCTTGCCCATCTCGAAAAGATGGGCCTGTCAAGGTCCATGGCTCCGCAGCAGTGGACGGTGCAAAGCGACTTTGAAGCAGTGCTCCGAACTTTGCAACGGAGCAGTGACCGTCAAAGGATGCTCGCCGCTCACGGCGCTTTGCTATCAGATCCCCGTCTGCCGTTCGAGATCACTGAGATTCGAAAGCTGAGAGTAGTTGAGGGACGCGTACTCTTGCACGCAGAGGACGAAGGCAGCGGGCACCGTTACCTCTTGCTCGAAGGCATCGACGCCAAGGTTCATCTCATATACCACACCGACAGCATCGAAGAGGCGCGCCGCGTCGGCAAGCTCGCTGTGAATAGCTTCGTTCGCTTCGAGAAGCGCTTTGACCGGCGAATACCATACCTCGAAATCTCCGACTACGGGGATGCCACCGAACTCTTGGAAGACCGCGTGTTCTTCAAGAAGCAAGCGCAAATGCCCCTCAAACGCGGCAGCGAGAGAGACCAAAATACGTGGGGAGGGTGGCTCGGACAATACTATGCGAGACTGCGCGTGTCGGTGGAAACGGAAAGGGTGGCTAGGGCGCAAAAACTCACGCAGCAGCGTTCGCTACTTTGAACTAGTGCGCAAGAATGACCCAGTGCTAATCAGATTTTATTGGCCAACTCCGACGTTTGGGCGAACTCTTTCCTTTATCGCCATCCATAACATCGACAAACATTGTCCAATCGACGGGGCGCCGGAGCTGGATTCGACGGTACCCTGCGACCCGCTTCCACCCGCTGGAGTAGCTACCTTTGAAAGCGCTGCCACGGGCACCCGTGTAAGCCCTGGGCGCTGGATGTAGGAAGAATACCGTTGCAGCAGACGGGTTAGGAACGGCGGAAGTAGCCTGCCGATTCTTTTGTCCTTGAAATCGCTCCATTTCTTCAACACCAACTCCTTGAATCTGAAAGAAACGGTCACTCCGTCTCTCATTGCAAAGACTATTGCCTGATTATCGTTATCCTGAATGACGCCATAGGTGTCGTCGTAGGCCTTGTTGACTTGTGCTGGAGTTAGTCGACTGCCCTTGAGAAGGTAGAGCTCTATGTCATCAAGGTTTATGCCCTGGCGAGCGATACAATCGCACTCAGGTCGGATATTTATGAAAAAGTCGCCCCCGGACTTGAAAACATCCCCAGGCGCAATAGAGTCCGCGTCCAATTGGTCTTTGGCGACAAATCTCTCGCCTTCCAACACCTTAATTACAGTCTGCTTGTAGCTCTCTCCGTCATCTTCCAAGGATTTCAGCGGCGCTTCATCAAAGGATTCGAGATCGAACTTGAAAGGCGCCATCCGTGAGAGAAGGTTCCTTCCGATCAAGTTGCCCAATTCCATCGACGGTGACACGTCATCCTTTACAAAAGTATTCTTTAGGATCAATGGCCAATGAACACTCTTGGCGTAGAAGTCCAAGAAAAGTGCATTTTTGGCTTTCTCGTACTCCGATTCCCAACGTTTCAACACATAGGCGGACGGAGCTCCTTGGAGCCATTCTCCGAGGACCGTGAAGATCCCTTTCTCAAGAACTTCGACCTTTCTTTTCACAAGAATGTGAGACGGATCATTCTCGTCATACAGGTCCGGATGTTTTTTCAGCTCATCTTCTATCTGCCCTACGTTCTCGTTCGTAAAGACGAATACCGGTGCAAACCTAACTTTCTTGAGTTCCTTGAGAAAATTTATCATCTCACCGATATGTTGCTTTCTTAGGCCCTCAGGGAGCGTAACCACCGCAACGCCTTCGGTGGACACTGCCTGCCCGTATAGGTTCCAATCCACTACAAAGAATGAAGCCGAAGCCAGATTTGCCAATGCTCCAGCGCCTGGAAGCGTGGTCATAGCTACAACATGCGAACCAACAGCCTCTATTTGTTTTTGAAGTTGGCCGATGTTGGCCGTCCCGACGCCTACTTCGTCGTCGATAATTACAGCGATTCCGTGGAAGAGCGCAGGGTCTGCCATTATTTCTCGTCCTTTGCAAACGAAACAACAAAGTTGGCCCCGGATAGCCGCCTATGGCGCTTTAGGTCAGCCAGTTCGATTGAGTAGTCGTGACGGTCCAGGAGCTGCCGGGCTATGTAAAGACCAAGTCCGCGGCCCTCCTCGCCTCGTCCGGAATAGAACGGCTCAAAGATGTAAGGTTCATCGTCAGGCTTGATTCCAGGACCGTTATCAGAGAACACCAAAGTGTTCTCGTTGCCGTCCAGCAAAACCTCTATCTCCCTCTTTCCTGTTCGCTTCCCATGTAGCCAATAAACCGAATTGTCAAAGAGATTCAGAAACAGTTGGAGGAGGACTGCGTCAGTCGTCTTTGCCACGAGCGGAGGCCCCTTCTCCACCACGTTGAAAGCGATCCCGTCCCGCGACAACGTTGAAGAAAACAACCGATGTACTTTTTCTAGTACTTCTCTTACCTTCAAGTCTTTTCTGCGCTGTTTACTCGATTTGAAAAGCAGCTGGACATCCTTGAGCTGAGTTTCGATGAACGAGAGCATCCCACGAAGTGTCGTCAGCTCCCGGTTAATCAGTTCTTTGTTCAACTCGCCGATTCGCTGCGTCTCACGTATCAAGCTATCGAGCGACACCAGAGCACGGCCCATGACCGCCATAATGTCGTGGGAGGCAGTCTCAACGGAGAGTCCCACACCGGCCAAATGCTCGGTGGTCTCTGCACGCTGAACCAAATAGTTGCGTTCGATGTTGTATAACTTGGCAGCGGAAGCCAATGCGTCTTGAGCCTGCTTATTACCGACAACCCTTTGACTGAGATCTTCTAGAGCTTGCCTAACCTGATCTTCCTTGAATACCTTGATGTCATTCTTCTGTTTGTCCTCTAGCGCCTTGCGGTAGAGCGCGTACGGTTTTTTCCGAACCCACGCGAGAAAAATCTGCAGAAGCGCGATGAAATCGTGAGTTGGGTTTCCAGCATCTATGAGACCCTCACGATTCGTCTTGTCGATTAGCCTAGGATTTTCCTTCTGTGTGATATTTACGAATCCCACGACCTGATCGTTGCTCAAAAACCAACCTGCGGCGATGGTGCCGCGATAGGCGTCGATTCTTAGCCAATCATCATCCGGGTCACCGTATGGATAAACTCGAATGTGGTCTCGGTAGAGGTAGATTCGATGTGCCTTGATAATGTCTCTGTCTTCGCGGTCAAGTTGGTGCTTACCTCGGGCGTCCTTACTAAAGTCAAAAACGTAAAACCCGAATGAGAACGAACCGCACTTCGTGCCTCGAGTTGAAAGAACCTCGCCGTCCTCACCAAAGTTGTCTCGGAAAATCCTCAAACCCGTGATGTCTGCGTCGTTGAGCGGGAGTGTCCTAGATTTGCCGTTTAGGGAGAATCGGAATTCACTTGCGGATTCGTCATATTTTCCCTTTTCGATCCGCAGCACTGAATTCTCAGCTATCAGATTCCTCAATTTCTCAAGGTACTCATCGGAATAGCTCTGAAAATCAGAATCCTTGTATATGAAAACCTCGAACTCCTCTGCCCGTTCTTTGGGATGACCTCTTTCACCCGCCTCATCGAAAATTGACTGCAAGCGAATTAGATCGTTATAGACCTCCTTAACTTTGAGGGCATTCCAACCACCGCGTAGATTACTGATATCAATCTTTGTTCCATGAGGTGCGCGCCGAATTTTTCGTCGACCGAGAGTGATTTCGTTGGAGGAAATGTTTTGGACGCCGTCCGCTGAGAGATAGACGTGAAGATCACTCAGGAACAACTTCTTGGGCTGCCCATTCTCGGTCAGGAAATCGTCGTCATACGCTGAGAAATCGAACCCGAGGATGTATTCTGCATCGGACTTCTCGGGACGCGTAGTAATTGACAGGGTTTTCCCGAGTTTCAGGATAGCGAACCGACCTATGCCCTTCTCCCCTTGAATCTTTCGACCCTTTGCCGTCGCATCGTTTATTCCTTTCTCGATTTTTTTAATAGGCGTCGCTGGGTTGACCCAATGCTCCTCCAGCACCTCCCTTGTCATTCCTGTTCCGTCGTCCTCGATGATTATTCTCGATTGAGAGGTCACTTCAAAAGAGTCCCCGAAGTTTGCGAACGTGACTTTCACCCATGAAGCGTCGGCGTCATACGCATTCTTAATGAGCTCGACCAATGCGATACGCTCATTCTTGATGAGCTGATCGCCCAACATGGTCAACAAGCGAGCGTACGGATTGAAGGGGAGTTCCTTGGTCTTCGTCATTTGGTGGCAATCAAAACAAACTCTTCTGCATAAACGTGTCGGCCAGTTCGTCGTCCGGAGAACTGTCCTACGGAATCCCTGTACGGTGTCAAGATCTTTCCTGACATGCGCCGTTTTGCAACTCTTATCCGGCGAAAACCACTGCTGAGCAGAGCTTCGGCCAGATGCGAGGCATTATCAATCCGGACGCCTTTGTATTCGGTGTTCCCAATCACGAAAAGGGCCATCCCCGACCGGCGAAGAAGTCCAAAACAGCGACGAGCTACTGCTTGCATGTCTAGGAAGTACTTCGCAGTTGACCGCGCTATAGCCTTGTCCCGGTCGAACAAGCTAAAGACAATTCTGGCTCCCGTCGTGTTAAGGCGCTTGATCTCACGATTAAAGTCGAGGCTGTGCTGCGTGCTTCCAATCGACCCTCCGCGAAGCGTGCGGTAATCGGACGCAAAGCCGAGCCACAGGGAGGAAAGCTGATGAAGATCCGCGTATTCGTACGATGTGACGTATGGCGGGCTCGTCACAATCATGTCGACCCTGGGGCGCGCCCTGAGGTCGAGCATGTTAGCCGTCAGAATCTCAACTCTGCTGTTCTGACGGACGCCCGCTTGCTTCCAAGCCTCGATCATCGTGCGAACTTGCTGCGAGAAGGTATTTCTGACATCCGCCGGTCTTTTGAAGGGATCGATTTGAGGCTTGATAGACTTCGTCAACCAACGTGACGTCGGCTTAAGAATGTTTGAGAATGCACAAAGGAAGAATCGTCGATAACGGCTGCGTGCCGGAATGTTCTTCTCGATTGCATTCAGTAGTTTTGCCAAATCGCGAAAACGCTTGTCGCTGTACCAGTAGTCCAGTCTGGCAATGGCTGGATCAGACAGGCGAACACGCGTTGTCGAGTGCGAGAATTTCTCGATGATCTTCTCGTGGTAGTCTTGCAATTTTTGCGGATCATACGCGCTGCTTTTTACGCTTGCGATAAGAGTCGCAACAGGATTGATGTCGCAACCCCAAAAATCTATGCCGTTCCTTCGTGCCTCAAACGCGACAGTGCCACACCCACAAAAAACGTCCCCAATCCTCTGTACTTTCATCCTTCTCGATCTGGCGAAGGCCAGCGCCTTCGTCGTGATAAAGGCCGGGAATTTTGCAGGATAGGCGTGAATCCGGTGTATTCGTAGTTCGTACTCTCCGCCCTTACTCCAAAATAGATTTTCTTGGAGTTTCCCAAAATCCGTTCTGTTAACTTGAGCGGTCGTATACAAGCTTATATAGTTGCAGTCCATTCCCCGGTTCACCCCAGCTTGAACGCTAAAACGAATCTGTTAGAGCTTGTTGACTATATTCTAAAACCTTCTCGTTACTCAAAGTCTTCGCAATCCCCTGAGCGTCATCCAATAAGGCACCACCCGCCCCCCACCGATTGCCAAGACTTCGGCAGCAAGCCTACCCAAACCGTAAGCGCAGCTCAACTGAGCAACAGAAATCATATTGACAAAACTCACGAACAGGGTGCTATATATATCCACCGGCCTGGTGTTCAGGCCAGCCCCGATATTTTTCCGTAGGAGGTTTCACCGATGCGAGCCCCCGACACAACGCTCCGCCAAGATGTAATTCAGAATGCGGTAAACCATCAGATACAAGAACTCGAAGACATCGCCGCATCACCCACAGCGCTCAGCGCCCTCTTTCGTTCCGAGCTCAATCACGATCTTATTACCTGGCCGCGACAATACCTTGAGGCTTATCTGGATTCAGACGAAGCAGGACGTGTGCCGCTTAGTCCTGAACAGCTGCAGGATGTCCTCGAAGCTGCCTTCGAACGTGACGAAGCGTTGGCCGTTGAATTTCTAAACGAGCTTAACGCCAACAAAGGGCCACAGGCCCTACCTAACCTGTCTATTCAAATTGCGGATACCCGGGCCTCCGATCCCGACCATCCGTGCGAACTTCTCTTTGACCGAACTAACACTGACGATTTCAGGAAGCTGTCGGCGCGGATTCACGCGCTCGCCAGTCGTGGACAGGCTGACGTTGAGCGGCGCGAAACCACCTCCCGGGTTGTCCAACACAAGCCGGGTACCAGTGTCATCGAAGTTCATGACAAACTGACGGGAACTGACTTGCGGAAGCTGTTGGGCGGCGCCGAACTCCCCCGACAGGTTGAGTTGGCTCTGAAAGAGCTTGGTCCCGAAGCACGGATCGATCAGGCACTCACGGACAGCGGCGTCTATCGCGGGACCGTCCTCGCGGAAACAGCTCAGAACCTCATCCAGCGGATCACTCCTCGGTCCGCAGTCATTCACCGCAAGGATGACCTTGATATCGTCTCCAGTGCCGGCAACCACGTTCGCATCACCTACAGCAACGGCCTCGGACACGTCCAGGAGGTCCGCGAAAGGAGTCGCAGCAAGGAGCTCGCCCGTTGAATGCCCAGGTCGCATACCGGAAACCGCGGGACCCTGGATACATCGGGGGTTACTATTGGCCTCCGAGTATCGCTGGTTTCATCGGATTAATTCTCACGAACGTTCTCGCGACCCAGTATGTCGCCTATCATTTCGAGTATCAGCACGCGCTCGGGGCCGCGATCCTCGATCTTGGCAGTTTTCGCCTCTATGCCCCGTATAAGTGGCTCAGTTGGCTGTTGCGTTTCGGCAATTCCCCGGAACTTGCCGTGAAGCTCCCGCTGCTATTGTCGTGCGCGCTCATCGTGGGCGGGGCGTTCGCGTCGGGCGCATTGTTTTTCTTTCTCAACCTGGCGCACACGAAAGCCCTTTCGAAGAATACCGAAGACTTACACGGCTCCGCTGGGTGGGCTACCAAGGAAGACATCGAGGCCACCCCGCTCTTGACAAGTAAACCGGGAGTTTACGTCGGCGGCTGGTACGAGAAATCCTCAAAGCACCTCCATTACCTGAAACACGACGGTCCCGAGCACATTCTTGCGTTCGCCCCAACTCGCAGCGGCAAAGGAGCCGGGCTCGTCATTCCCACGTTGCTGGCGTGGCCCGAAAGCGCCGTTGTCTATGACATCAAAGGCGAGAACTGGGGAAAAACAGCCGGCTTCCGCAACCAGGCCGGACACTTGTGCTTCAAGTTCTCTCCCGTCGAACCCGACTCCTCGCGGTTCAATCCTCTGGCGGAAATTCGCCTTTTCACTGACCGCGACGTTTCGGATGCGCAAAATATCGCAGAGATGATCATTCGGACTGGAGAGGACAGCCCGCAGGAACGCTACTGGCAGGAAGCCGCCGTCACGGTCACCGCCGGAATGATCCTACACGTCTGCTATGCCACCGCGCAGCGCGGACGCTCCGCCTCTTTGACAGAACTGTCAGGCGTGTTTACTCGCCCGGGTATCACCTTTCGCGAAACGCTAGAAGAACTCTTGAATTTCCCGCACGACCGCGATGGTCGACAGCATTGGCGTCTACCAAGTGGCGAACCCACACGGACGCATCCACTAGTGAAAGAAAAGTCCCAGGAGATGCTGGATAAAGAAGATAAAGACTTCTCAGGCGTACTCTCGACCGCGAAGACAGCTCTCGCTCTCTACAGCGATCCTCTCGTTTCCCGATGCACATCGTCGAGTGACTTCACAGTCCACGACTTGGTGAACCACGAACGCCCAGTTTCGCTTTATTTGGTTGTGCCACCCAGCGACAAGATTCGCTTGCGCCCTCTCATTCGCCTCATCTTCACGATGGTCGTGAACCGACTCACGGAGAAGCTGGATTTCGAGGGCGCCCGCCAACTCCACAACAAGCACCGATTGCTTTTCCTCGTCGACGAATTCCCATCCCTCAAGCGCATGGAGATCTTCGCTGACGCCCTTTCGTATATGGCCGGTTTTGGACTGAAAGCCTATCTCATAACGCAGGATATCCGCCAAATCGTGGATGAGTACGGTCCGAACGAGAGCATTGTGAGCAATTGTCAAGTCCGGATGGCCTTCGCCCCAAACCAATACGAGACTGCCGAATTACTCAGCAAAATGGCGGGTGTTCAGACTATCAAGAAAGCCTCCTTTACATTTTCTGGTTCGCGCATGTCCCCAATCGCAGATCATGTCAATCAGAGCGTCGTGGAGATCGAGCGTCCCCTCATGACACCGGATGAAGTACTGCGCCTTCGGCCTCCCCGCAAAGAAGGAAGCGGCCAAAACGAGAAAATCGTGGAGGCGGGCGACATGCTTGTCTTCGTGTCTGGGCACCGCCCGATCTACGGTAGACAGATGCTTTATTTCTTCGACCCGATTCTTAAGTCTCGCGCCCAGATTTCTCCTCCGCAACAATTCTATTGCATTCGAAACGGCGCGCTGATTCCGCAGGAGCCGTTCCTTCGTTACGCTTTTCGCCAAGCTCAACCGCCCCAAAGCTCAGCGCCGCTCACCACGAACCACAACGCGGACGCCGATGCTCCGGTCGAGCCACTCTCGCCCAAAAGCCAAGACTTGCAACCGGCTCGCGGCTTCGTCGAGCGCCTACGAATCGATGCGGAGCGCTGACCATGCAGGAGAACCGTTTTCACCTGGCGGGATATCTAGCGGCGAGGCCCAGCCTGCGTTCCTTACCCTCGGGCATGGCTGTAGCAAATGTCAGGCTGGGGCAAACCTATCGCCTGTCACGTAATGACCTGCCCGCCGAGCATACGAACTGGTTCAGCCTCGTGTTTTATGGCGACCTCGCCACCCTCGCCATGGAACTGGACAAAGGCACGAACGTCTATGTGGAGGGGAGTTTCGACCAGCGGCCCACCACAGATCAGCAAGGGCGCAAGCGCTACGTCTATGAAGTAACAGTCCAGAAGTTCTTCCGGATTGGCCGCGCCTCAGATGAAGCGGCACGGAGTGCGCGTTCCGATCTTCCATCTGCACATGAGGCACTGAACGATGAGACTGAAACCGGCGACCGACTGGTGGAGACCGTTCCGTGGGCGATCTGACATTCGTGTCCGTTTCGGCCGTGCCATTCAGGCAGCATTGCTCCTTTGTGTGCCATTTTTCTTGGTCTACGCGACGTTTGGGCTTTTCGGCATCCGGATCAATATCACATCGTCTTTGCAGCGCGGGCTCTACGTGGTCAGTCAAAGGCCCTCTGCAAATCTTGTCGAGTTTTGCCCTGAAGGCGACGCAGCAAGTATCTCGCTTCAGCGGGGTTACCGTACACCAGGAGGGGCATGCCCCGATGGAGGCTCGCCGTTGATGAAGCCAATCGCCGCACTTGCCGGCGACCGCGTGGAGGTTACAACCAATGGTATTCGAGTCAATGGGAAGCTCATCCCAAACAGTGCAGCCCATTTCAAAGACCATCGCGGACGACTGCTCAACCCATGGCCTAACGGCGAATACATCGTCCCGGCGGGACGCCTCTGGGTCGTCTCAGACTTTAACAGCTGGAGTTTTGACAGCCGGTACTTTGGCCCGATTCCTTCGTCACTCATTAAACATAGACTCCGGCCCCTGTGGACGTTTCCTACCCAAGTCCCTGATCCATAGCGCTTCGTTGCTCGTCCTCGCAACGACCACTTCTGCAATCGCGTGGAGCGGACATCTCTCGACGATCCCGTTCTCTCTGTTTGCGCCGATACTTCTGTACAGGACTCAATCACGACGTCAGGCCTTTGCAACCCTCTTTTTCTACTACCTCGGAGCGAGCTGGCCGTTGATTCCGGGGGCCAACACGTTCTTCGGGACTCGGGCAAGTGTTCTTGAGGGGATCTTTCTCTGTTCGGGTGCGGCAACACTTTTGGCCATTCCCGCCGCTCTTCTTTTCACGCGCAACATCACAAAGCTACCCTTTTCGATAACCGGAATGTTTCTTCTCAGCGCTCTCCCGCCACTCGGAATTATTGGATGGGGTTCACCATTTCTTTCCGCTGGTGCCCTATTCCCAGGCACCGCTTGGTTCGGCATCATCTTAATTTTGGCCTTTATTCCACTGCTTGCGCGATTCCCCCTTCGGACCGCGGCGACGGCCGCGATTTTAGCGCTTGTCGCGAACAGCTTCTATAGAACACCTACTCTTCCGGCAGGCTGGCAAGCGATCAACACGCAATTCGGCGGAGCCGGACAGGGCGACCCGGATTTCCTTGCAGAATTCAGTGCTCATGAGCAAATGCGAGAGACCATTACTCAATCCAACGCACGCCTTCTTCTCTTTCCAGAACACGTTGTAACCCAGTGGAACGAAGCAACCGAAGCTTTCTGGCGTGAGTCTCTCGAAAGCCTCGCAAAGCGGCACGGAACGCTCCTCATTGGTGCGGGGCTTCCCCGCTCCCGCGGGCCACACTTCACACTTGTCGGTCGGTATTACAACGCCCTGATTGCAAAGCACCAGGAAACGCAGACCATCTACTACCAAAGAATTCCAGTACCCTTCGCGATGTGGAAACCTTTTACCGACGATGGCGTCCCCGTCAACCTATTTGGCCCCGGCACAATCCCGGTGGAGAATCAGCGTGCTGCAGTCCTCATCTGTTACGAGCAACTATTGGTCTGGCCATTTCTTTCCTCGGCCTTCGAACGCCCAACGGTCCTCATAACGGCGGCCAACGATTACTGGGCCAAGCGTACGCCGATACCGAAAATCCAGGAGGCCAGTGCTGCGAGCTGGGCACGCTTGTTCGGTCTACCTCTGCTCTCGGCTGTAAATCAATAGTGCGGAGTCAATAGATCAATGTTTCAGAACACTATCAAGGACACAACGCATCATTCGAAGATCAGTGGAAACCTGATGGGATTCGGAACACTTCGCTGCCTTTGTCTTCTCCTTGGGTTGGTGACGAGTGCGCAGGCGCAACGCCCTCACGCCCGGCTTTCGGAAGCCGACTTTGTATCACTCGCCGGACGTTGCGCGCCGGGAGCGCCAGCGGACACACTGCTCGCTATTGCCCGGACCGAATCTGGTCTCTACCCGAACGCGATCAGTATTAACCGTCCCAGCTCCGCCGCCCGGCGCGCTGGCTATGGATATGGAGAACTTGTTCTCGCAAGACAGCCTAGAGATCGAAGGGAAGCGAGCTCCTGGCTTCAATGGTTCACACTTCATCGCTACACCGTAAGCATCGGCTTAATGCAGGTCAACGCTGAGATGGCTCTGCAGTTTCATGTGAAGCCGGATCAGCTACTCGAACCCTGCACTAACCTCCGCATCGGGGCATCCATTCTTATCTCAGCGTACACAGGCTTCGCTGGTGGAATGGGCGAGGGCTTCTCGGCACTCGACGCTGCCCTTTCCTTCTACAACACCGGAAATTCAACGGCTGGATTCCGCAATGGTTATGTGGCGAACGTCTATGCGCACGCACCTCGCCGGTCGCCTCTCTTCTAACTACTTCAATCTAAATTCCGTGTTTCGTCGGCCTTATCCCCGAAAGGATTTGCCCGCCTTACGCCTCGGCCGTCACGAGTCTGCGCTCCGCTTCGATAAAACGGGCGAACCACGCCGGCCTTGAGATGGCCCAACCGCGTTTCGCCGCGCGCACACCATTAAATGTCAACTAGGTTCCAGGGTCCGGAAAACATCCTTTTCTTGAGCAACACTCCGCGCAACGGTTTCATTCACGTTATTCCCAACGCCTTCATCGCCGCCGTCATCGGATCGGAGAAAAATACGGGGTCAACGCGCTCCATGATTTCACCGGAGACTTCAAGAAAGTTCCTTTTGTTTTCGAGCGGGATCAGCGCCTTGCGTGCGCCGTTATCCATTGCTACCTGCAGCGCCTCGGCCAGCGACCGCATTGGCTTTATGTTCCCTTGGATGCTCAAATCGCCGAGAATAACGAGGCCGGCCTGGACCGACATTCTCTTCAGTGCCGAGTAGATGGCAACGACCAACGCAATCCCAGCTTCGCAGGGGACGTGATTGCTAAGCAGATCGATTGCTTCAACATGGAAATCGGTTGTATCAACCTGCTGGCCCACGCCCATCTTGACTTTCTGGCCCATCAAATACGCGAAAGCCCTGTTAATCGACTCTCTCATCAGTCCGTCGACCCCACCTGCGATCTTGAGCTTACCTGTGCCGGGGGAGGAACCAACTTCAAGGCGATACAGGCCGACCTTGCCCTGATCGTCAACCGAAGATGTGTACACGGATCCTGATGCCAATGGGTCGAGTGAGATCATGTCCCGCCCGCCCTGTTCGGGGACGCCTACGAACTTTTCCTCTCGTGTTTCGTTATCGATCAGCGAAAAAGAGGTTTGATGAAACTCGAAGGAACCCATCTTCTTGAGTTGTTCCTTCACGCGGCGACGGCCTTCAAGAGACAATTCGGTCAGTTCGGCGACCTCTTGCTTGGAAAGTTCTCCATTCGGGTAAATCAGTTTGACCAAACCCGAAACGGTCTTTCGCACCGCTTTTACATCACGTGATTTTAGGTGCGCCCCCAATGAAAAGTTTCGGTCTAGGACTTCGGTAAAAGTGTGTTTCCTTAGCTCTCGCAGGGCCTCTGCCAGATAATCCACAACGAAGCCATAATGATTTGTGAAGTATTCCACCTTCATCTTTGGCAGCTCCCAGCCGGGAATATAGAAGTGGATTCGATCAAGGAAAGCCATATCCTCTCGGATTACGTCAGGCATCGGCATAAACAGATGCGACGACCTCACCATCACTTCGACTGGCTGATTTGTGTTTCCAAACATGGCGATAGAAGCCATGCCGGAAAGGGAGTCCTTTCCACGGGCAAATGTCCCTGACTCGCAATAGGTCTTGAGCGTTGTCACCACTTCCTTAGGCATCTTCTGGAGGTCAGCTACTTCATCGAAGCCGATGGCGTCCCAGATTCCGACCAATCCAATCTTGCCGCTGGCCATGTTGAAAAACAGATTAGCCACGGTCGTTGGTCCAGTGAGCAGGATGGTATACGGCGACAACTCCTGGTAGCCGTAGCTTTTCCCCGTTTCACGCGGGCCAAGTTCCACCAAGTTATAGTTATTTTCGGTCAGCGGTATCAGTCGCACCAAGTAGTGCAATTTCTGGCGACGGTTGAAGTGCGACGGTTCGAGTCCTATAGTCCGCAGCAGCAGGTCAATCCATTCATCGGAGGTGAATTGGCTACGGCACGCCCGGTATTCTTCAAGATCGAAAGTCGCAACTTGGATTGGTTTCAGGCTGTCGATCCAAAACGGACTGCGTTTCCCCTTCTGCTCCTCGTCGAATGAGTGCCGAATGTCCAACTGCGCCCAAATTCCGCCCATCAGCAACCGGTCGTACTCCCGTAAGTAGTGGTCGGGGATGTGGACGTGCTTGTGATTGAAATTCTTCAGTTCGGCCCAATATTTGTCGTCCTCGGAAACGTATCGTACCTGTACTTTGTCGATGAAGGTGTGCTTCCCTTTGTCCTTGACCATCGACTGCGCTTTGTTGGCTTCATCGGGGCGGACAAAGTTTGACGACAAAGTATTGTTCACCACCTTCATCCCGGCCTCGATGGCTACCGGATCATCGGTGGCGCAATACTTCCCCAGCAGGTACTCAAGAACAAAGACTGGGACGTTGGCCCCGACCTTCACTTTGCGGACCAAGTCCTTGCGAACTACTTTCCCTGCAAAGACAGAAGTCGCTTTTCGGTCTAGCTCTGGCATGTATCAACCTCACATCGAAATCGCGACATCGACAGTCAGGCTAGTCGCAAGTTCAGCCCCGGTGGCCGCATCCAGTAAGCAGACTTCCACCGACTTCTGAGAAATTTCCTCGGAGATCATTACGGTAACGGTATTCGGTTCGATTCTCTTGTTGTCGTTATCCGCAGTCTTCAGCTTCACTTCACCAGTTGCATCCTCGAATCCATAGGAGGCACTCACCGGAACCGACACACACTTCTTGTTGGCTCGCAGTTCAATCCGCACCTTTGGCGGTTCAAATCCAAACAGACTCGACTCGCCCTGATTCCCAGCAATCTGCACGGAGAAGAACCTCGTTGTCAGCTTCGTGGTGCCGGGAGTCAACACCCATTGGATACCCATCGTTGCGGTAGAAGGCTTCACTGTCGAGTGCAGTACGACCACAGGAAGAATCAATTCTTGTGGAGACAGTCCCCCGTGAAAATACGCTCGTCCGCCTCCCTTTGACTTAAATACCGCGAAGGTCCATGGAGTTGCAATGTCGAATTCGCTGTCCACTCCCAGTGAGGCCAATGAAGTTCGGAGGTACGATGGTTCCGAGTTGCCCCCAACACCCACCCAAACCCGGCGATGTAAGTCTTCAACCTTGCCACCGGGGGCGTCGATCTTCATGTCCTCCCCGATCTCGTCGCCGAACAGATGGCCGTGGTCCGCCACCAAAACGGTCGTCTTGATCCCGTGATCGGCCAGCACCCTGACGCCCCGCCGCAAGTGACTCAGCACACCGTCGATTTGAAGTCGGGCTTGAGCCAAGTTATCGGCCTCTCCCAGTTCATCGATCTCCTGCGAGGTAATCAAGACCAACTTGGCGTTCTGAATGCCTTCCTTAATCTTTTTCGCGGGCTTGGGGAACAGGTCTTCGAGCTTCGCTTCGAAGACTGGTACACCCGCATTTTCTTTCAGGAACGTCATACGGTCCTTGCGGTCCTTGATGACCTCGCCACCAATCTCCAGCGCCAGTCTGCCGCTTCCGGCACTCACCACCTTGGCGGACTCGTAAGCTTTGGGCAGCAGTGCCGCCATACCGATCTCAGTGATCGTCGGGATCATGCCAATCGCGGGCTCGATTTCCAGCTTGAAATCATCCTTGAGCAGTCGACACAACTCGCGAGCCATCTCAAAGCGAAGAGCATCTACCCAAACGTAGGCGACCTTGCCTTCACCCAGAAGCGGCTTCACCTGCCTTTCGAAAATATCCCGCTGCCGCAGACATCCTTTGATGGGGTGCTTTGCCTTTTGAAAATTTGTGATGAACAGTCTGGCAAGTTCTGAGCCGACCTCGGTATACCGTTGCTCAGCTTTCATAAGGAGCTTTTCGAGCTTGTCGTGATCACTGCCGACCGCGAACTCAAAATTATACTTGCGGCTCTCCATGTGTCGGTGATGCGTGTCCAGCAAGCACCACGGTTCATCGTCAGAGGCGTACGCTTTGATCAGGGCAGGAACTCCAGTCGGCGCATTCTTGAGAGCCTTGCCAACCCGATCAGCTTCGATCAACACTTCGGCAGCCGATGAAATGAGCGCCCACCTGGCTTGGATTGACGGGATAACGTCGGCCCAGAATCGGGACAGGCGATACTCGGCAAGTTTCAACAGAGCCGTGCTCGCGGAATTGAGTAGTTCGCTTTCTACGTGCCCCAACAAGGCGAGTTCAACGCACAAAAAGGTTTCGTTTTCCTTGAGAGGTTCCACAGGCAACTTAAGCTTTGAGAGGCCAAGTTCCTTTTCGACCCCGTTAGCCACGATCACGTAGCTGTCCCGTACGTCCCGGCTGTTTCGCCACGTTCGAGCTAATCGTATGCAGGCGTCAATCCCACCCGTGGTGGTGGCCACGGGGACGGACGAAAGAAACGAAGGCACGTTCTTTTTCAGAGCGGCGAACAGGTCAGTCAGCAGGACGTGTCGTCCCAATCTGATTCGCCAGTTTGACAAGGCTTCATCGGCAGGAAGTTCGATGTCAAAGCTGACTTGCAACAGATAACGCAGTTGCTCCTCGGCTTCCTTCTTGCTGATTTCTTCGTCGTGGTGGTCGCTATGGAGGAAAGACAACGCAACTTCTTGGGGGTTCGCCGAGCCGAAGATCAGCGTCAGCACCCCGGTTGAAATGTCTTTCCCCTTGTCGGCCAGCGAATCCAAATCGGCCAACGACAGCTTGCCCGAGTCCACCTGCCGTTCGATCTCCGCGACCTGATCTTCACCGAGAATCGGCCTGAGAGCATTGCGGGTCACGACGGACAACCGGGTATTGCAGGCTGGCGGCTGTTGCCGTGGCTGCATCATCACCCCAGCACGATCGAGTTCGATCAAGGCATTGTTGGTTTCCGTACGCTCCATCGGCACGTAGACGACGAGCCGAGGCGGTTGCCCATCGTTCAGCAGATGATCAATCTCTTTTCGCAGTTTGAAGAAGCTGCCCTCGTACCGAGCCACTGTTGTGTTCGGAATGGAAAGTTCCACGGCTGCCGCACCGTAGACCCGCTCTGGGTCGTACCAGACCACCAGTCCCTCTTCATCTACCTGCTTAGTGATCAGTTGAACGAGAAATTCGGTTACGACGCCCATTACTTCACCAATCCTTTTTGGCGAAGTTGCTTGCCGATGGAGGACCACGCATATTTGCCTGCGACGAGTTCTTCCCAATAGCCTTCGGCTTCATTCCAAGGAACGAGTTCGTGGAGCGGCGCGATATTCAGAACGACACCATCGTTAAGGTCGGGTTCCAAATTTAGGTTCGCCGCTCGACGCAGTTTGTCCTCGAAGTCTTTTACCTCAGAGATGAAATCTTCCTGACGCTCTACCTCCTTGGCGAGTCGTTTGCCCTCTTTGCCCGTTTCACCCGCTGCGGTTCGTTGGCCTCGGAGAGTTTCGAGGCGACTAGTTTCTAAACGAATCTTCGGCTCGACGTAGTTCACCAGCGCCTTGAAGAGCAGGTCTTTGTCCAGTTGGTGGTAGCACAACCAGAGGGCGTAGTTCCTCTTTGAGGACTGGAGAAGCCAATAGATCGGCGCTTTTCGACGGCTCTTGGAATAGCGGGAAACGTGATCGTCCCAGAACCCACCATTGCCCGGCTTTCGGAAGTAGTCACGAAGTGCTGGCACACCGAGGATTTCGCAAGCTTCTTTTTCAACGCCATCCGCCCGAGATTCCCAGACAACTTCGAGAACCTCACGCACACGGCGGACAATATCCTCAGCGTTCTCGTTGTCATCAACGATGATTCCTTCCCAATTGATAGAGATCGGGTATCCGGTGGGAGTCTGTCTTGCTAGAAAGCCGGCCGAATCTTGTAGAGCTGAAGGACTACACCTTGGCAGATTGGCGAAAGGGGCCAGCGCAGTTATGTCATTCACAGATGTTCTACAACGAATATCCCATCTACCAAAGATACAGCCAACCGTAAACGATAACTCATTGATTGCGACCTCGGGCTCGAACTGACTGGCTAGGCCCGAAAGCTGCCGTAGAGCGTCAGCCAGTTCATATGCGCGAACGCCTGTAATCAGTGACACCAACTCCAAGCGGCGATCGAAGTAGTACGTTTTCTTAGTGGCGTTTCTCGAATACGCGGTCTCTGCAAGCGCGGTGCTGCATAAGTCTGATTCGCTAAGACCGATTAGAGAAACAATTCTTCCATTCATTTCTGGCGTAGTATTCACAATTGCCTGTCGTGCAGGGTGCGGGCCAGCGATTTCAATCGACTCAGGCGTTGAAAGTCCCAGTGCGCCATCCACAATTGACTCTAGTTCTTCTGAATGCCGGGTGGCACTTGCAAAACGGACTAAAAAGTTGTCCACACGCTGTTTTGCAAGGTTGCGGATACCAGATGCTCCGCCAACATATCGACAATACAGTCGATGGGTTTCTGAAACTATCTGATTGCAGAGATTGGCCTTGTACAACCCCAGTACAGAGTCCTTCAGCCTTTGTGTTTCTGATTGCGTCAGGCTGGGAAATGGAACCGCCGAGATGATTCCAGTCCGATAGTGACGGGCAGCAGTACCCGACTGCGACGTGTCACCTGAACCGATGGCAATCTCAATGATGGCTCGCCCAACTCTGCTGGCCAACAGACCCCACGCCACCAATAAATTGTCTGTGCAATCTGATTGAATCACGGGGCCTGAAACGCTGAAAATAGCGCCTTGAGGCAACGCTCTTACCGACAAGTCGCTCGTAGTTCTTTCGGTGAAGGTTAGTCCCGCCCTGAAGTATCGGTCCGTGTTTTTGATGTGACGAGACCACTGGTGGTACTTACTCGCCACAAAAGTTTTCATTTCAGCGCCGTCGTTTCCCCAGTCAACAGCGAGATGCAAGTCGTCCGCGAAGGGCTGGTACTCTCCTCCCTTGGCAAAGGGAAACCATCGGCTACTGTCATTCAATGGAGTCTCCCACCAGAGTCGCAGAAATCTAAAGTCGTCATCAGTTTGCAAGCCGGAATACACTTCGATGCCTACGCTCTCTAAAGTCGGTAATTGACGAATCCGGTTTGCAAAGTGCGGTGGCAGCCAGTAGGCCACAACCGAAGATGGGAACGTCCGAATGAGCGCGTGCGGCATTGAGTACGTAGAGGTTGCTTCCTCGCCGCTCCTGAGCGCCTGAAGTTGCTGTTGAAGTGTAGTCAGCTTGTCCGGGGATGAGAGTGCAGTGACAGCAGTTACGCTACGTGGAAATGGGGCTTTCCGAATCGTGTATGCAGCAGTTTCTACCAGAGCGTCGAGGACTCCGTATCCTAGGTCCGCAATTACATCAAGCGAAGCTTGCTCGCCGAGTAACGGGCGACGCCATTCTTCAAGCCCCTCTAAGAAGAATCCTAATCTCGACGAGATGACGCCCGCACAGCCACCACCGGAAGCACTTAAGGTTAAGGCTCGTTGGACGAATGCCGCATAGAGGTCGTTACTCGCTGCCGGGTAGGCGACCTTAGCGTAGGACAAAGAAGCATCCGTAAACAATCCGAACGGCGGATTCATTAGCACGACATCGTAAAGCTTGCTGCAAAGGTCTACGAAGGCGAATCCTCGCACAGCATCATCAGTGAATAGCTGTCGCTGCAACCGCTGACCATTTTGTGTCATCTGGGAATACTGTCTTAGAGCTTCAATTACCCGGGCTTCAGCCAGTTCAAAAAACTGAGCGTCGGTGATGTCGGACAAATCGAAGAGCGATGGCTGTTCGACCTTCCCGGCGAGACGGTCCATCGCTGCTTGTGTGAACAAGAGCGGCTGGCCCTTTCGGTCTGTGGCTTGAGTGGTCTCCCTAACCCACTGTTTCTTCGCTGCGGCCACAGCCTCCCGAATCTCTTCCTCGATCTTCAGGAGCGACCCCGCTTCCCCGACCAGCTTCATCTTCTCAAAGACCACCTCAACAATTTGCCCGAGGAGCTTCGGCTCAAGCTGACCGACGAATTCCTTCAGCATCTGTTCTTCACCGGGCATCGGTTCAGCACAAACAAAATTCGAACGGGTAATCTTGGGCCGATCCCGCTTCAGTCCCATTTGCTGATAGGTACGCTGACACCGGAGCCAAAGGGCGAGAGCCGCGATTTGGCTTGCCCGCAGGTCGATGTCGATGCCGTGTACGTTGTGGCTGAGAATTAATCGAGGAACATCCATCCGGAAGGCTTCCAACTTTGGATAGTCCTTCTGAAGTGCCGGTCCAAGTTCGGGATCGGCGTATGCTTCCTCGTAAATCGTTAGCAGTAGATCGAAACAGTAAAGTAAGAAGTGACCGCTGCCACTTGCCGGGTCGAGAATCCTCAGCTCCCGTGGGTCTTTCTTCGGTCGATGCAAGATATGGACAGGAAGCTTGAGCAATTCTTCCTGCGAGAGATCATCTCTCACCTCACCACTGTCCTTCGGTGGCTGTTCACCCTCGTCTAGAAAAACCTCAGTCGGCCGACGAGCCATGTATCGGCACTGCTCTTTGAGTTTAGTGTCGCCCCTGCGCATCTCATACCAGATGCGTCCCAGCGTATTGTCAGCAAGGAATTCGACGACATAGCGGGGCGTGAAGAACTGGTTGCGAAAGGCCAGTTCATACGAGTTGCGAGGGGCAGCACTTTCCTTGCGTGCTTGATCGCGCAGTTCTTTGGGCGTGAAATACTGGTAGACCCAACCAATGGTTTCGTCCTGTGACCAAATCTTCGGCCACTCCTCCCGCAACTCGATTTCCTCAGGTTTGATCCCCCCACCGTTCAGCAAGTCCAGAACTTCGTCAAGTGTCTTCTGTCGAGGATAGAGGCGATTGGCGGGGTCGTTCGGATTGAACAATATGCCGATTTCGTCGGAGAGGAAGCCTCCGAGCCAGTCCAGAAAACGCCGGTAGGCAATATCCTGATGTCCTGTGTTAAACAGGCGCTCTTCTTCGGGGTGGTCCGCCAGATAGAACTTCACGCCGTTGGAGTTGAAGCCCCGGCTGACTGCTTCGCGAAATTTCTGGTCGCCGACGTAGACTTCTCGTGCCTCCATCATCTTGTAGGCACAAAGACGGTTCAGATGCGTGAAGGCGATTTCCCGCATCAACTGGTCGAGTGCTTCCTTCGGCTTGAAGCCACGGGCCTCTATGTGACCGAAGTGATCGAGAATATCCTTGCGAGCCGCCTGTTCCTCATCGGTCAGATGAGTCATCTTGGCGTTCGGATCAGCGGTGACCTGATCCTTTCTAGCGAAGATGCCGTACTTTCCCTCAAGGTCTTGTGAAATCGAGTCTTCGAGCAGCTTGCGACACTGCGTTACGACGTGGCGGAGCTTGTTGCGAATCTCTTGGTTCATAGTGACGCTGTTACTCGCGGCTGCGATGACGCCAGGACTGACCATCGTTCACTCCAGAATGACAATTGCGCCTTCATCGATATATTTCTGAAGTGAATCGCGTAGAAGTTTGAGTGTATTGTCGAGTTCCGCTTGCGTCTGGATGGGGCGATTGAAGAACTCGGAAACTCGCACCTTACGCACAGGTGCTTTCTTCTCGCTTCCAATCGAAAGTTCTTGCAGCTTGACCAGCGTGGATGACTTCAATCCGTCCACGGCACAGAGATCGGATTCCATCTCGGCAAGACTGGCCTTACCCAAAGACTTGCCCCCCGCTACTGCATTCTTGTCCTCAAGATTTCCGACTCGTTCGAGCAGTGGCGACAAGAGAGAGGAAGCCATTCCCGGATTCGTTGCTTCTAGCGACCCCCATTCGGGACGATTCCTGATCTCCTCAACGGCTGATTCGTAGGCTGTCCTGCGTCGTTCGAAAAGATCGACATATCTGCGCTTGAAGGCGTCAAGAACGGTAGCGGTCCGTTGAGCAATGGCGTCCAAGGAGTCGATGAAATGCTCGGAATCCACCAGGGTTTTAAGTTCTTCGACGCTAGTAGCGACTTCCGGTGCGGTCGCGTGTGATGCAAGCTTCGGCCAGACTTGCTCGATGGCTGTTCGGGATTGCCGCAAGAGCGCAGCAGCGGCATCCAGCGATTCACGAATCTTTCGAACTTTGTCTCTGGTTTCGGCAAACTGCGATCCGTTCTCAGTGAGGATGCGTACGCTGTCGTCAGAGGCGGACGACCGTATGCCTATGAGAGTTTGCTGGAATTCCGACAACATCGGCAGGAATGGAAGACGCTGGGCTTCGGCCGTGGCTTTCAGCGGGTACAGCTTCTCCAGTTCCTCCCCAGCCACCTTCTTGAATGCCGTAGCAATGGCTCCTTCTTCGACATCGACCTCCTCTCCAGTAAGTAATTCCAATTGCTGCACAGCTTGGGTGAGCGTCTTGAGACCGACCGACTCCCGAGGAGAGAACAGTGAGGAACGGAACGCCGGATTATTCGTGAAAGGAGTGCGGGACGCCGGGTCTTGGAAATTGTGAAAGCGATTACCTTGGTAAGTAACCTCGATTTCGCCCGCCCGGAACAAGGTGGCGAGGATTAGGCGCAGCATGTCGCGTTCCCATCCATAAGGCGTGCCGCCGAATCTCTTTTCCAGCGCCTTTCCCATGCGAGTTTCTTTGTTGCCGTAACTATGTTCGCTCTTCAGGTAATCAAGCACCTCTTTGGCGACATCCGCTTTTGTGTTGACGATGTTTTTCGGGCCATCCTTTACGACTAGACCCAACCCGTGATCGCCGACGTAGAAGACGTTCGGCAGAGCCTTTAAGTCGGCGGCCTTAAGGATTTGTTCAGCTTCATCACCCTTCAGCGGCCTAGAACCCATCTGTAATTTTGGATACAGGTTTGGTACGACCTGATTAAAGAGCTTCTTCAAAATTTCACTCAGGCTCTTGCCTAAAGCAGACGCATCCTTTTGTACGCCCCGGAACATGCCTGTTCCGCGCTCCATCGATTCGGTCAGCTTGTCTCGCAAGCGCGTTTCGAAGCCATTCTTGGAGTTCTTTTCATCCTGAAGACAAGATGCCTCATCAGGGCTGATTTTCTGTTGTGCGCTGAGTTGGCTGTACTTGTCGACCATTTTCCGTGAGGCGTGAAGTTGGGCAACCAACTCATCAATTTCGGGTGTCAGGCAAAAAAGCCAGTAGAGATCGTTCTCGTGAGCCTTGTGCTGGCTTTCCGTGCGAGTCTCTTCAATTCGTTTCGTGAGTTCGTCGGCATCTTCGGCCACGCCTAGCGTCAGCAAAAGTTCGCCTTCATCGACGCCACTTGCGCCATCGACGCCGATGCCAACGCGAAAAGACCGATTTTGGTAGCGGAAGGTTTTGAACTCCGGCTCATCAAAGATTTGTTGTAGCGCGTTGCGTATGAGTTCATTGCGTTCACGGGGCTTGGGTTCGAGATGCCCCCGGCGTTCGGTCTCCCAATTCTTTTCTTGGGCCGTCTGGAGCTTCCAGCCTTCCTCGGTATTGCGAATGAACTGGGCAATGTTCAATCGCTTAACGGCAGCTTGAACTTCACCCAGCGGGGTTGCCTTGCCTACCTCATCGACGAGAACGGAGGCGAGATTGGCTTCCGTTCGCGGCAAATCACGAATAAATTCCAGAAGACAAATGGCTTTGGCAACCCGCAAAGTCCAACCGTGATCTTCGGTATCGTTCTTGAACCGCTCGGCAATTTGATAAATGTCAGTGCGTTTCTCATTCGAGAGGTTGCCTTCCACCAACTCGAATACCTTGTCGAGCGTCACGAGCGCCCCAATGGGCTTCTTGGCGAATGCCGTACGGTCAGATACCAACATTTCGTACGCCTGTTTGATGATCGTTCGGTTGCTCCCGCCGTAATGCCTCGGGGCACCCGGCTGAAGTCGGATGCCGGACATAATTCCGATACAGAGGTCAACGTAATGCGGGGGATAGGGGTAGAAGTGAACGAAATCACTCTCGTTAATGTCGGTACGGCGGGTCGTGCGTTCCAGCCGCAGCGCTGCGTTTAACTGACCTTGGTTTTCCGCGAAGAGTTTCTTCAACGGTTTCTCGGCTTCGGTTTTCTTAGCCAGAACACGCTTCGTAGCAACTTCCCGAATGTCGGAGGGAGCGAGGTCAACGCGGTGACTGAAGCGATCCTGCAACTTGGCCAATTCGACTCGCTTGGAATCAATTGCGGCAACCACTTCATCCAGCTTTTCTTGAGACGTCACCACAATCCAGCAAGGAGCTGTGATCTTGTGCTCCTTAAGCAAGTTCTTGCCGACCTTGCCGAACTCCTCGATTGTCGCCCTTAGGTCTTCGATCTTGTCGCCACTGCGGGCAACGTGTTGGCCTACTTCGTCAATGATAAACACAAGAGCTTTACGCTTACGGCGGCGTCCCCAGAGTTCGAAGGTGCGCCTTACTACCTTGCTGACAGAGACCGATGCGTCTCGGTTTCGTTGGGAGTGTGACCACGAATCCGCGGAAGGATAGAGCTTCCGATCAAGCTGATGCAGAATGGCACTCGCACGCGACATTTTTTGTGCCCCAGCACGTACGGTTTCCCAGTCTTTATTCAGGAGAGTTTTACAAGTGGCGATGAATTCAGGTAGTTTGCCCTCGGTCTCAAGTTCGATTTCCAATTCTGCAATGTCGAAGTCTTCCGAATAGCCAAGCTCACGCAAGAGGACGGTGTACATCAACTCGGCAATTCGTTGAGTGACCTTGCGTGTGTCGGCCTCCTTTGCCACCTCAAAGAGGATGACTTCGGTGGGGGTCTTAGCGTTTATGAGGTCGAGTAAGTCGCCGGTGCGGGGATCGCCCAATTGTTGTTTAAAAAGATCAGCGAATTTGCTGCCGAGAATCGTGCGGTTTTCTAGCGCGTAGCCGAGGTTCTTTGCAAATGAGCTTTTTCCGGAACCGAAGAAACCCGACACCCAGACACCGACGCTCTCGTGAGGATCGCTTGGAGCCTCAGCAATGGCTCTGAGAAGGTTATGGTACTGTTCACGGATACTATCGGTAGCGACGTATTCCGTAATTTCAGCATGGACCGATTGCTCGTCCGCCTGATCGACCTGGATGATCTCTTCGATCTTGCGGCTGAGATCACGAGCCAGCAGATCGCCAATTGTCATCATACGTTTTGCCTCAGGCATAAATTTTGACTCGGTAGTTGCCTAGTGCATCCCGGTCTTTCAGGTCCATGAAGCGCAGGCCCGTCGTGCCTTCGATGGAGCCGGGATAGAACAGTATCGTCGCAACTTTTGTTTTGCCTTGCATCTTGTCGAGAAGCATCGAGATATGGAAGATACCCGGCGACATCGCTGCCACGCGGGTCAGGAAGACGACCGATTTCTCTGGGTTGATTGGGGCGAGGCGCTCAGCGAGCAAATCCCATAGCGGAATCCAGACCTTGCTCGACAAGTACGTAGTTACCTGCTGCTGCGCCTCCACGTAGCCTCGCCCTTTTTCCAATTCGATAACGGCCTCTAGACCTTCGTCATCGTCCTTTTGATGAACTCTCTCCAACGCCGACCAGAGCAACCCCGACATCGGAATGAAGTGGATTTCCTTGCCGACGGTTTCCATGCGAGTGGCTAGCAGCTCGATCTCCCGCCGAAACTCCCATTCGTCGGCTGGGTCGTATCGCAGGATCGCAAAGGGCAGATCGTGATAGACATTGATCCTCGGCGGCACGGCCCTCAGGTCACTTTCCAGAAGAGCGATGCTATCTTTGAGCGAGGACATTCGCATACTCCTCAAGCGTTTCAGCGGGGAAGGTCAGCCGAGTGACGCTGCCGGCGACGTGGTACTCCAACAACTCTCGCTGGTGGGCTTCAAATAGGAATCGCTCCACACTTTCCTTTCCTAAGAAGAACAACTTCCAGTCTGGCGATCCGATCAGCTGTACTCCAGATGGTTGGTGCTGTTTTAGATAAAACATGACGTACGCAAAAGACTCGACGGGAAGGTAGGCGGGAGCGATCTTCTTGTTCACGTCCCCCTGAAGAACACCGAAGTCCCGAAGAGCGGACAGCAATCCTTGGGCAATGCGAGTGATCGTAGGTTCGGACCAATGGCCAGTCGTTTTCCCTTCATTCACCCACTCTGTTAAGGACCGCTGCAAATGCCCTATATTGATGTCTATCAGACCACTCATCCTCAGCGGTGCAAGAACGTCGGTAACGGTATCATAGAGTAACCGGTCTGCACGAGCAGAGTGGAAGTAAAACAGTCGCTCCAGAGCGGGGCTCGGCAACTTTTGTCGAACGAGAGTGACCAGTGCTTTGGTGACCGATTTCTCCGTGAGGTAGCGTTTACGAAAAATTGCCAATATGTCCTCGACACGAGAACGAGACGCCTTCCCAAAAACGTTGTCCCGTTGAATCCCCTTGATATTCTCATTTACGGAAACATCGACATCCCACTCGGAGAGCAACGTTTTCGTATCCCCGATCAGCGCTCCAGCTTTGATGATTTTCGACGAGTAGAGAGCAGAGGAGGAAAGCTGCTTTCCCCCGCGCCCCGCGTTGTGGGCTACCAAGCTCGATCCGTGCAAAGCCTTCACCGCTGCCTTTCTTTGCCGACGTGACTCTTGCTCCGATGATCTTCGGAAACGACGGGCAAACCTGAACGTCCCCGTCAAAACTCCGGAGCCGACCCCCACCAAAATCTCAAGACTGGGCTCGCTGCCCCCAAAATAAAAGTCGGTTTCTTACATTTCCCGATGGAATTTTGCAGGTGAGTCTCTATTGGCGTAGAACGGTGCCATCGGACATCGACCACGGTCACCACCAAGCATGGGGGGACTCTCACAACCGAAGGCCCCTGTGCCGACTCTTCCAGTTGCGCCATCGCGACGGGGCGACAAGTGCGGTTCGATTTGTTCTAACTAGAAAAGAACTATAGCACAGAGAAATGAACTGTGATTAGCGTGAACCTAGGAGGGATCTAAGCAAGTTCAGGATTTCGCATTGGATCGAAGTGCGTTTGCAAAAGATCGAAAGCATCGGTTGCCCGGCTCCCCTTTTCAAGACGAAAACGAGTGCATTTGAACTACGGCCCTTCCTCCGCTTCCGGAAATCTTGGCACCATACTTCCGGCAGTCACCGCAAGTAGTCTCGATTGCAAGTCGCCGACTCCGGCAACCACACGCTCCGCTTCGGCCGCTTCGGAATGCCTCTTCGCGTCTTGAAGCGATCTGTGCTAGTATAAATCCCGCATGAGCGCGCTGACATTTACAGGCGGTTTACAGGCGGTTTTGCCAGGAAAGCTTGCAGTCAGGGGCAACCGAGGCGAACAGTGCGCTGTATGCGAACCTTGCAAACACCTTGTTTGCAAGGTTTTACGCTAAGTTGTTGATTCCACGGCTGGGGACGTAGTTCAGTTGGTTAGAACGCTGCCCCGTCATTCGTTAGAGTCTTACACTGTCACGGCCAATTCCCTCCCCTATTCGACAGAACGCGCGGGAAATCGGCATATATACATGTACATAAGAATGCTTTCCCACTTTCCCACAGCCGCAGCGACAACAAACGTTCTCCGGTTACATATCAAATGGCGCGACATGGGAAGCTCGAGTTACATTCTCAAATGGCTTGACGCGGATTACGATGGAATCACCACCTACGTGGGGCTGCGGCCCGGAATGGATGAGTCAGCAACTCATCTCAGCGCTGGCTTTTAAGCCCACTCGCCGCAGGAGGGCCATCCTTTTTGACCCGGATAGCCTCGCGCTATTAACCAGCGAATCGATTTTGCCGAAGCGGGTTTCGACGGCACCACCGCCCACCTCATCCCCCTACCTGGTGCAGGGTTTGAAGATATTTCACTATGTCACCCCTCGAAAGCATTCCGATGAGGTTGCTTCCCAGAATGACAGGCATTTGATTAATTCCGTCCCGACCCATCTTTTCCATTGCTGTCCACAATTCTGCATTGGGATCGATGCTGCTTAGCTTCTCGACGGGTATCATGGCTTGGGCTGCACTGGTCGTCGTCCATGAGCTTCGAGGAATCTCCTTCAAGTTATGCAGGGTCAGCAATCCGACCACGCGGTTTCCCTGGTCCACGAGAAAGCACCGTCGACCGTGTGCAAGAACCTCCTGATCTACTACCTTTTGTAATGAAGTGTCTCCTGGTACGTGGGTGCATGCATTTCCCATCACCTCTGATACCTTGTGGCCGACCAAAAGACCTTGCACCATTTGCTGCTGGACTTGGGCTCCGGCTGCGCTTTCGAGGAACCAGCCGATAAAGGCCGTCCACAATCCATTGCCAACGCTCCCTCTCAGTGCTTGCCATACGCCCACAATGATAAAAAGAAATCCAAAGAATCGGCCCGTGCTGGCGGCGATGAGTGTAGCTTGTCGAAAGTTCTTCGAAACTCCCCAAACGATGGCCCGAAAAACTCGCCCACCATCTAACGGAAATCCTGGAATCAGGTTGAACAATCCCAGCATGCCGTTAATGAGCGCGAGATACTTGGCTACCGCCAGGGCCGGCATGATGTTTACAAGCAACGGTTCCAACAAGAAAAAGAGCGCCGCCAGTGCCAAGCTCGTAAGCGGCCCGATCACAGCAATTAGGAATTCTGCGCTGGCGCTCGGGGGTTCACCGGCGATCTGGGATACGCCGCCAAAGATGAACAGGGTGATCCGATGTACCGGTATCTTGTAGCGAAGGGCGACCCACGAGTGGGCGAGCTCATGCACAACGATACTGCCAAAAAACAATACTGCCGTTACAGCGCCCATTAGCCAATATTCGACGGTCGTCCCACGCTTGAATTCTAGCGGATAGTAACTGACTGCCAAGACCCAGGTGGTGAGGGCGGCGATCAAGAACCAGGAATAGTCCAAATCGATCGGTATTCCAAGGATGCGTCCAATCGGAACTGTGTGGCGAAACATAACTCACCTCACTTCTTCCCGATTCTTTAGTTTTACCGAAAGATGCTTTGGTCCAACTGTGGCAGTTCCCATCGACTTCGCTCCTTCCCAGAAGCTCCCCCAAGCGGTCGCCTCAAGCAGCCGACTTGCGAGAAGGATGAGATTTCTTTTCCAATTTCTCCTCCACGTATTCTTTCAGGACCACAGCATTGTTGTGCTCGGCGTCGTGCGAACTATAAACAAGCGCGACATTGCCCTGCTGCGCTGCATTGAGAATCGGGCGCAACGCATCTGGATTCGCATTCAGTTCTCGGCGGTAGCGTCGCTGGAATTCCCCCCATTTCTTCGGATCATGATTGAACCAC
>Ga0210408_10001122_pt1 | contig 29312 bp, 29 predicted proteins | sample IncBWH4MmetaG_FD_155471 | JGI IMG/M metagenome (GOLD analysis project Ga0210408, IMG submission 155471) | Forest soil microbial communities from Barre Woods Harvard Forest LTER site, Petersham, Massachusetts, United States - Inc-BW-H-4-M | ecosystem: Environmental > Terrestrial > Soil >...
AAGCCAAGAACCGGCAAGCCTGATCGCTTTTCCGTCATAAAGAGCCCTGCTTCGCTATCGACCGGGACCGATACTGCCCGAATCCGTGCTGAGGTCCACACGCGCAATTGTCGTCTCCGCCGCTAAACGGTTCCATGACCGCTTTGATCCAGGCATTCCGGCAACAGAGTCGATTGCCCGCGATCAGCCCCTTGAACGAAGCGCGTCATGCCCAGCCCTGCCGATTCACTGTAGGAATCATAGCAGACACGGCGTTTTCACACAGCCAGGGTCAAACGCGACCGGGTCGAGCCGAGGGCGGGTCCAGCCATGTCCGCTGTGCCCCGAAAGCGGAAGTCATTCCAGACGAGTGAGGCACCGCAGGACGAAAGAGGCGATCACAGATAAACGTGTGACCTTTCCCTTCGGAGGGCAACGGTCGAAGCTTTGGCGCAACGGTTCCGCGATCCAAGATCATTTGTAGCCAAGGACGCAAGCATTGCTGCGGCTTACTGTGTCAGTAATCGATACATCACAACCAGAGCGATCAGGCTTGCGAAAATCAGCAGAGCCGGAAGAAATTTTCGGATCATCGGCCTGATCGATGGGCGCGCAGCAGATCGAGCGGCCTGATGTTCGGGCGGTCGGTTCTTTTTTGTTGGTTTGCGGTCTTGCGGTTCTGGCGCAACACCGAGGCCTCCCATCTCGCGATAGTAATCGCTGTAGACCTCGCGGACGGCCAGCACCGTGGACTCGGTTTCGCTCATCGTTTCGAGTCGATCTCGATAGTTGGTCAGAAAATTCTGTGCGTTTGACGGAAGGTCGTCGAAACTCCCAAGCTTGGCCATCATCAGCCAAGTGGAGAAATCCGCTTCGGCCCTGAAGTAAGCCTTGCTGGCGATATTGGAGCTGGACTTAGAGGACATGCTGGAGGCCGCCAATCACTCGAGGTTTCCTGCGCTAGGAGCGTCATTATATTGCGAGCGCCGCCCTCAGACGCGGCTGGCGAGTGGGTACGCCTTTCGTTACGGCAAGCTCGATCAGTCCCCCGAAACGCCGTTGTTTCTTGGCCTCGTGGTTGACGGAGATTTCGCTCAAGCGGTGGTCGAGAAAGGGATTGCGGAACCGGTCGATCACCGTGTCGCGATAGGCACGCGCCTCGGCTCCCATGCCGAGCGCGGCAAAGACCGGCAGAACCTCCCGGTCATAGATATCGTCGAGCTCGGCCCGCATCGCCGCGTCGGCCATTGCCTCACGGACGGTGAGCGACGACGGGCCGCGGCCAAGGCGCCAGAGTTCCACGAGCCAGGTATGCCCCAGATTGAGGATGAACAGCTTCAGGCGCTCGTAGCGCTTGAGGTCGTTGGTCACCTTGACGTCGGGATGTGAGCAGGGCGGCTGGAGGCCGGGCCGATCTTCGATCGCCCACAAGGCATAGGGCTCGGCCACCGCGCCAAGCGGCTCGAACGGCTGCGAGACTATCCGGTCAACCAGCGAATTGACCCAGACACATTGCTCGCCAATCCAGCGGCGCGGCGCAATCGGCGCGTCCCAGTCGCCGACCAGCTTGAGCACCACCGCGCGCAGCGTCGCGCCGTTGTCCGGCGTCAGTTCGCAAGGGAAAATCGTAATCGGGTCGGCGCCGGCGCGATGCCGGGCGAGCAGTAGCTTGGCGAGCTTTGCCGGAAACGAGTTTGGCGGCCCACCGTCGGGACGGTCCGCGGGGTCGGTCTCGTATCCGCGGTCGCCACTGTTCGAGACGGCGCAGCGGGCCTCGATGAACAGGCGCTCCAGTTCGGCCCACTGCGTGTTGGCGTCGACACCGCCGCCGACGCTCGCGACCTCGACGTCCCTGTCGACAACAGCGCCGCCGACGAGTCCCTTGATCCGGACGATATATGGCCTGTCTTCAGCGAAGGCCGCGATGCGCTTGCGGCTCTCCGGGTTCGCTGTCGTCTGCACGGCCACGATCCGTCCCAGGGCGCGAGCTTCCACCAGCGCCTCGCTGACGAACAGGTCGACATGGGCCTGCAGAAAGCGACTCGTGCCGAACTGGATGATCGGGAACGCCATGGCTCAGATCTCGATCAGCGCCTTGATCGCTCCCGTCTCGGGTTTGATCCATTCTGGAAAGCGCGCGGGCGATTCCTCGAGCGAGGCACGGTGGGTGGCCAGCGCCCCGGTCGGCACGAGCCCGTCGCGCATGGCGCGGAACACCTCGTCAAAATCCTCCCGCGTCGCATTGCGGCTGCCGAGCAACGAGATTTCGCGCGCATGGAATTTCGGGTCGGCGAAGGAGATCGTCTCGCGCACGACGCTGACCAGCACATAGGTGCCGCCATGCGCGACATAGTCGAACCCGGCCTCGATCGATTCTGCTTTGCCGGTGGCGTCGATGACGATGTCGAACAGGTCGTCGTCCGTGATTCCTTTGAGGGTCTCGATTGCGCGGGGGCCGCCGACAACCGCATGAGGGACCCCCAGGATCTCGCGGCAGAAAGCGAGGCGGTCCTGTCGCATATCCAAGGCGGTGACGACACCGCCGCGCAGCTTGGCGAAGATCATGCAACCGAGCCCGATCGGTCCCGCGCCCACGACGAGGACACGGTCGCCCTCGCGGGTGCCGGCGCGGCGATTTGCGTGGGCGCCGATCGCGAGGAACTCCACCATTGCCGCCTCATCAAGCGTCGCGCCGTCGGCCGCCGCGACGTTGTTCTCCGGGACACAGACGAATTCCGCCATTCCGCCGTCGATATGTACGCCGAGGACCGCGATGCGCTGGCAGCAATTCGTCTTGCCCCGCCGGCAGGCGATGCATGCGCCGCACGATAGATACGGTATCAGGTAGACCTTCTGACCCACGGCGATGCTGCAGCCCGGCCCCGTCTCGGCAATCTCGCCGGACAATTCGTGTCCGAGGATTCGCGGGTATTCCAGGAATGGATGCGATCCTTCGTAGATATGTAGATCCGTGCCGCACACGCCTGCGCGACGAATGCGCACCAGCACTTCGCCGGGTGCCGGGACGGGCCGGGATCGCTCGACGATGGCCAGCCGTCCTGGTTCGACGCATTGTAATGCGCGCATCCGAGCGTCTCCTCGCTTCTGTCTACTGTGGATAAGAGCCCGCGCGGACATTCTCAGTCAAACTGTTTTTCCGATTGCGTATAGCGGAACTAAACAGATGAGGTCTTGGCTAGGCTCGCGCTTTGCGCCCGAATGAATGCGCCACCTCCCGGCCGCGACGTCATCGCCAGCCCAACGCAGGCGCCACATGCTCGAGGATGGCTTCGATCACATGCGCATTGTAGTCCACCCCAAGCTGGTTTGGCACCGTGAGCAAGAGCGTGTCCGCCTCGGCGATCGCCTCGTCCGCCCTGAGTTCGTCGATCAGTCGCTCCGGTTCGGCGGCGTAGGTGCGGCCGAACACCGCTCGCATGTTGTCGATGATCCCGATCTGGTCGGTGCCATCGCCGCGACCAAAGTAAGCGCGGTCGCGGTCGTCCATCAGGGCGAAGATCGAACGCGAAACCGAGACGCGAGGCTCGCGCGGATGACCGATATCCCGCCAAGCATCGCGGAAGGCCCGGATCTGTTTCGCCTGCTGGACGTGGAACGGTTCACCCGTCTCGTCTGCCTTCAGCGTGGAGCTCTGCAAGTTCATGCCCATCCGCGCGGCCCAGATCGCCGTGGCGTTCGACGCCGAGCCCCACCAGATTCGTTCGCGCAGGCCAGGCGAATGCGGCTCCAGGCGCAGCAACCCCGGCGGATTGGGAAACATCGGGTGCGGATTGGGCTTGGCGAAGCCTTCGCCCTTCAGCAATTGAAGAAAGACTTCGGCGTGGCGGCGCCCCATGTCGGCGTCGCTCGTCTCCTCCGGTGGCGCGTAGCCGAAGTGCCGCCAGCCCTCGATCACCTGCTCGGGCGAGCCGCGGCTGATGCCGAGTTGGAGGCGCCCGCCGCTGATGAGGTCGGCCGCGCCGGCGTCCTCGATCATGTAGAAGGGATTCTCGTAGCGCATGTCGATCACGCCCGTGCCGATCTCGACCCGCTTCGTCCGCGCGCCAATCGCGGCCAGGAGAGGAAAAGGAGAGGCGAGCTGCCGAGCGAAATGATGGACCCGAAAATAGGCGCCGTCCGCGCCCAATTCCTCCGCGGCGACCGCAAGCTCGATGGATTGTAACAGGACATCGCTTGCCGAGCGCGTCGCCGACCCGGACGACGCCGACCAATGCCCGAACGAGAGGAAGCCGATTCTTTTCATGGACTTTTCCAGACGATTTTCATCCACAACAACTGATCACGGCATTCCCTGGCCGCAAGCTTTCCATCGGAATTGCTGAGTTTACGATTTCACGCTTGGAGCCGGGGAGGGTGGACGAGGTTCTCGTCCCCCAACTGTTATCGAAAATTCGACTTGAACATTGTTCATTTGTGCTATACGCGTAATTGAACATTGTTCAAACGTGCCGGAGTCGGAAATGGAGACCTCCTTCGATCTCGACACATCGATCGGCTCAGGCCAACCCGTGAGGCCGTGGATCAAGCACGCGCCGACGATCATAACCGTCGGCATGGTCGTGATACTGGCGGTGCACGGACGCATTGCGCAGCCGGTGCATTACAACGAATTCGCCGACCAGTCGGCCGCCTTTGGCGTCCACCACGCAGCCGATGTCTTTTCCAACGCCGGGTTCGCTCTGGTCGCCATCTGGGGCTGGCTGACCCTGCGGCCCAGGCGCGCCAGCGACCAATTGCGCGTCGGATGGCCCGGCTACAGGCTGTTTCTGATCGGACTGTTCCTTACCGCTTTCGGATCCGGCTTCTACCACCTCGCCCCCGACAATGCCCGCCTGATGTGGGATCGGCTGCCGATCGCGCTGGCTTGCGCCGGCCTGCTCGTCGGCGTCCGCGGAGACACCCAGCCCGGATCAAAGACCGAAATCGAAGCGATCGTTCTCGGGTTTTGCGCCGTCGCCAGTGTCGCGTGGTGGGTTTACACCGACAGAAGCGGCGCGGACGACCTGCGACCGTACCTCTTGTTGCAGGGTCTACCGCTCGTCCTCATCCCGCTATGGCAGGCGATCTATCGCGCTCCGCGCGCCGATCGACTCGCTTTCGCCGCCGCGATGGTGCTCTACGTCCTGGCCAAGCTCGCCGAGGTGCTCGACCACGAGATCGCGAACGCTCTCGGCTTTGTCAGCGGACACACCTTGAAACATCTGATCGCGACGACGGCCACGGCTGCGGTCGTCTGGGGGTTGACCCGGCGATTCTCCGCCCGGCAATTACGGTGACGCTGATGTGGACGGGAATACGGTGACAGGGCATTCAACATCTCGAGGTCCGCAAGTATAAGCGAGCCATCGCGTACGATCGAGGCGCGTAGCGGGCTCGGCATAATGCCGACATTTCCTCGATCCCCCTATCATTCCCACTGTCGTCCATGCGGTCGCCCAACCTCGTGTTCCAGTTCGATGATACGGCCACCCCCGACGGCCGCGCGGAGTTGTGTCGGCTGATCCACGACGTATTCGAGGTCGACGTCTCGCCACTCGACAGGCTTGGTCACGATCCAAGCATCATTTCCTTTGGCTGGTGGCAGGCCGGAGAACTGATCGCCAACGTCAGCCTATATCGACGGGAGCTATGGCTCGCAGGGAAGCAGGTCGAGGCGTTTGGCGTCCAGTCGGTTGCGGTCCGACCGGAATGGCGAGGTCGGGGCCTTTTCCGCGACCTGTTGACTCGTGCGCTCGATTACGCCGATGCGAGGGTCGAACTGGTGATCCTCGTCACGGGGACACCCGATCTCTACACGCCTTTCGGCTTTCGCTCAGTCGTTGAATCGTCGTTCCTCGGGCAGGTCTCGCCTGCAGATGCACGGCAAGGCTACCGTCGGCTGTCGCTCGATCGCGAGGAGGACGCTTCATTGTTGCGTGACCTGTTCTCGCGCAGAACTCCGGTATCGCTCGTGTGTGCGGCCCGTGACCATCCGGCGCTGTTCTTCCTGAAGGCGATTGAAAGCCCGGACATCGAGCTCGTGCACCTGCCCGATCTCGATGCGATCGTTGCGATCGACAACCGCGAGCAGGGCGCGTTGATCCTGCTTGATGTCGTCGCGCCTGCGATCCCGCCACTCGACATGATTGCAGCAACTCTCGGCAATGAGGGCAAATGCGTGCGCGTGAACATCACACCCGATCGCCTCGCATGGAATCCCGCGCAGATCGTGCCCGCAAATACAGGGTACATGGTGCGGGGACACTATGCCCCCGAGGGGCAAGCCTTCAGACTGTCGCCCATGCGAATCTAGCTGGTGTGAATTCCTCCCTGCGACAGCCTGCAGCGCGACCGCAATGCGTCAGCCCGGCGAAGCCGCCGCAACCCGCTGGAGATTCTCGACGACCGCAGCCTCGAGGTCGAATTGATCGCGCCGTCGCGCTGGCGGGCCTGGTTGAAACCCGGCTGCGGCTTTGCGGTTCACATCGAGGAGACCGACAAGACCTATCCGGCCGTGATCACGCGGGTCGAAGGCCGGGTCGACCCGGTCAGCCAGACCATCAAGGTGTTCGGCGAGATCCAAGGCGACGCCAATGACCTGATGGCGGGGATGAGCGGCCGCGCCAATATCCCGCCGCCGAAATGAGCGGTCGACATCGCGCGCGCCGCGCTGCCGCGATAACGAAATCCGCTAGAAAATTCAGTTGCTTGCGCGTAGAGCGCGCCAACCTGCCGCACCCCCATTTTCATGGCATGCGGGCCGAGGCGCGTCGGCCTAGATGTTCGCGCGTCGGTTGCGACGATGAAGAGCATCGATCGGCCGACCGAACAACACAGGAGAGACTCATGTTGATCAAATCGAAATCCCTGAGCGCCGCTTTGGCCGCGGTTTTCATGGCGGCTGGTGCGGCTTCCATTGGCGCGACGCCTGCGAAGGCCGCGGTGGTGTATTGCAAGACGGCCGGCGTGCCGCAGGGCTGCGTGGTGCGCCCCGCGCCGGTGGTCGCGCCGGTGCGCGTCGCGGCGCTCAGTGCCGCGCGGGTCGGCTACTATCGCGGCCCGGTCGCAGTGCGCCATGTCGGCTACACCCGGGTCGGTCCGTACGGTGTCCGCCATGTCGGTTACACCCGCGTGTGGCGCTGAGAACCTGATGTCTGGCGTTCGCGCCACCTGGCATGAAGTGAGAAGGCCGAAAGTAGCTTCCTCAACCCGCGGCGCGGTTTGCATGTTGCGCAAGCCGCGCCCGCTTGCCAGTTCCGCCATCGTAGGATGGTTGGAGCGCAGCGATACCCATCAATCGTTCCACGCTTGAGATCCCCGCGGGCGATGGGTTTCACAAGAGCTCAACGCATCCTACGCATTGTCGCGTTCCGGCAGCGGCAGGCTGCGCAGCGGCACGGGCGTGCTCTGGATGATGCTGGTCGTGGTCTGGCCATAGGCGAGCAGTCTGTCGAGCACCTTGTCCAGTTCGTCGATCGACTGCAGATGTACCTTTAAGACAAAACAGTCCTCGCCGGTGACGCGATGGCATTCGACGACCTCAGGCATTGACCGCGCGAGCTCCGCGAGCCTGGGCAGCTGGCCTGGCGCGGGCCGCACACGCACGAAGGCCGCGACCGGATAGCCAAGCGCGGCCGGATCGAGCTCCAGACGATAGCCGCGGATGATGCCAGTGTCCTCGAGGCGCAGGATGCGCTCGCGCACCGCGGGCGCCGACATGCCGACGCGGCGCGCCAGTTCTGATGTGGAAAGGCGCGGATCGTCGCGCAGCAGACGGAGCAGCTCGATGTTGCGGTGGTCGCGCAGCAGCTCCTGTACTTGAAGGCGCAAACGCGAGTCTCCTTTCGAATTGAAGGAGCATTCAGCATATCACCTTCCAATCTGTATTCACCAGTCCTGTTCGGCCGCCTAGCCTGCGCTCATGTCGTCCGATCGCACCATCACGATAACGGCCGCTCCACCGCGAGCCCTCGACCGGTTGCCGCCGCACGTCTTCTTCCTCGTCAGCGCGGTCTTCCACTATCTCGGCCCGTCGTTTGCGGTGCTGCTGTTCGCGAGCCTCGCGCCCGCCGGTGTCGCGTGGCTCAGGATCGCCAGCGCCGGATTGGTGTTTGCACTCTGGCGCAGGCCGTGGCAGGCCTTGGTGACGCTGTCGCTGCGCGACAGGATGATCATCGCAGCGCTCGGCGCCGTGCTCGCCGCGATGAACATGCTGTTCTATGAGGCGATTGCGCGGCTGCCGCTCGCAACCGTCGGCGCGATCGAGTTCTTGGGGCCTATCGCGCTCGCCGCCTGGGGCATGCGGACGCGCCGCAATTTTGCGGCGCTCGCGCTGGCGGCCGCCGGCGTCTATGCGCTGACCGGCGTGCGGATTTCGGGCGAGCCGCTCGGCTATCTCTTCGCCTTCGCCAACTGCGCGCTGTTTGCGGGCTATATCATCCTCGGCCACCAGATCTCCGCAGGAGGCGCGGGCGTGTCAGGCGTCGACCGGCTCGGCGGCGCGATGCTGGCCGCGACCATCGCCGCACTGCCGTTCGGCCTCTCTGACGCTTTGCCGGCATTCTCCGATCCGCTGCTTCTGGCAGCCGCGATCGGGGTCGGCATCTCGTCCTCGGTGATCCCCTATGTCTGCGACCAGCTCGCGATGGCGCGCCTGCCGCGCGCCAGCTTTGCGTTGCTGCTGTCGCTCTTGCCGGCCAGCGCCGCCGTGATCGGCGTCATCGTGCTGCACCAGGTTCCGAGCCTTGCGGAGGCGAGCGGGATCATGCTCGTCATCGCCGGTGTCGCGTTGCATCGGGCGGAGCGGGCCTGACGCGATGGCGATGCGATGCCATCGCGTCAGCGAGCCACGTGACCATGGAAGCCTAGTACGACTGGCCCGCGCTCACATCGTCGGCGGCGGCACGTCGCAGCCGGTCAGGTTCGACAGCCCGCCCTCGTTGTCGAAGGTGTGGCCGAGGCTCGGCAGGTTTTGATTGAGCGGTGTCACCGTCACCTGCTTGCAGGTGATCTGATCGACGTTGCGCAGGCGCATGAAGGTGCCGCTGGCATTGGCCGAGGCGATGCTGATCCGATCGAGCGTGATCTTGCGGATCGGTGCTTCCGGCAGGCCGATGATGAGGCCGCCGGAGCTGACCACGCCGCTCCGGACCGTCTGAGGATTGGTCGCGACCACGTCGGAAATCGCGATGTCATGGACGCGCGGCTGGGTGGCCGCAATCTGCGGCTGCGGCAGGTCACCCTGGGTCGCCGTCGGGATGGTCGGATAATACGCGCTGATCGAGATCGGCGTCGCCACGTCGGTCATCGTGAGCCGCTCGATCTTCATGTCGGCGATCTCGTTGCCGCGGTCCCGGCCGGTCTTGATGCGAAAACCGTTGTCCGTGCCGAGGAAGGTGATGTCGTGGGCGCGGATATGATCGACGCCATTGACGGTTTCGCTGCCGACCGACATGCCGTGCCCGCGCTTGAAGGTCGAATGCGCGATGTGCACGCCGCTCAGCGGCAGCTTTGGCAGATTGTAGGGTGGCTTGTAATAGGCGAAGGTCGGGACGCCGGGGTTGGCGGGATCGATGCCCGGCAGCCCGGATTTCATCGCCACATCGTCGTCGCCGGTGTCGATGTCGAGATGGGCGAGCTTGACGTCGGTCGATCCGACGAGATCGACGCCGTCGGTGTTCGGCGCCCCCGTGGCATCGTTGGCGTTGTTGAATACGCGCAAGGCTTCCACGGTCACGTCGTCGTCGTAACGCAAGCCGAGATCCCACATCGGCGAATTGGTGAGCAGGACGCCTTCGATGCGGATGTGCTTGGATTTGTAGAACTCGACGAGCCACGGCCGCGGCAGGCCGTTGCTGGTGGGAATGTCGGGAAAGCCCGGATAGGAGGTCAGCTTCTTGGCATTGGCGGCGAGCTGCCACCAGCTTAAGGCGCCCGGATTGTCCGAGGTCGCGGCTGCGGCCGGATCGGCGCCGCTGCCGTCGATGGTGCCATCGCCGACGATGCCGGCGTCGACGACGTCATTGGCCGAGATCATCGCCTCCGGCTTGCCGGGCAGCGACGGGCCCGTGCCGGTCACCGCGGGATCATTGGCGAAGCGGAAGGGATAGCCGATGAAGGCCGGCTGATAGCGCGTGTGGTCGGCGGTGTTCTTCAAAACGGTCGGCGCCGAGATCTGCAAAAACACCCGGCTGCGCAGTTCGATCGGCCCGGTCACGTAGACGCCGCCACCTGCGATCGGCACGATGCCGCCGCCTGACAGTGCGCAGCGATCGATCGCGCTCTGGATCGCATTCGTATTGTCGGTCTTGCCGTCATTGACCGCGCCATAGCTGCGCGGATCGCAGTGGCGGTTGTGGTCGTCGCGATCCCGATCGCCAAGCCCGTCGGCCCAGCTCGCGCCGGACGCAGCCATCAATGCGACACATGCGAGCATCGTCGCACGCAGCCTAGTCTGCCTGCTCATCCATTCCTCCCGCTGATTTTGAAATTTTTATGACAGCTTTAGATAGCATCAGAAGGCTATCAGCAGTCGCACGCGCTGTGAGTAGCGTCGCGGTGACAGGAGAGACGAAATCGTGATCGACGACGAATGATTTTCCGCATCAATCACGGCGTCTGCTCGAACGTATCTGCATTGATCTGACGGCGTACGGCCATGACGCCTTTTGGCCATCTTTGGCTCCGCTCGAAATCACTACGCCGCGCGCACGGCCTGCAAAAATTTTCCGACCTCGTGCTTGAGGCGGTTGCCGTCGCCGGCGAGCGTCCTCGCCGACGACAGCACCTGCCCGGAGGCCGAGCCGGTCTCGACCGCCCCGCGCTGCACGTCGTTGATGTTGGCGGAGACCTGCTGGGTGCCGTGCGCCGCCTGATGCACGTTGCGCGCAATCTCCTGCGTCGCCGCGCCCTGTTCTTCCATGGCGGCGGCGATGGTCGAGGAGACTTCCGCCAGCATCTCGATGGTCGTGCTGATCTCGCGGATCGCGCCGACCGATTCCTGCGTCGCGCTCTGCACGCCCGAGATCTGCTGGTTGATCTCGTCGGTGGCCTTTGCGGTCTGCTGTGCGAGCGCCTTCACTTCGGACGCCACCACGGCAAAGCCGCGGCCGGCCTCGCCGGCGCGCGCCGCCTCGATGGTCGCGTTCAGCGCCAAGAGATTGGTCTGGCCGGCAATCATCGAGATCAGCTCGACGACGTTGCCGATGCGACCGGCGGCTTCCGACAGCGCGCTGACGCGCCGGTTGGTACGGCGCGCCTGCTCGACCGCTTCGGTCGCCATGCGGGCCGACTCCTGGGCCTGCCGGCTGATCTCGTTGACCGACGAGGTGAGCTCTTCCGTTGCGGAGGCGACCGACTGCACATTGGCGGAGGCTTCCTCCGACGCCGCCGCGACCGCCGTGGTGAGCTGTTTCGAGCGATCGGCAGTCGTGGTCAGCGTTCCTGCGGAGGCCTGCAGTTCGGTCGCGGCCGACGACACGGTCTCCACGATCTCGCCGATCATGGCCTCGAAACTCCGCGTGATGGCGTCGACGCGCCGGCCGCGCTCGATCTGGGCGTCGGCGTCGCGGGCAGCACTCGCGTCGGCCGCCTCCTTGGCGAGCAGCGCCTCCTTGAAGATCTGCAACGCCCTGGCCATCGCGCCGATCTCGTCCTTCCTGTCGTCGCCGGGAATTTCGACGCCGAGCTCGCGGTCGGCGAGCCGCAGCGTCGCCGCGGTCAGCCGCACCAATGGGCGGATCACCTGGCGCATGACGGCGGCGACCGCGCCGATCGAGGCCGCCGCCACCAACAGCAACGCCAGCAGCGCCCACACCAGCCGCCTCTCGGCCTGCTCGATCGCCCGGTCATCGGCCTTGCTGGCGAAACTCAGCGCCGCATCGCGCAGCATCAGGACGTTGTTCAGCATCGGGCTGGTCCAGGTCCGCCATTCGGCATCCCCGACCGGCGAGGGCCGGCCCTCGCGCGCGGCGGCGGCGATGTCGCGATAGCGGGTCTCGCCCTCGGTCATCAGGGTCGCGCGCACATGGTTGCGCGCGGCGACCAGCTCCAGCGCATCGCCGGCGGTGTGGACGCACTGCTCGAGCCGTTGCCAGAGCAGCGCGACTTGGCCGGTCTGTTCCGTCACCTCGACGATTCGCGCGGGCGAAAAAGGCTGGTTGCGGACGAACAGGCCCAACAAGGCGGAACGGGCGCCGTTGATCGTGCGCATGGTCTGCGCGGTTTGCGCGAGCTCGGCCGCCGGCAGCAGGTTCTCGATCTCGCTGCCGGTGCGCGACAGGTTGATGTAGGTCTCGTTGGTGGCGGCGGAAAGCTGCTCCACCGCCCGGTCCATCCCGTCCACCGTGGCGCTCAGGATGTTGGTCGGGCGCTGCGTCTTCGCAAGCGGCAGCGACTGGCGCGCGTTGGCGCGGGTGTCGCGCAGCGTCGTCTCCGCGGCCTCGATCGTCGTGGTCGGCAGGCCGGCGGCGCGGATCGCCGCCATGGCCGCGCCGATCTCCGCGTCGGTCTTGGCGACGGCCTGGTCGATCGCCGACACGTCGTCTGATGTCAAGGCGGACGCGCTGCCGAGGGCATTCCATGCCGAACGTTCGAGCGGGACCTGGCTCGTGGCCTTCATGGTCAGCTCGAAGGCGACCAGCGACCGTCCGGCGATGTCCCGTTTCTGCAGATCGCTCCAGCCGCTCCAGGCGACCGCGACCGCAAAGGCTATGGCCAGCACCCCCGTGGTCGCATTGCCGGCCAACACCCGCCATCCGAGGCTGATACCACCCTTGCCGTGAGCCGATGGATTTTGCAGCGGAGACGAAATGCGCGAGCCTGACATCAGCTTTCCCAAGACATGCACGACGAAGCCGAGGCCCCGTCAAAAAAAGGCCCCTGCACGATCCTGTCCGATGCCATGGGCGCCCCTTGTGACGAGCGCGCGAAACGCGCCGGTCGGCGAAGGGGCTCACCCGCCCTGTTTTTTGGCAACCATACGTGCCGAACTGCAACCAATTGCTTAATCAGTTACCGGCGGGGCGCATGGGAGCCGCGAAACCGATGCTTTTGGCCGACCTCCCATGTCGGATTACTGGCCCTTCGCTCGTCCTCTGGCCGGACAAGGAGGCAACGCCATGTCGGAGCACGCCAACACCGAAGAGACCCGGATCAAGAGCCTTCTCGAATCCTGGGCGGATGCCGTCCGCCGGCACGATGTTCCCGCCATCCTCGCGCATCACGCGCCGGACATCGTGATGTTCGACTTGCCGCCGCCCCTGCAGTGCAAGGGGATCGAGGCGTACGAACAGACCTGGGAGCTGATGTTCCGCTATCACAAGCCCGGCGCGGCCTTCGACATCGAAGAGCTCAGCGTGACCGCGGGCTGGGACGTCGCCTTCGCGGTCGCGATCATGCGCTGCGGTCCCGACTCGTCCAGCAACCCGGCGGACAAGGACGGTTTCCTGTTTCGGCTGACTGTAGGCCTGCGCAAGGTTAACGGCGACTGGCGTATCGCGCACGAGCACCACTCCGTGCCTGCGACCGACTAGTGTGTGATGCATTGATTCGCCCGTCGGGCGCGCCGTCTCGATCTTGCATCGCTCGAGGGGCGAAGGCAGCGCAAAAAATCGCGAGCGCGCGGAGACGAATTTCATCGTCGATTCAATGCCGAAGCGGGTGTGCAAGCAGGTCGGCAAAAATTTCGCTTCTGTTTTTCGGAAAGGTGTGATTTGATCCCGTCATCCCGCCTCGATGCAGAGGGCGTTATGGCCGATCGTCACCGAACGTGAGGCGGGCTGCGATGGACGTGCTGGTATCGCCAGACGAGCGATGCCAATGCGGACGGCGAAGTCGTGTGGTCCTGGCATCCCGACGCTGATGCCAAGCTTCGCGCGTACGAAACGCGAAGTGACGGAGGCAAACAAGCCCGGTCCCCGGGGAGATCACGTATAGGCTGTAACACCATTGCGCAGGGAAGGCCGGCTATCCGGCTGAACCTGTGGTTCCTTCCCCGCGCTTTTTTATTGCACGGGGGCCATGGGTATCAGTCGATACCCGGTCTTCCCTGCGCCTTCTCAATCACAGAGGGTCTCGAGATGGCGCAACCCCGGGCGTCGTGCGCCGCGGGAATGCGAGCCCCTGTCTTAGTGGGCTGAGCGCATCGGATGCTCCCAGGCCGGGCCCTTTTCGGCTTGCATCGTCACGGGCATAATCGATCAATTCGTCGAATGTCCGAACCTGGAGCAGACGACCATGACCGCCACGTACACCCGACGCACGATCTTGCGGAACGCGGCGTCGGGCGGCGCAGCGCTGGCCGTTGGCGCGAACACCGCCGCCTTCGCCCAGCGGCCATCGGAGCGGCCCAACATCGTCTTCATCCTCGCCGACGACATGGGGCACGCGGATATTTCCTGCAATGGCCGCCGCGACTACACGACGCCGAACATCGATCGCATCGCGGCGCGGGGCGCGCGCTTCACGCAAGGTTACGCCAACTCGGCGGTCTGCACCGCCTCGCGCGTGGCCATCATCACCGGCCGCTACCAGGTCCGCTTGCCGGTCGGGCTGGAAGAGCCGATCGCGCCGCCCATCACCAAGCCCGGCATCGGCCTGCCGCCGGAGCATCCGACGCTGCCATCGCTGCTGAAGAAAGCCGGCTATGGCACGACGCTGGTCGGCAAATGGCATCTCGGCAATCTTCCGGACTTCAGCCCGCAAAAGAGCGGCTACGATCATTTCTTCGGCTATCGCGCCGGCGCGGTCGACTACTTCCTGCACGTCAACAGCGCCGGCCAGCCGGATCTCTGGGATGGCGATCAGCCGGTCGCGCGGGCCGGCTATCTGACGACGCTGCTCGGCGATCGCGCGGTCGACGTCATCGCGGACTACGCCAAGGCCGGCCAGCCCTTCCTGCTCAGCCTGCATTTCAGCGCGCCGCATTGGCCCTGGGAGGGACCGGACGACCAGGCCGAGTCCGAGCGGCTGGGCGGACACAATCTGCGCGACTATGACGGTGGCTCGCGCGAGACCTACAAGCGCATGGTGCTCGCGCTGGACGAACAGGTCGGTCGCGTGCTCGGGGCGATCGAGGACAACGGCCTCGATCGCAACACCATCGTGATCTTCACCAGCGACAATGGCGGCGAACGTTTCGCCGACACCTGGCCCTTCAACGGACGCAAGACCGAGCTTCTGGAGGGGGGCTTGCGCATTCCCGCGCTGATCTCTTGGCCCGCGCGCATTGCCGCGGGCCTCGTCAGCGAGCAGGTGACTGCGAACATGGACTGGCTGCCGACGCTGTTGGCCGCAGCCGGCACGGCGCCGGATCCGGCCTATCCCTCCGACGGCATGAACCTGTTGCCGCAGCTCGCCGACGGCGCAGCGCCCGTCGAACGACGCCTGTTCTGGCGCTACAAGTCGCTGTGGCAGCGCGCCGCCCGGATCGGCGACTGGAAATACCTGAAAATTCTCGACAACACGTTCCTGTTCAATGTCGTCGAGGATCCGATGGAGCGCGCCAATCTGAAGGAGCGGCACAAGGATGTCTATGATCGCCTCGTCGCCGAGTGGAACGCCTGGAATGCGACCATGCTGCCGGAGACCGCGACGAGCTTCACCGAGGACAACACTGGCAAGCAGTGGGTGGATCGGCCCGGCGCAAAGCCGGTGACGCTCGATCCGGATCCGGAATTCAAATAGGCGTTTTTTCAAGCGACGACGTTAGCCATGACTCAGGACCTCCTCGATCGCTTGGGCCGATGGCAGACGGATCGCTCACGCGCCCGGGACGAGCGCCAGCACCCGGAGTGGACTGCCGGAGCCCTGCTTGATCTTCAGCGGGGCTGCGACGATCACCGCGCCCTTCGGCGGCAACTGGTCGAGCCGGGTCAGGCATTGCAGCCCGTAGCGGCCTTTGCCGTGCATGTAGAAGTGCGCCGGGTAGGGCGGGTTGAAACGATGCGCCTGGCCGGCGTCGGTGCCGATCGTCTCGGTGCCAAACCCGTGCACGTCGCGATCTTCGACCAGCCACTTCACCACCTCCGGGCTTGGGCCCGGCGTGTGCGCGCCGTCGTCGCGCAGGCCGGGATAGTCCTTGAGCGGTTTTTTCGACCAGTCGGTACGGAGCAGCACCCAGCTGCCCGGATCGATGCGGCCGTGCTCGGCCTCCCAGCGTTCGACGAAGGGAACGGTCAGGATGAAGTCGGGATCATCGGCTGCTTCCTTCGAGCAGTCGAGCACCGCGGCCGGCGCGATGAATTTCGCGGGCGGAATGGTGTCGACCGCATTGTCGGGCAGGTCCTTGCCCGAAACCCAGTGGATCGGCGCGTCGAAATGTGTACCCGTATGCTCGCCGACCGTAAAATTGTTCCAGTACCAGGCGGGTCCGCGCGCGTCGTAGCGCGACACCTCCTCGAGCCGGAACGGCGCGCACTGGCCGAATTCCGGCGGCAGCACGATGGTGGGAAATTCCGGCGACAGGGTCTGCGTCAGGTCGACGACGCGGATGGCGCCGGATGTGACGGCATGGGCGAAAGCAAGAAGATCGGGCGTGGTCATGGTCGATCACCTTTCATAGCAAGCCGAACTCGCGTTCGATGCTGTGCTGCACGTCACCGGGCAACGACTTTAGGTCCCGACGCGCCGTGCGTCAACGGAGCGCGAGTTTGCTTCGCCAATCGTATGCGTGTGCATATTTATGTCGAGGACCGATGCGGCTCGCCCGAGGGGTTGCAGGCCTGCCGCCGGGATGACCCCGGCCGTCTCCGACGGAGGCAGGAAGTGCCGATTTTTCGGCCCTTTGCTGCCTTCTTGTGCGCTGCCGCAGCGTTGATGCCGGATCTGCGCGGGCCGCCGCTCCGTTGCGAGCGTCGGAGTCTGATGTTCATTGACATGCGAATGCATATGTTTATATCTCAAGCAATTCACCCGCGCCGCGCGTCTGTCTGCGTAGCGGGACTGAGACAGGTCTCACATGCGCATCCTGTGGCTGAGCTTGGTCGATGCCGCGCAGAACGTGCCCTATGTCGAGCGCCTTGCTCGGTATCGCAACGACGTCGCGTTGGCGCCGGAGCGCGCCATCGCCGATTTCAGGCCATTCGTGGCAGAGGGGCGGCGGAATGACTGATCGTTCGTCCCCCTGCCGCGGCTCAGCGCCGCATGATCCGGTCGAGAAAGCCAAGGGTGGTCGCTGCGAAGACCTCCGGCATCTGATCCGGGAACGGGACCATGCCGCCGGGGATTTCGACCAGCTCGGCTCCGGCGATCGCCGCCGTGACCTTGCCGGCGACCGGATGCGCATGCGGGTCCGCCGTCGGTGCGATGACGAGGGTCGGACAGGTGACCAGCGGCAAGCGCGTTTCCATCACGTAGCGGCCGACGGCGCGGTGGCCCTCCGCCGCGAGGCGGCCGGCCTTCAGCGCGTCGATCATGAAGCGCTCCAAAAGCTCGGCATCGCCCGCGGGATAATAAGGCTGCCGCATGCGCCAGAGCTCGAGCAGATGCGACCCGTCGCTGTCAGCGCTGGCCTCATCGATCACCTTCTTCGGCGCGGCGGCGCGGCGCGCCGCATCGACGAAGGGCGGCGCCGAAAGAACGAGCGCGCGCACTCGCTCCGGGCAAGCGGCTGCCATCTCGATCGCGATCGCCGCCCCGGTGTGATGGCCGACCGGCACGACCTGGGTCACGCCGAGCGCGTCGAGCAGGTCGAACGCGCACGCGGCCCAGGATTCGATCGAATCCTCATCCGCAGGCAGGGCGTCGGAATCGCCGAAACCCACGGTATCCATGGCGATCACATGATAATGTTGCCCGAGCAGCGGCAGCGCGTCGCGGAACTCGTCCCAGGAGCGGGGTGTCTGGTGCAACAGAAGCAGCGGCTCGCCCTGGCCTGCGATCGCAACATGGATGCGCGCCCGCTTCGTCGGCACGAAGCGGCGCTTGATTTGCATGGATGTGTTGGGCATTTTTCTCGGGGGATGACGGTTGCGCGCCAGAGCTACCAGCCCATCCTGAAGCGCACAAGCGCCTCGCTCGCGCAGGTGCTAGGGTCGTCTGCGCGCAAAGCGTGGCAGCGGCCGTGCAGGTCCGAGCGCCGCCTCCGAAGGCGAAGCGCGATGAACAGAGCGGGAGCACGTCATGGCTGAACGGTCATTCGAACGCGAGGTTCAGGATCTGAAACTTGGCGCCGGCGAAATCTTTCGCGGCGAGGGCATTCTTGCAATCACCAAGGCGCTGCTGCAATCCGGCGTCGCCTATGTCGGCGGCTACCAGGGCGCGCCGATCTCGCATCTGATGGACGTGCTTGCCGACGCCAAGGAGGTGATGCAGGACCTCGGCGTGCATTTCGAGACCTCGGCCTCGGAAGCTGCGGCCGCGGCGATGCTGTCCGCATCGGTGATGTATCCGGTCCGCGGCGCCGTGACCTGGAAGTCCACCGCGGGCACCAATGTCGCCTCCGACGCGCTGTCCAACCTGTCGTCCGGCGGCGTCACCGGCGGCGCGCTGATCGTGATCGGCGAGGATTTCGGCGAGGGTTCCTCCATCATGCAGGAGCGCTCGCATGCGTTTGCGATGAAATCGCAGATCTGGCTGCTCGATCCCCGGCCGAACCTGCCCTCGATCGTCAAGGCGGTGGAGGACGGCTTTGAGCTGTCGGAGGCGTCCTCGACGCCGGTCATGCTTCAGGTGCGGATCCGCGCCTGCCATGTCCACGGCCAGTTCGTCGCCAAGGACAATCAGAGGCCGAAACACACGCTGCGCGACGCGCTGGAAAATCCGGTGCGCGACGTCAATCGCATCGTGCTGCCGCCGGCGAATTACCTGCATGAGAAGGACAAGCTGGAACGGCGCTGGCCGCTGGCGATCGAGTTCGTCAAACAGCGCAAGCTCAACGAGCTGTTCGGGCCCGCCGAGGGCGAGGTCGGCATCGTGATGCTGGGCGGCATGTACAATTCCGTGATGCGCGCGCTGCAGCAACTTGGCCTGGCCGATGTCTATGGCCAGTCGCTCATGCCGCTCTATGTCATGAACGTCGCCTATCCCTTGATCGACGACGAGCTCGTGGCGTTCTGCGCGGGCAAGACGGCGGTCCTGATGGTCGAAGAAGGCGCGCCCGACTATATCGAGCAGGCGCTGAACACGATCCTGCGCCGCCGCGATATCCAGACCAGGGTCTCTGGCAAGGACGTGCTGCCGATGGGCGGCGAGTACACGGCGCCTGTCATGCTCAAGGGCATCAGGGAGTTCATCTCGCTGCATGCGCGCATGCTGTTGCGCAACCAGCCGCCGGTGCCGGATCCGACGCCCGTGCTGAACGATCCCAGGGTGAAGGCGCTGGCCAAGGTCGTGCCGCCGCGTCCGGCCGGCTTCTGCACCGGTTGCCCGGAGCGTCCGATTTTTGCGGCGATGAAGCTTGTCGAAAAGGAGCTCGGGCCGCACCACGTCTCCGCCGATATCGGCTGCCATCTGTTCTCGATCCTGCCGCCGTTCAATATCGGCGGCACGACGATGGGCTACGGCCTCGGCCCGGCCTCGGCCTCCGCGTTCAATGTCGAGGCGGGCAAGCGCTCGATCGCGGTGATGGGTGACGGCGGCTTCTGGCACAATGGCCTGGCGTCCTCGGTCGGCAACGCGGTGTTCAACAAGCAGGACGGCGTCATTCTCGTCGTCGACAACTACTATTCCGCCGCCACCGGTGGCCAGGACATCATGTCGTCGCGTGCGCTCAATTCGCGCCGCAAGACCAACAATTCGATCGTGAAGGCGGTCAAGGGCATCGGCGTCGAATGGGTCCGGCAGATCGACCGCACCTATGATGTCACCAAGATGCGCGACACCCTGCGCGAGGCGCTGACGACGAAGGAGAAGGGGCCAAAAGTCATCGTCGCCTCGTCGGAATGCATGCTGAACAAGCAGCGCCGCGTGCGGCCGCAATTCCTCAAAGCGGTTAAGGACGGCCAGCGCGTGGTGAAGCAGCGCTTTGGCGTCGACGAGGACGTCTGCACCGGCGACCATGCCTGCATCCGCCTGTCCGGCTGCCCGTCACTGTCGGTCAAGCAGACCGATGATCCGCTCAAGGACGATCCGGTTGCGGCGATCGACAACAGCTGCGTCGGCTGTGGCAATTGCGGCGAGGTGTCGGAGGCGGCGGTGCTGTGCCCGTCGTTCTATCGCGCCGACATCATTCACAACCCGAACTGGTGGGATCGTGTCGTGCATCGGGCGCGCGGCGCCGTGATCGGCTGGCTGCAGCGCCGGCGTGACGCCGGCCGGATCGTTTTTGCCGACTGAAGGAGGGGACAATCGACCAGCACGCGACCAGCGAAGGCAGCCTCGCGACATCAAAGCCGTTGAGCATCGCCATTCTCGCCATGGGCGGGCAGGGCGGCGGCGTGCTGACCGATTGGATCGTCGCGCTGGCCGAGGCACAAGGCTTTGCGGCGCAGTCGACCTCCGTGCCGGGCGTTGCGCAGCGAACCGGCGCGACGATCTATTATGTCGAGATGCTGCCGCCGCGCGACGGCGTCGCGCCGATCCTGTCCCTGATGCCGACACCCGGCGATGTCGACGTCGTCATCGCCGCGGAGATGATGGAGGCGGGAAGATCGATCCTGCGCGGCCTCGTCACGCCCGACAGGACCGTGATGATCGCGTCCACGCATCGCTCGCTCGCGGTCAGTGAGAAGGAGGTCCCGGGCGACGGCATCGGCGATCCGCTCGCCGTGATCGACGCGGCTGACTTCGCGGCGAAGCGGACCATTGCGTTCGACATGGAGGCGCTCGCGAGTCAGAACGGCAGCGTGATCTCGGCGGCGCTGTTCGGAGTGCTGGCTGCGGCCGGCGTCTTGCCGTTCGACCGAGCCGCGTTCGAAGCGACGATCAAGGCCGGAGGTCGTGGCGCCGAAGCGAGCCTGAGGGCATTCGATGCCGCCTACGCGCGTGCGCGGGAAAAGCCCCGGGAGGAGGTTGCAGCCTTCCCGCGCAAGCGCATCGACGCGCTGCCCGATTTCGCCGGCCATCCGTCGCTGGACAAGCTGGTCGGTCGTATCCGTGCCGAATTCCCCGATGTCGCGCACGGTCTGTTGTTCGCCGGTGTGAAACGGCTGGTCGATTTTCAGGATCCCGCCTATGCCGACGAGTATCTCGACCGGCTCGGCGCGCTGCTTGGCCGCGACCGCGAGCACGGCGGCGCGTCGCGCGACTTTGCCTTCACGGTCACCGCGGCGAAATATGTTGCAGTCGCGATGGCCTATGACGATGTGATCAGGGTCGCCGACCTGAAGGCGCGCGCCGCGCGCTTTGCGCGGGTGCGCGCCGAGGTCGGCGCCAAGGGCGATCAGATCGTGTACACGACCGAGTACATGCATCCGCGCATGGACGAAGTCTGCGGCACGCTGCCGAAGGGCCTCGGCCAGTGGATCGAGGATCGCCCAACATTGTTTTCAAGCCTCGACCGGCTGGTCAACCGGGGGCGCCGCGTGCGCACCGGCACGGTGTTGTGGTTTCTCGGCCTCTACCTCGTTTCTTCGTTGCGCGGGACACGCCGCGGTACGCTGCGGCATCATCGCGAGCGGCTGCATCGCGAGGCATGGCTTGCCACCGCCACGGGTCTGTTGTCGCCGAATTACGACCTGGCGGTCGAGGCGCTCAACTGCCGCCGCCTGGTCAAGGGCTATTCCGACACGCATGTGCGCGGGCTGTCGAAATTCGATCGCGTCATGGCGGCGGTGCCGCTGCTCGCCGGGCGCGAGGACGGCGCGGACTGGCTGCGGCGGCTGCGGCAGGCGGCGCTGATGGACGAACAGGGGATCGCGCTCGACGGCGCGCTGAAGACGATCGCGACCTTGTAGGTCGCTTTCAGCGTCAAATGTCGTGCTTGCGGATGCTGCGCAAAACCTTGTGCAGCGTGCGCAGGAAATTTCGGTACTCGTCTTCCTCGACGCCGTCGAACATCTGCAGGAGTCCGCGATGAAGCGCCGGCCAGACCTTGTCGAAAGCGGACCGGCCCTTCGCCGTGATGCTGACCTCGCGCACCCGCATGTCGTCAAGGCGCGGCTGGCGACGGACGAAACCCTGCTCCTCCAGCGAATCCAGCGTCCGGCTCATCGTGGACTGTTCGGTGACCGCAAACACGCTGAGCTCGTTGATCGTGACCGAGGAGGACACGCTGAGCACGGCGAGCGCACGCATCTGTGCCGTGGTCATGTCGAACGTCTTCAGCTCATCGGCGATGTTGGTGTTCCACCGCGCCAGGATGCGGTTCATCAGATAGGGAGCAAAATTGTTCAGCCCGATCTCGCCGAGGCTTGGAAGCAACTGGTCGTCGCCCGCGTCGCTGCGTAACACGCTTCCGGAAAACCGATCCGCCATTGCCTCTCCCGCGACCCAAATTGACTCTCGCTTGACACAAACAGATATGTGGCGTCGCTTGCAACCGTGTTGTGCCACACTGACAGGCTGGCCGAATTCGACGGCGGTCGTTTGGGGACGTGAGTTGCCGATGGCGGAGCCGGACCCTTATCTGCTCGCGATCACCGAACCCGATCGCGACGACGTCCGCCGCCTGATTTCCTCGAGCGATGCTTATCTCGCATCATTGTACCCGGCCGAGAGCAATCATCTCACGGACATTGCGGCGCTCGTCTCGAAAGAGCACCTTTCTCGCCGCGCTCTGCGCGGGCGAAGCCGTCGGCTGTGGCGCACTGGTCCGCACCCGGCCGGGCGAATGTGAGCTGAAGCGGATGTTTGTCGCGGCAGCGCATCGGCGCAGGGGGCTCGCCCGCCGGATTCTGCGCGCGCTGGAGGTGATCGCAAGCGAGGAGAAACGCGTGGTCAGGCTCGAGACCGGCGTGAAGCAGCCGGAAGCCATGGCGCTCTACAAGAGCGCCGGCTTCGTCGACATCGCGTCGTTCGGGAGCTACGCACCAGACCCGCTGAGCGTCTTCATGGAAAAGCGCTTCGGAGTGAAGACGGGCGAATTGGCAAAAAGCACCATTCGCCGCGGGTAACTCACGGGCAGACGCGCATCGGCGGTTGCTTGCGCGGGTCGCCGACCTGAACGCCGTGGCACCTCAGGGCATAAAGACCCCGCTTCGCCTGCATCGCACCGTCATGATTGGTCACCTCCGGACGGAACCGCATACCCGGTGGCAACGGTTGCGGGTTGAGGGCGCTTGCAGGCGTTGCCAATGCCAGCGTGGCGGCGGTCAACGACAGGATGATAAGATGTTTTGGGAACTGCATGGGGTCTCTCCTTGAACTGATTTCGTCCTCCCCCGTTGTTTGATTGCAGGTTTGTGGCGACCGGTTCGGGATCGCCTGGCTTTCAGGGATACTTATGTGACGGCCGACACATTGGGCGGCCGTGGAATCTCGACGAGATGTAATCCTTCGCCTGCGGCGCGCTATGGCTTCAACCTTGTCGGCGCCTTCTTTCAGGTTTATAGAACAAAAAAATAAAACCTTTGAGCGAGAAGCGAGCCAACCAGGCCTCCGCTGAAATAGGCTGGACCCGCATTGCGAGCCCGGTTCATTGTGTGACCGACCGGCCGTCCGGCAATTTCCGCGTCACGGAGGTGCGGGCGCGTGTCTCCGATGTCTTCCACCGCGACAGCCCGCGCGAGGCAGGAATCGCCCTCTACGACAATACCGGCTTCATCAGATCGGCGACCTTCAGCTACGCCATTCTCGCCTTGCCGCACGATGCCGCCACCGCACTGGTCAATCGGCTCGGATATTCTCCGACGCCCCTGAACGATCCGGAGATCGGGGATCCCGGCACGACCACGCATCCTGGATTTGCAGTGCTGCCGGGCCTCTTGCTTTCGACGCAACCGCAGGAGGACGCGATCAATGCGCGGGCCGTCACGGCCATGAGCATGCTGCACATGACGCGCTCGTCAAAGATCTTCTCGACGATCACCAATTTTCACGCCAGCGAACCCTCGGTGACGCAATTTGAGGGCGCTCCGATCAGCGCCGTCATATCCGATTGCGGGCTGGCGGCGACCTATCTGGTCCCGAGCCCGACCGATCCGAACAATTTTCGCAGCTTTCTCGTCTCCTATACCTGGGACGACGACTCGACCAAGCTGGAGAACAGCTTCGCGCAGTGGCCCCAGAACATCTCGCCACCTGGGCCTGCGACGATGTTCGACGCGATGCTCAGCCGGGCCTATCGCCAGAACCCCGAAACTCCCGATGATCCCACCACCAAATGGTGGCTCTACACCGCGCTGGCGAAATCGGCGACGTCGGATCGCGTGTCCTGGGATTGGAGCACCTACATCACCGCCGGCGGCTTCAAGCTCGACATGACCGGCGACACCCATCAGTCGAACCTCTGCTTCCGCTATCACACCCACGCGCAATACAACAATCGCAAGCACCCTGAAATGCCGCCGCTCGACAGCCGGGTATTTTTGGCAAGCTGCTCGTGCTCTCACCTTGGTGGCTGGCTGGAGGGCGCCTTCATGTCGGCCGTCAATGCGGTGGCCGGCATTGTCGTGTCGCTCAATCAGGGACGGGTCGGCGCGCTCAACGCCGAGGCGCAGAAGCTGTTCACCACGCTGACGCCGGTGATCCCGATGAACTAGCTTTTGGCGAGGTGTCGGCATGATGGCCGAGGTCGTTGGCCGGCCATCATGTCGCGGAGACGCCAGCGCGTGACGGCGCCGATCAGTACATGCCGGGACCTGGTTCGCAGGGAATGTTGTTACCGGTCCACGGCGCCGTCGCAAACGCGGCAACTCGTGGTGCCGGATAGCAGAGGCGGCCGCCCAGGTCGACGGGCCCCGCAGGCGCATTGACCACCAGGCGGGCTTGCTGTGCGTGATGGTGGACGCGTGCCATGGCGGGCGTCGCGAGCATCGCCACCGCGATCAATCCGGTCGACATGAGTTTGAGACGGGTCATCGAGCTTCTCCATTTTTCAACACAAGCCAAAATCAGCTTGGCTGTCGCAGCAGATATTCGTACTGACCGATCAAACAAGCGCACTATTCGCTCACATGCGTTCAACGGCACGTGAATCACGTCCGATGAGCTCGCGCTGATCGCACGAAATCGTGTCGTGTGAACTGGAAATACTTTCTCCTGTCGCGCCGTCTTCGATGTGCGACGTGAACCGGTCGCTGCGCGCAATCGCAAAATCACGGTTCCAGACTTGAGGAGAATGCAATGACCAACACCATTTCAAGGCGCGCGATGCTTGCGCTTGCCTTGGCCATGAGCACCGCTTCGTTCGCAGCCACCCCAAACTATTTCCCCACCCGGCAGCACCTGCTCCAACCCGACAGCCGAACTCATCGGGCCGACATCGGTTCGAGGCGAACGGCGCGTCCGCCGCAAGTGCCTGTCCATCACGAAGATCCCTTTGCGGATATGCTGCTGGGCTGACGGACCGGCATCGATCGTGGGATCGGGACGTGCCGCCGCGCCGCGCCGCGGCCGCGCCCCGTTCGGTGCCCACCCACCCCCAGGGCCGAGCTCGATGGCGGCAGATCGTATATTGCATGTTGAATATCATAGGCTTGGCGCCCCGCCCGAGGCGCCGGTCACGGCCGGTCGCGCATGCGTCGACATCGCGCACTTGCAGGCCCACCCGTGATTGTGGGAGCATAGTCGGGTCAGACGGGCGCCCACTTCGGAAAGCCGGGGGCTGCTCACAAATTCATGATTTTGGTACCGCTTTTTTTCGATTCGAAGTCCGTCGGTTGGACTCTCCATTCGTAGCTCGTACGGACTTCAAATCAGCGGTACCCGAGGCGACAGCTGCTTCGAGGACCGCCGTGATGTTTCGGTGGCTTACGGGACTAAGCAGACAACCGACCCGAGGCGAACGGTTCGCGCGGGCGTTCGATCTGAATTTGCCTGAGCTCGTGAACATGCTGGTCGCCAGGCTGATGCATGAGGCATCGGTCGACCGCGCCATGCTGCTGGTGGCCTTCGCCAACATGCGCGCCGAGCTCAGGACCAACAGATCGGTCGAGGGGTCCTACGCAACCGGCCTGCCGACGACCTATGCCGAACACGGACGCGCGGTGGCGTTGCTGTTCGACGAGTATCCGCCGGCCGAGCAGCACGATGCGGACGCTCGGCGCGTCCACGACGTCAGATTCAAGCGGCTTCATCACTTCTTCAGGGCCAGCGTGCTCGGTGCCATTTCAGAACGAGCGCACCAGGAGAAGGCGGAACTCAATACCCTCGCCCATGTCTGGGGCGAGTACCTTGCGAGTGCAGGCCGGATCGCGACGATTTCGCAGCAGTCGCGGATCTGGTCGGAGGACGAACTCGACTGGTTCCCCGGGGATCCCGACGAAACGGGGCAAATCAGGGCCGCGCTGTGCACGGTCGTTCCGGGGTTTCTCTGGCGACACGATGCGATGCTCCAGATGGCAAAGTCCAGGTTCGGTGTCGTTGCCGGTTCGCTGAAGCCTTACATTCACGATGGCATTTAGGGTGTGGATGTCGCGCCGTTGTCGAGATTCCAGTTTCGGCGTTACGTTCACAATCCGCGACGGGCGTGGCGGCGCTAGCGGTTTTCCTTGTCGAGGACGAGATCGACCGTGTGCCTGGCTATCCTCCGAAGCTGGGTCTCATCGCCGAAAGCGCGTTCGAGCACAGCCAATCCGCGCGTAACGCTGACAATGTGCAATGCGGCGATCGCGGGAACTCCGTTGAACTCGCCTCGCTCGACGCCCTCGGTCAAAGCGTCCTGAACGAGACCGATGATGCGAGCCACCAGATCCGCAAAAGCCTGCCGCGCGTTCTCATCCAGGCCTTCACCATCGACCGACGCCAGCTCCATCAGTCCCCGCGTGGTCGGACATCCGCGGGGCGGCGAGCCGGAACGAAAGCTCCTTATCGTCAGATCGAAAAACACGGTGAGGCGCTCTCGCAACGTCCCCGAGCCGAGCGCCTTTCGAACCGAGCTGAGATATTCGCTCGCATAGCGCTCGTAGGCGCAGAGAAAAAGCGCTTGTTTGCTGCCGAAGGCATTGTAGAGACTGCCGCGCTGGACGCCCGCGTCACGCGCGATGTCCGCGAGCGAGGTTCCACGTACCCCCTTGCGCCAGAATTGATCGAACGCGATGCGCAAGACGTCGTCGTGGTCAAACTCGCGCGGCCTCAAGTTTCGCTCCTGCGTACTGCATCGGTGCAATCCCGGCTTCCAATGCGAGTCAAAACGTATTTGACACCGTGTCAAGAATATGGTTTTCAACATCGTGTCAAAAACTACTCAGGTTGATAGCCCATTTCGTCGATGAGGTGAACCGCCAGCGCGGGAGCCGCCGTGGCGCGCGTCCGCGTTACCGCTTTCTAAAGGGATCCGCGATGCCGGTCATTCACATCTCGCTGCGCGCCGGAAAGCCGGAAGCCTACCGGCAGGCGATTTTCGACAGCCTGTACCGCGCGATGCGCGAAACGCTCAACGTGCCCGAAGACGATCAGTTCATGACCATCAGCGAGCATGACGCTGCGAACTTCCGCTACGGCGCGTCTTGTTTTGGCGTCGCCCGGAGCGACAATGTCGTGTTCATCCAGATCACCGTGTTCAACACCCGCACCCCGGAACAGAAGAAAGCGCTGTTCTGGCGGACTGCGGAGCTGCTCGGCGAAAGCCCCGGCATCCGGCCGGAGGACGTGTTCGTGAACGTTCTCGAGGCCGCGAAAGAGAATTGGTCCGTCGGCCATGGCCTCGCGCAATTCGCTTGAAGAATCAGCGACTGCGGGGACGGCGATGTCACATCAACGTCGGCGAATAGCGGAGATCGATCAGGCCGTGTCCGTCAAGCGCGGTTCACGGCTGCGCGCCCCGGCGCGCGATTCTCTCCCAGCCGCCGCTGGCGGCTGAGCGGAACAGCGCGTCGATGACGCGCATGTTGCCGACCGCGATCTCCGGTCCGTTTTCGACCTCCGAGCCGGTCCGGACGGCTCTTGAGAACGCCTCGCTCTGCAGATGATACTGATCGACGATCGGGAACGTGGTCTCTTCGGCCGCGCCGCCGCCCAGGATCGAGCCGTCGTCGAGGAAGATGCGGCACGGCCGGTCGGCGGGCGCGTTGAACGGGATCTCGATCTCGATGCGCCCCTTGGTGCCGAGCGCGTTGACGCGCTGAAACGGCACCGCCTGGGTCGAGCAGGTGAACGTCAGATGCGCGCCGCCGAAGTCCAGCAGCCCGGAGGTCAGGCGATCGGTGCCGAAGTCGGGATCGCGCTCGATCAACGCGACCGCGCGGACCGGCTCGCGGCCGAACAGGTAGCGCGAGGTGTTCACGGCATAGCAGCCGATGTCGTAGAGGGCGCCGCCGCCGACGTCCTTCCTGTTACGGATATTGGCCGCGTCGCGGTTGAAATAGGAGAATGCCGTCTGCACGCTGACGAGGTCGCCGATGCGCCCGCTCTGCACCCATTCCCTGGCCAGCCGCCACTGCGGATGATAGCGGATCATGAAGGCTTCGCAGATCAGCTTGCCGGTCTCGCGCTGGACTGACGTCAATGTCTCGGCGATGTCGGCGTCAAGCGCAATCGGCTTTTCGCACAGCACATGCTTGCCGGCCCGCGCGGCGCGCACGGTCCATTCCACATGCATGTGGTTTGGCAGCGGGTTGTACACGACCTCGATGTCGGGATCGGCCAACAGTTCCTCGTAGCTGCCATACGCCTTGGGAATCCCGAGCGCCTGCGCGGCGGCGCGCGCCTTGACCGTGTCGCGGGAGGCGAGGGCTGCGAGCTGCGTCAGCGGGCCCTGCTTCATGCCGGGCAGGCTGACCTTCTGCGCAAAATTGCCTGCGCCAAGCACACCCCAATTGACCGGTTTGAGCGGTTGGTTGGTTTGCTCGTTCGACATCTTGTTCAACCCGGCATTTAAAGGGAGCCTCATCGCCGCGGACGGACGGCTCATGTCCTATCTTGGCGAGTTCTCTCGGCGGACGGGGTCCGGAACTATACGAAATGGAAATCCGAGACGTGGGGATGCGAGAGCAGAAGGTTCTTAATCGCCATCGCATCGTTCACATCGGGGCTGATCATGAGGTCCGCACCTACCTTGATGTGCAACCGATTGGACGGCCGACCAAGCCGGGCGGCCGACCACCCCAAGGCTTCTATGAGCTGGATATCGGTTGCCGACAGCGAGTTCGCCTCGCCGGGAAAGCCGGTGCCGAACACGTCAACCTGGGTGAAATCGGCCGTGTCGCCGCCGTTGACCTTGTTACCCCCGTTGTACTCGTTGTTGTATGCGAGGCTCGAGAGGGTGGCGCCGCCATTGTATGAGAAGTAGGTCGTCTGCCCAATCGTCGCGGCCTGCACCGGGACGTTGGCGGCCTCGACGGCAGCGGGCAGGTTCG
>Ga0210408_10001123_pt1 | contig 29302 bp, 25 predicted proteins | sample IncBWH4MmetaG_FD_155471 | JGI IMG/M metagenome (GOLD analysis project Ga0210408, IMG submission 155471) | Forest soil microbial communities from Barre Woods Harvard Forest LTER site, Petersham, Massachusetts, United States - Inc-BW-H-4-M | ecosystem: Environmental > Terrestrial > Soil >...
AGAAAGGCGGCAAGCTTTATTGGTGCGACCGCGAGGGTATGCGCGTCATGCGCTGCAATCTCGACGGCTCGCAGCTGGAGACGCTCATCGAAGCCGGCCGCGGCGAGGCCGATCGCCGGGATCAGAAGCGATGGCCCGTTGGACTGACGATCGATCCGAAATTCGGACATATCTACTGGACGCAAAAAGGCCCAGACAATGCCGGGCTCGGTCGCATCTTCCGTGCCAATGTCGAAATTCCCGCCGGCCAAACGGCAGCGACCAGGTCTGATATCGAGATCTTCTTCGATCGCCTGCCGGAGCCGATCGACCTCGAGCTCGACCACACGAACCGCGTTCTCTACTGGACCGACCGCGGCGACCCGCCGCGCGGCAACACAGTGAACCGGGCCTCGATCGACAACAAGCCTGTCGAGCCGGAGATCGTGGTGACCCATCTCATGGAGGGGATCGGTATCGCGCTCGACGTTCCAAACGATCGCATGTTCGTGACCGATTTCGCCGGCTCAGTTTACTCCGCACGGCTCGATGGATCCCGTGAACGAAATTTCCTTTACGCACAAGGCAACCTCACCGGCATTGCCTACGCCGAAATCTGACAAACGCATCGGAGAAATGACATGACCGACACCAAGCCCATTCGCCGCGTCGCCATCATCGGCACCGGCGTGATCGGCGCGAGCTGGACCTCGCTATTTCTCGCCAAGGGATTGCAGGTCGTCGCGACCGACATCGCGCCGAACGCAGAAGCCGCGCTGAGGAAGTTTGTGGACGCTGCCTGGCCGGCGCTCAAGCGATTGGGCCTCTCGCCCGGGGCGTCGCAGTCGAACCTCAAGTTCACGGCCGACCTCGCGCAGGCGCTGGCCGGCGCCGACCTCGTCCAGGAGAACGGGCCCGAGCGGATCGATTTCAAGCAGAAGCTCTATGGGCAGCTGGACGAGCTGTTGCCGCCCGACGTGATCATCGCATCGAGCTCGTCGGGGCTCACCATGAGCGAAATCCAGAAGGGCGCCGCGTCTCATCCGGAGCGCTGCGTCATCGCCCATCCGTTTAATCCGCCGCACTTGATCCCGCTGGTCGAGATCGTCGGCGGGGCAAAGACCTCGGAAGCGACGATCCGGCGCGCAGCGGAATTTTATACCTCGATCGGGCAGCGGACGGTGCGCGTCAACAAGGAGATGCCCGGCCACGTCGCCAACCGCCTCCAGGCCGCATTGGCGCGCGAGGTCTACTACCTTGTCGCCGAGGGTGTGGTGAGCGCCGCCGACGTCGACACCGCCCTGTGCTGGGGCCCGGGCCTGCGCTGGGGCGTTATGGGCAACATGATGCTCAACCACCTCGGCGGCGGTCCGGGCGGCATCGAGCACTTCTTCCAGCAGTTCACCGGCCCGATGACGGCCTGGTGGAAGACCCTCGGCTCGCCGGTGCTAACTCCGGAAGTGCAAACGAAGCTCATCAACAGCGTCCACGCCGAGGTCGGATCGCGCTCGATCGACGAACTCGCGGCGGAACGCGACGAAGTCCTGCTCGGCCTGATTGAGCTGCGCAACAAGGTTGCCAAGTCGAGCCAAACCAAATCGACGGAGCCGGTCGCCTGAGACCAGACGCGACCAGCGAGATCGATCATACGTCCTTCAACTTTCTCCGGCTTTCAAGCCACAGCATCAGGAGTCACAAATGCCCACTGCAACCGCCGCAAGCAAGGCCGCCGCACCGAAGCCGCTACCGCCGCCAAATAGCGACTTCTACGAGGTCTACGAGACCTTGAACGCCGACGAACTCGCGACGGTGAAACGGGTGCGCGCGTTCATGGAAACCAAGGTCGCGCCGGTCATCACAGATTATTGGGTGAAGGACGCTTTTCCCTTCGAATTGCTGCCGGCGATCAAGGAGTTGGACATCGGTGGGCTTGCAATGCACGGCTACGGCTGCGCAGGTGGAAGCTTGGCGCTGTTGGGCTTTGTTCAGATGGAGATCGCACGCGTCGACCCGTCGGTCGCGACCTTCATGGGCGTGCATGGCGGCCTGGCGATGGGCTCCATCTACATCGATGGATCGGAAGAGCAGAAGCAGAAATGGCTGCCGCAGATGGCGCGCTTCGAGAAGATCGGCTGTTTCGGCCTGACCGAGCCGCTGGTGGGGTCAGGTGCCAGCGGCGGCTTGCTGACCACGGCTAAGCGCGAGGGCGACACCTGGATCCTCAATGGCGAGAAGCGTTGGATCGGCAATGCTCCCTGGTGCGATGTTTCAATCATCTGGGCGCGCGATATCGCCGACAACCAGGTGAAGGGCTTCATCGTCGAGAACAAGACCACGCCCGGCTTCAGTGTCGAGAAGATCGAGAACAAGATTGCGCTCAAGGTGGTCCAGAACGGCCACATCACGCTGAAGGATGTTCGAGTGCCGGAAACGAACCGCCTCCAGAGCGGCAATTCATTCCGCGACACCGCGAAGGTGCTGAAGATGACGCGCTACGCCGTGGCGTGGATGGCGACTGGATGCGCGATGGGCGCCTACGAGGCTGCGCTGAAGTATAGCCAGGAGCGCATGCAGTTTGGCAAGCCGATCGCGTCGTTCCAGCTAGTCCAAGACCTTCTCGCCAAAATGATCGCCAACATCACGGCTTCGCAGTGCCTGATCGTGCGCCAGGCGCAGCTGCATGCCGAAGGCAAGCTGACGGACGCCCATGCCGCGCTTGCCAAGGCGTTCGCTACCGCCAAATGCCGCGAGACGGTTGCCTGGGCCCGCGAGTTGATCGGCGGCAACGGAATCGTTGCCGACTACAAGGCGGCACGCTTCTTCGCGGATTGTGAAGCGCTCTACTCCTACGAAGGCACGTATCAGATGCAGAATCTGATCGTCGGCAAGGCCGTCACCGGCCTCGGCGCCTTCGTGTGACATCTCAGCGGCCGGCGCTCCGACGCCGGCCGCCCCCCATCCAGGAGATATGCCTATGGCTTCGGGAACTGTGTCATTCACCCCTTCGCCCTCAACAGCACCCGATTCCCTGCCCAGAGCGGCATTGGCGCTTGCGAACGTCCAGTACGAGAAAAAGGGTTCGATCGCCTACGTGACGGTCAATCGGCCCAAGGTGCTCAACGCGCTCAACACGCCGACCTGGACCGATTTGCAGGCCGCATTCGAGGATGCAAAGGCGGACGCGTCGGTGCACGGCGTGATCCTCACCGGCGCGGGCGACAAGGCTTTCATCGCCGGCGCCGACATCAGTGAACTCGCGCATGTCGACGCCTACGGTGCGGAGGAGTCGAGCCGGTTCGGGCAGGGTGTGCTGGACCTCATCGAAAACCTCGGCAAGCCGGTGATCGCGGCGGTCAATGGCTTTGCGCTTGGCGGAGGCTGCGAGACGGCAATGGCTTGCACGATGAGGATCGCGGCGGAGCACGCCAGATTTGGGCAACCCGAAGTCAAGCTGGGCCTGCTGCCCGGCGGCGGCGGAACGCAGCGTTTGCCGCGCCTGGTGGGAAAGGGGCGCGCGTTGCAGCTGATCCTCACGGGCGAGACGATTTCCGCGCAGGAAGCCTATCGCATTGGCCTCGTCAACGAAGTGGTTCCTGCAGCCGGCCTGATTGACCGTGCCGAGACGATTCTGAAGCAGATCATGGCCAACGCGCCGATCGCTGTGAAGTTCTCGCTGGAGGCCGCGAACAAGGGGCTGGAGACCAGCCAAAGCGAAGGCCTTGCATTGGAAGCTTCCTACTTCGGCATTTGCGCTGCCACCGAAGACAAGAAGGAAGGCACCTCCGCCTTCCTCGAGAAACGCGCGCCGCAGTTTCGCGGTCGGTGAAACAGCCCGCACACGGCGATTTGGAAAGGACAGCCATGGCAAGCAACAACATTTTCTCTGGATTGAAAGTGGTAGATTTGGCGAGCTTCATCGCCGGCCCGAGCGCCGCGGTGATCTTGTCCGACTTCGGCGCTGACGTCATCAAGGTGGAGCCGCCGAGCGGCGACCTGTGGCGGATCGCGCATCACCTCCCGCCGCAGCCGGTCGCCGAGGATGCCTACCCCTGGCACCTCGCCAATCGCAACAAGCGGGGTATGGCGCTTGATCTGAAGTCGCCGAGCGCCCAGCAGGTCCTCGAAAAGCTCGTCAAATGGACCGACGTTCTCATCGTCAACACGCCGCACCCGGCGCGCGCGCGACTGAAGCTTGAATATCAAGACGTGGTGCGGTGGAATCCACGCCTGATCTACGCGGACATCACGGGTTTCGGCGACAAGGGACCTGATGCGGATCTCCCCGGCTTTGACATCACGTCATATTGGGCACGCAGCGGGTTGCTGTCGATGACACGCGATGCCGGCGCGCCGCCGACCTGGCCAGTGGCCGGCAGCGGCGACAATGCCACCGCCGTCGGGCTCTATTCGGCGATCGTCACTGCCTTATATCGTCGCGAGCGCACCGGGGAGGGGGCGCATGTCACGACCTCGCTGCTTGCCGAAGGCGTGTGGTCCGCCAGCGTCTCGATCCAGGCAGCGCTGTGCGATGCGAAATTCTTTGGGCTGCACGATCGCAAGAATCCTGCGAATGCGGCAATGAACGTCTATCGCGCCAAGGATGACATCTGGTTCGTCCTCATCGTCACGCCCGACAAGCTGGCAGCCGTCGCCAAGGCCATTGGCCGCCCTGATCTTCTGACCGATCCGCGTTTCTCCGACCCGGCGAAGCTGACGGCGAATATGCCGCAGCTCACGGCGATCCTCGACGAGATCTTCTGTGCAGAGCCGATGGCACATTGGTACAAGGTGTTCAATGGCGTTCACGTGACGTTCGGAGCGGTGCGTGGGCCGCAAGAGGTGGTCAACGATCCCCAGCTCCAGGCGAACGACATCATCGTTCCGCTCGATGGTGCCGGCGGCAGGTTGACGTCCACAATCAGCAGTCCGCTTCAGGTGCATGGCGTCGCCAAGGTGCCCGCGAAGCGCGCCCCAAAGATTGGAGAACACAATGAGGAGGTTCTCCGGCAGCTCGGATTCAGCGCGATCGAAATCGATGGTTTGCGTGCGAGCGGTGCCATTCCGAAATCAAAGGAACACGCGGCCTAGCGTGACGACACCGTCGGGGCGGCGGCAGCCGCCTCACCAATGGAGAATGCCATGGATAGGCCGATGAATGTGTGCGTATTGGTTGGAAGCCTGCGGAAGGCTTCGTTCAACGGGATGCTCGCAAATGCGCTGATCTCGCTCGCGCCATCTTCGCTGAAGCTCGACATCGTCGAGATCGGGCAAATGCCTTTTTATAATCAGGATCTTGAGACCGACCCTCCGCCCGCGCCATGGACCGCGTTCCGCCAGCGCGTCAAGGCCGCTGACGCAGTGCTGTTCGTCACGCCTGAGTATAATCGCTCGGTGCCGGCCGTTCTCAAGAATGCACTGGATGTCGGTTCCAGGCCGTATGGAAGCAGCGTCTGGGACCGCAAGCCTGGTGCGGTCGTCAGCGGCTCGCCGGGCGCGATCGGGGCCTTCGGCGCCAATCATCATGTTAGGCAGTCGCTCGTGTTTCTGAACGTGCCGACCATGCAGCAGCCCGAAGCCTATGTCGGCCATGCCGACAAGCTCTTCGATGAACATGGCAGGCTCGTCAGCGACGGCACCCGCAAATTCCTGCAGCAGTTCATGCAGGCGTTCGCGAATTGGGTCGAGACGATCCGATCCTAAGGCCAGTGCATCTGACGCCTTCAGCTTGGCTCGCGCTGATGTAAGGGTGATATCGATTTCATGGAGCGGATCGCAACGAACTTTAGATTTAGCTCGACCGCGGCCGAGGTAATTGAAGACGTCGATCTCAATTTCAAAATTGCTGAGCTTGTATGTCTTCGAATTCCTCCCGGCATATGCTGCTGAATTCGCGCAACAGATCGATCGTTCCGTTGCTCGCCATGTTGCGCAGCTCAACGAAGGTCTTGTCCGGCTCCAGATAGGTATCGAGGATCTTACGAACAATGTTGTCCGCGCTGCGCACAACGCGCTCCGACGACAGGATTCGCATCCGGCTGAGCTTTGCATAGAGGCCAACGAGACCCGAAATATCCGCCTCGCCGTGCTGAAGTGCATCGATGTAGCACTTCGAGGCCTCGTCGATGAAGTCCCGGTAAAGGATTTGCCGCCGGTTCTTCTGGTGCTGGAGCGATTGAGCCCGGGCCTGGACACGATGGCTCAACCAATTCGCGAAGACATTTGTGAACCCGCCGACGGCGGCACCAGTCAGGGCTGCTAACGCGGAGATGATGGAGGCGTCCATGTGCACTATTTGATCAGGGGCGTCCCGGCCGGAGCCGAGCATAAGTCTTACCGAGATGATGGTGGCGGCGACCCTTCGGAAATCAGCCGTGAGCTGCGCTGCCCCGACAGATAAGACCAGAACCATTGGGTTTGGACGCGGAACCGGTTCTGGAGCTGCGGTAGTGCGAGTACGTGCAGCGCGGCCCACACCAGCCAGGTCACAAAGCCGCTGCTGCGCACATGGCCGGCCTCGAGGATGGCGAAGTTCTTGCCGACCACCGCCATATTGCCTTTGTTACGGTACCGAAACGGTCGACCGTCCTTGCGTCCCCTGACGCGGTTGGCGATGACCTGTCCGACAAATCGGCCCTGTTGAATGGCGGCCTGCGCCACGCCGGGGACGGGGTGACCATCCTGGGTCATCGTGGCTGCATCTCCCACGACAAAGACATTGGGCGCCTCGGGAATGTCCATGAAAGCGCTAACCAATGCGCGTCCGGCGCGGTCTGTCTGCGTCCCGAGCATTTCCACGACCGGCGATGCGCTGACGCCCGCCGTCCAAAGCACGGTAGCGCTCGGAATCCGGACGCCGCCGGCGATGACGCCCTGGTCGTCAACCTTCTCGACCTTTACGCTCGTCGAAACTTCAACTCCGAGCTTCGTTAGTCGCTTGGTCGCTTTTTGCGACAGCGATTCCGCAAATGTTGGAAGAATACGAGCGCCGCCATCCAGTAACAAAATGCGGCTCTTGGCAGGGTCGATCTTGTGGAAATTCCTGCGCAGAGTCACCGACACGAGGTGAGCGATCGAGGCGGCAAGCTCGACGCCGGTCGGACCAGCGCCCACCAACACGAAAGTCATTTGGCGAGCGCGTTCTTTCGGGTCATCGGTCGACTCTGCCAGTTCAAACGCACTCAGGATCTTGGTTCGGATCGTCTCAGCGTCGTTGAGGCTCTTGAGGCCTGGCGCGAAACGCGCAAACTCGTCATGACCGAAATAGCTCGGACGCATTCCGGTGGCGATCACCAGGAAGTCGTACTCGAGTTTTCGACTGCCAAGCCCCGGGCAACTGGCCTCGACGGTGCGAGTTCCGAGATTGATGCCCGTAACCTCCGCCAGCAACACGCTGAGGTTCTTCTGTTTCGCCTCAAGCTGACGGATCGGCGCCGCTATCTCGGATGGCGCCAGAACAGCGGTGGCGACCTGGTACAGGAGCGGCTGAAAGATATGGTGATTACGCCGGTCGATTAGCGTGATTTCGACATCGGTTCGTTTTAGTGCACGCGCTGCCGCAATACCGGCAAAGCCACCGCCGACGATCAAGACGCGTTTTTTGTCCGGGACCGGCTTTGTTGCAGGTGGCTTTTCTTGCGGGAACGATTTGGTCAGAACTGTAATCATGGATATACCGACGGTCTCTTAGGGGCCAGCCGGCCCGATTAGCATCAGATACTGCGGAGCGGCGGGCTATTCTTGGACGGCGCTGCGATGCATTGAACGACCGTGCCTCATCATGCGGCGGAGGGCAGTAGTCGCTCGAAACAACATGCGCGGGATGAGCCGGGGGGTCACGGCCATGATGATCAGAAATGCGGTGACGCTGCTCGTAGCGATGCTCGTCAGCAGAGCCGCCTTTTCAAATGGGTCAATTGCGCTGCGCGGTCCAGTAGCCCGAGCATCGCGCACTTCCCGTGCGGCCGCTCCATTTTCCGCGACCGGACGTCCCGAAAAGCCTGCCCGTGCCGGACGCAAATTTGTCGTGAACCGTCACCGACGCATGAACCGAACCAGATTTCGCGACGTATCCCTTGAATTTCACGAGATTGGGATGAGTCACGATGCCGTCGGAAACATTGACGGTGAAGTTGTAGGCGGGATCGCATGAGCCCCTTTGCGTCACGAAGACGAGGTCCCAGGAACCATCATAGGCGGAACGCGCGTGTGCGACAGATGCCGGGGCCACAAAGCAGACTGCTGCAATTATCCAGAGCGAAGGCGTCTTCATTGATAGTTCTCCGTTAGGCAAAGCGGCCGCTTCCAAGCAGACGCAACAGACCTCGTCGATATTCGAATAGGGGAGCGGCGCGCTGCTGATATCCGAACGATGATCCTGCTTTAGGAAAAGCCGGCATAGAGCGCTTGTTGAAACGTGCTCGGATTATCCTGAATCGTGCGATGGCAACACGGCGCGTCTTTAGATCCGAACTCGTCAGCTGACAGTTTTGAGCATGATTGGCTCCAATCGAGCAGCCGCGTTCAATCGCAGCAGGGGTGGAATGCATATTGAAATGCACGCATGGACGAGCTGTTCGAACAGTACACGGCAGCTCTCATTTTGAAAGAACTTGGAGCAGCGAGATGAGCGTCAAATCCATTGCTGGCCAGCTTAGAGAAGGACGAGCGCCCTTCGCATTGTCGTCTCGTTCCGCTCACCCGCTGGCTGGTCATTGGAGCGTGTCTGACTTTGTCGCACTGACAAAGCCCCGTGTGATGATGCTTGCCGTCTTCACCGCGCTCGTCGGACTGAGCATCGCTCCGAGCCGACTTGATCCGCTAGCCGGCTTTGTCGCGGTCCTTGCCATTGCCGCGGGCGCTGGCGCCGCTGGCGCGCTTAACATGTGGTACGACGCGGATATCGATGCGGTCATGACCCGCACCGCGATGCGGCCAATTCCCCGGGGCAAAATCTCCAGGTTCGAGGCGCTTGTCTTTGGTCTCGTTCTGGGCGGGTTCGCAGTGGTGGGTCTCGCGTTGGCAACGAACCTCACAGCAGCCGCATTGTTGGGCTGCACCATCCTCTTCTATATTGTCGTGTACACAGCGTGGCTGAAGCGGGCCACGCGGCAGAATATCGTCATCGGCGGCGCCGCCGGCGCACTGCCGCCCGTGATCGGATGGGCCGCGGCAACCGGAGACGTCGGGCTCGAGCCGCTTGCGCTGTTTCTCATTATCTTGCTTTGGACGCCGCCCCATTTCTGGGCTCTCGCGCTCAATCGCGCCGATGACTATGCCCGCGCCGGCGTTCCGATGTTGCCGGTGGTTGCGGGACGCGCGGCAACAACGCGCCAGATCCTGATCTACAGCGGCCTGCTGGCTCTCGCCTCGGAACTGCCCTGGGTGCTCGGGTTCGCAGGTGCGATCTATGGCGTGATCGTCGCGATCTGCGGGGCGCTCTTCCTTCTGCTTGCACGCCAGCTGAACCGAAGCATTGAGGCCGATCGCCGCGCTGCTCACAGGCTGTTCGTGTTCTCCATCTTCTACCTGTTCGTGCTGTTTGCGGCTCTCCTGGTCGACCGTGGCGGTGATTCATTCTCGCTCATGCGTGCCTCGCATGCTGGCCGCACTGTCGGGTCGGTGCATGCCGAGCTCCTGCCAGACGCCGTTCGCAGTGCAAGCAGTTTCATCAACCTCAGCACGGGCGAGGTCTAACATGCGATATAGTTTGCTGGCCGTCGTCCTGATCGGTGCCGCGACACTCGGTGGCTGCACGGAAGGCGTGCTCGATCCGCAAGGGCCGATTGCCCTCGCCGAGCGGCAAATTCTGCTCAACGCGCTTGGAATCATGCTGGCGATCGTGATCCCGGTGATCCTCGCAATCTTAGCCGTCGCCTTCTGGTTTCGCGCGTCGAATTGGCGCGCTTCCTACCTGCCGGATTTCGAGTATTCGGGCCGCCTCGAGTTGCTCGTCTGGTCGATCCCGGCGATGACGGTGCTGCTGGTGGGCGGTGTCGCATGGGTCGGCGCACATGATCTCGATCCGCGCAAGGCGATTAGCTCCACCGTCAAACCTGTCATCGTTCAGGTTGTCTCGCTCGACTGGAAATGGCTGTTCATCTATCCGGAGCAGGGGATCGCCAGCGTCAATCATCTGACGGTGCCGGTTGGAACGCCGATCAGCTTCGAACTGACCTCCTCGACCGTGATGAACAGCTTCTTCGTGCCGCAACTGGCCGGCCAAATCTACACGATGTCCGGAATGATGACGCGCCTTCATCTGCAAGCCGATCATCCTGGAACATATCCAGGGCTGTCGGCCATGTTCAGCGGCGACGGCTTTGCGGACATGCGCTTTACGGTCGATGCGTTGCCGAACGACGGATTTGCGCAGTGGGTGACTCATACTCATAACACGGGGCCAGTGCTTGATGCCAAAGCCTATGCCGATCTCGCCAAACCAAGCAAAGCGGTCGCGCCGTTCACTTATCGTGCGGTGGCTCCCAATCTATTCGACGGCATCGTGAACGCCGAAATGGCCACGGACGATTCGTCGCTACGCATCTGTTCAACATCTTCGCAAAGGGCCGAACAATGAATCTGCTTGGCAAGCTTGATTGGAGCGCGATTCCCTTACATGAGCCGATCATCATGGGCGCGACCGCGTTCATGGTCCTCGTTGTGGTGGCTGTTCTTGGATTCATCACGATGCAGGAAGCTTGGCTCTACCTATGGCGCGAGTGGCTCACCTCAGTCGACCATAAACGTATCGGCGTGATGTATTGCGTGCTGGCGCTGGTGATGCTGCTTCGCGGCTTCTCCGACGCGATCATGATGCGCGCGCAGCAGGCGGTCGCGGCCGGCGGCGCACAAGGATATCTGCCGCCCGAGCATTTCGACCAGATCTTTTCCGCGCACGGCACGATCATGATTTTCTTCATGGCGATGCCGTTCGTGGTGGGGCTCATGAATTTTGCGGTGCCGCTCCAGCTCGGCATTCGCGATGTCGCCTTCCCCACCCTCAACTCCGTCAGTTTCTGGCTGACCGCCTCGGGCGCGCTGTTGATCAACGTTTCGTTGGCGGTCGGCGAGTTCTCAAAAGCGGGTTGGTGGGGTTATCCCCCACTGAGCGAATTGCAATTCTCGCCCGGCGTCGGCGTCGACTACTATCTTTGGTCGCTGCAAATCTCCGGACTCGGCACCTTGCTGGCGGGAATAAATTTCGTCACGACCATACTGAAGATGCGCGCACCGGGTATGAGCTATATGCGCATGCCGGTCTTTTGCTGGACCGCGCTCGCCACTAACCTGCTCATCGTCGCGGCTTTCCCGGTTTTGACCGCGGTTCTCGCGATGCTGCTGCTCGATCGTTATCTCGGCTTCCATTTCTTCACCAACGACGCCGGCGGCAATCAGATGTTGTACGCCAACCTGTTCTGGGTTTGGGGGCACCCGGAAGTCTATATCCTGGTCCTGCCGGCGTTCGGCGTGTTTTCCGAAGTCATCGCGACCTTCTCCGGCAAGCCGCTATTTGGCTATCGCTCGATGGTAGCCGCGACCATGGCCATCTGCATCCTCTCCTTTCTCGTTTGGCTGCACCACTTTTTCACCATGGGCGCCAGCGCAAACGTCAACGGCTTCTTTGGCGTCATGAGCATGATCATCGCTTTGCCGACGGGCGCGAAAGTCTTCAACTGGCTGTTCACGATGTATGGCGGCCGGGTTCGGTTTTCGGTACCGGTGCTGTGGTCGATCGGGTTCATGATAACCTTCGTCATCGGTGGCATGACCGGCGTGCTCCAGGCGGTGCCGCCGGCCGACTTCCAGCTGCATAACAGCGTCTTCCTGATCGCGCATTTCCATAACGTCATCATCGGCGGCGTCGTGTTCGGCGTGATGGCCGGCTATAATTATTGGTTTCCGAAAGCCTTCGGTTTCCAACTCGATGAACGCTGGGGTAAGGCCGCGTTCTGGTGCTGGTTCATCGGATTCTATCTCGCATTCATGCCGCTCTATCTGCTCGGCTTGATGGGCATGACCCGGCGCATGCAACATTATGATGACTTGTCGTGGCAACCCTGGCTGCTACTCGCGATGGTTGGCACCGTCGTTATTCTGGTGGGGATCGTCTGCCAGGTCGTTCAGCTCGTTGTGTCGATCCGCAACCGTGAGAAGCTCCGCGTGACCGGCGATCCATGGAACGGCCGTACGCTGGAGTGGGCCACAGCGTCGCCGCCGCCCGCGTGGAATTTCGCGGTCCAGCCGCGCGTCTCCGGCAGAGATGCTCTTTGGAGCAGCAAACAACGCGCGCTTGCGACAAAGGACGAGCCACCGGTGCGCGCCTACGAGCCGATCGAAATGCCGAAGAACAGCGCCACCGGATTTGTCACCGCTTTCTTTGCCGTCGTCATCGGTTTCGCGATGATCTGGCACATCTGGTGGATGGCCGGTCTGGGAGTGTTTGGCGCATTTGTGACGCTGCTTACCTTCGCATTTCGGCGTCGGAGCGAAATCGAGGTACCGGCGGAGCAGATTGCCCGGTTCGATCGGGCCTACCAAGCGGGAGCTGCAATATGAACATCTCCGTTGCAATCGATAGCGTCCCTCAAGAGGTGCTGCCAAGTGCAAGTGAAGCAGGTCCCGCTCCAAAGAGGATCGTGGTCGCCTACGGCTTCTGGATATTCCTCTTGAGCGACATCGTCATGTTTTCCGCGCTCTTTGCGAGCTACGCGGTTCTCGGGCACTCCACGGCGGGCGGTCCGACTGGCGCCCAGTTGTTCAATCAAGTGACGGTTGCGATCGAAACCGCTTGCCTTCTCGTCTCGAGCTACACCTGCGGACTGATGTCCTTGGCCATCAATTCGCGCCGCTACCTCAGGACCTATTTAGCGGCCCTGATCACCTTCGCGCTCGGCGCCGCGTTTCTCACTCTCGAGATCCGCGAATTCGCAAGTATGATCGCCATCGGCGCAACGCCGGAGCGCAGCGCTTTTCTTTCTGCTTTCTTCACGCTTGTCGGCTGCCACGGGCTTCACGTGACCCTCGGACTGATCTGGCTCGTCGTGATGATGGTGCAGGTGGCGGTGATGGGTTTCGACGCCACCGCGCAACGCCGCCTGCTCTGTTTCTCTTTGTTCTGGCACGCACTCGATATCGTTTGGGTCGGGCTGTTCACCGTCGTTTATCTAATGGGAGTCAGTCCATGACCGAAGCTCGATACGATCGCGCGCCCGGAGACAGGCCGAGCCGAGAAATGCAAGCGTCGGCTCCATCGCCGCTTTTCGTCTACACCACTGGATTATTTTTGGCCCTTCTCCTCACGGCGACGTCCTTCTGGGCTGCTAACACTTCGCTGCTTTGGCCAGGTGGCGTAGCTCTGGGCCTAGCTGTGCTCGCCATCGCCCAGATGGGGGTACATCTGGTGTTCTTCCTGCACATCACCACCGGGCCGGAAAGCACCAACAACGTCCTCGCGCTCGCGTTTGGCGTGCTCATCGTCTTCGTGGTGGTCGCTGGCTCCATGTGGATCATGGCCGATATGAACCAGAACATGATGATGCCGTCAGGCGAGCCGATGAATTTGCATATGCAGCACTAAAGCGCGTCGCAGCAGCCGCGAGTCTTGTGGCGGTGTCCTGGAAGACGTGGTTCCGATAGCGCGCTCGGCTATTTGGATGTAATCCGCAAGGGATACTGGCTGCTAATCAAGCGTGCCTTCCCTGCGCAGCGCGCTTTCGAGAGTCTTGGTGGCTTGGTCGATTGGGAGGGAGTTGTGATCGGCGCACTTGACGGCGGTCTCCGCGGTGACCCATAGCCGGGTGCGGTCGCCGTGCATGCCAATAAACGCTGCCGCGTCGCAAAGGTCGACGATAACGGCGGGGCAAGCACAAACGTGAGCTATCAATGCCTCGCGAGCCTCCGATTGTTCTTTACCTGGTACATGCCTGCCACTTAGTCCTGCTAAAGCTGGAACTAGCGCGGTCGGAGTCGCTCCGTGGTGCGCCGGCCTTTCAGATCAAGACAGAGAGTCAGATGGAACGCGTCTCAAGCATCAGCCGCCATGGCCGGCCCAAGCGCTGTCGAACAGCGCAGACGCAACGTTGACGGTCAGCTTTGGCCAAGCGATAGCCAGTTCGAATGGGTTCGTTGTGGCGACCGACCCGACGAATCTACTCACCAGGGGGTAGCACTCGACCCCGCAATAGCGTCTCGAGGTGGAAAGCTCGTGTAAGTAGCCCCGTTCCAGCGGTCGCGAACACGCCGCGCAGACAGAGGGATTGCGCGGCGCCATCTTGTTCACCACTACAAATTTCATTTTGTGAACGGGCATCTCGCCGATCCTTATCTTGCGGTGTGTTTGCGCCAAAAGCGTGCATCCATTTGCTCTGGCGTTCGATCGTCATCAGAGGACCCGCCATTCGCAGTCGAAGCCGATACTCACGGCCATCATCACCGCAGATATGAATGCACTCTTCCTGGCGCTCGCGCTTGTCGCGAAACGTCTGAGTTTGTAGCTTTCGACCCCGCTGTAGTCCCTCGTATCAACGTCGGGCGCGCACAAACCACCAAGTCGTCACACCTTTGTCCAAGCGTTGGGAACAACGCCAACGCTAACGTTTCATGTTGAAATAATACGCGGCCGATACGCCACTGGCGGTGGGAACGAGAAATGCTGAAAGGATTCACTGCGCCTCGGTCCCCTCTGGGCGCTGCTGCATTGGTCCCGTCGCCCCCCTGGCATTTCGCAGGTGACGTCCTGGCGGTGGAGTTTTGGAATGATCCCGATGTGTCAGTCCATACCCTTCCGGCAGGTGTCGAGCTCGATAAGAAATGTCCAGGCCACTCTGTCGCACTCTTCACAGATTATCAGTTCACCGCGCAGAACAGCGAGTATCTCGATCCTGCCAGATATCAGTGTCGCGGGTTCAGCGTTCTGCTCGATGCGATGTGGAAGGGATCACGAATAGCTTGGTGTCCATATTGCTATACTGATAACGACGCTGCCTTGATGAGAGGCTGGATCCAGGGTTATCCGAGAAAATTCGGTGCCGTACACCAGACCCGCACCTTTGCCGCCGCGAGCGCGGCTTCGGCGCCACTCGCGCATGATAGCCGGTTCTCTGCCTGCATGTCCGCTCATGGTCGGTTGCTGGTGCAAGCCCGTGTCACCTTGCGCGAAAAAGCGGAGGGTCTTGTCGGCCTGCTCGATCGCCGTATTGTGGGACGGAGATATTTTCCGCGGCTCTCCGCGGGCTTGCACGACAGGCCAGCCGTGGATGAGCTCGTTCGATGCGTCTCGGACCGCCTCCTGATTACAAACATCTGGATCGGCGCGGGTGAGCTCAATTTTCCGGAAGCCTATGGCGAAGAGTTGGAAGTGCTGGGACCGCTGAAGGTGGGGCGTGGATATCGGTTCTCGTTTTCCTATTCCGTCACCGATATCGAGATCCTGGCAGACCTGACCGCCTAGCAATCGTGGCTGCCCAACAAGCGCGTCCTCAATTGCGGCAGGAATAAACAAGTCGACGCACTTCGATCAAATCAATTGTGGCTGGTTTCGGTAGCCTCTGTGCCGAAAGCGATGCACCAGGACACGGGAATGCTAAAGGGCTTTACAGTTCCGAAATCGCCATTCGGTCAGGCCGCGCTAACTCCACCACCACCCTGGCACTATGCCGGCGATGCTGTTGGAGTCGAGTTCTGGACGGACGGTGATGCGACGGCAGCGACATTGCCGAATGGTCTTTGCCGAGATCCGAAGTCAAACGGTCACGCCGTCATGATGTTTCTGGATTGGCAATTCACCGCCCAGGACGACGAATATCTTGAGCCGGCTCGTTATCAATATCGCGAGGCGTTCATTTTGGTCGACGCAATGTATCGCGATGTGCCGGTCATGTGGTGTCCGTACATTTATGTCGACAATGACGCCGCGCTTGCGCGCGGTTGGACGCAGGGGTTTCCAAAGAAAATGGGCAGCGTTTTTCAGACGCGCTGCTTTACGGCCTCCGGCCCCGCCGCGGCGCAGGTCGCGTCCGGCAGCCGGTTTGGCGCCAGCCTCTCGGCGCATGGCCAACGTCTTGCGGAAGCCTGCGTCACCTTGCACAAGCCGGTCGAAAACGGAATGTCTCTCCTCAGCCGGCCCACGGTCTTGTTGCGATACTTCCCGAGATTGGCGGCCGGCTACCAGGACAAGCCTGCGGTCAACGAGCTGGCGATGTCGATCACCGACAATCTCACCGTTGCCGGCGCTTGGATCGGGAAGGGCGAGCTTAATTTCACGGAAACGAATGGCGAAGAACTCCACTCCCTCGCGCCGAATCGGATCGAGTCAGGGTTCCGTTACTCACTTTCCTACTCAGTTAGCGATCTGAAGATCCTTGAAGACCACGGCTTGTAACTGACTAAAAACACTCCTGCCGCAACGGCGCGTTCTCGACGGCCGGGTGACCCAGCCTATCGACCTTGCGCGGGTAAATCTCTCCCGCTGACGGCGGGGAGGTAGGGGCAAAAGACATGATGGACGTGACGTTCGCGCATGGTAATACCGATTTACATTTGGGCCTATGCCTTCAGGATATGGCTTGCGGCCGTAGTCGCGCTTTACGTCGCGTTTTGGCTGCAGCTTGGAGGAGCCTCATCGGCGGCCGTTACGGTGGCAATTCTGGCGCAGCCGACGCGCGGCGCCGCACTTGCCAAAGCGGTTAACAGGGTCGCGGCGACACTCATAGGCGCCACCATGTCCGTCGTGATCGCCGGTCTTTTTCCCGGCGAGCGGATCGGTATGCTCGGCGCTTTTGTTTGCTGGATCTGCATTTGTGTCTTCGTCGCAAGCTACTTCCGCGGCTATCAGGCCTACGCCGCCGTATTGTCCGGTTACACGGTCGCAATCATTGCGCTCGTCAACATCGATACGCCGCAGCATGTGTTCACGACGATGACCGACCGAATGGCGGCGATCACGATCGGTATCCTGTGCGTGACGCTGATAAACGATGTCTTCGGATCACCGCCGGTGTGGCGCGGATTGGATCGCCAGATAAACGACATTTGGCGCGATGTTCGCAGCTATGCGCGCGATGTGTTGAGTGGGAACCAGGAGAATCCCGAACGAACGGGAGCGCTCCTCGCACAAATCTCTGGCTTGAGAGATCAGGTCGACATCGTCGCTCACGATATGGCGGACGGGCGGCATCGGGCTGCAGGCGCAAGGAGTGCCATGCTCGCGCTCGTCGAGATCGTGCAACAGATTCGGTTGTTGCGTTTCCTTGCGTACGGCGATCCCTTGGCCGTGACTATCAAGGACCAATGTCTTGCCGCTCTCGACGACCATCACGCCGAGGCACTTGGCTTCCTGACGAAGCTGCGTGAAATCGAGTTGTCCCGCCCGGATATCGTTGCAGGAGCGGTTTGGCAGATTCAACAGGCTATCCGCTTCGTGGAATCGAAAAGCCTGCTCGACGACGGACTGCTATCTTTGCGCGAAGGGCTCGAGCCGGCGCGCGACGTGCGCCTGCCGCATCGCGGGGAATTCGCCGTTGCTTTGGGTAACGCGGTGCGCATCGGAATTGCGCTACTCGCGGGAGCCACATTTCTGGTGTTTGCCGGATGGCCTGCATCTGTCGCTGCGCTGACAATTACAGCGATCCTGTGCGCGCTTAGCACCACAATGCCAAATCCTTCAAAATTCGCGGTGGCAGCCATGGTGAGCTTCGTGCTCGCCTCGGTGAGCGCTGGAGTCGTTCGCTTCTACGTCCTGACGGAGTCGCAGGATTTCGTTCGACTTGCTGGTGCAATCGCGCCTGTCGTGTTCTTCGGCTGTTTGCTCAGTGTGCGTCCGGCGATCGCCGGCATTGGTCTGATCATGAACGTCATTTTCCTGGTCCTGCTCGCGCCGTCCAACCCTCAGGTCTACAATCCGCTCACTTTCTATTCCGAATGCATGTTCGTCGCTTTCGCGCTCGGGGTCGTGTTTCTGGCCTCCCGCCTGGTGTGGCCGGTGTCCGCGTTCGACAAGCAACATGCGGTCGTCAGGGCGACACAGAAAACATTGACGGCATCCGTCGCCGGCGCCGAATACAGCCTGCCCGCGCTCGAATTTAGTTTGGCTTCCCGGATCGCCGACTACGTCGCGTCAGCTGCCGGCGCACGTCGTCCGCGTCGGGAAGTGCTCAAGGGCCTGCTTTCGACCAATGACCTGTCGCTCGCTGCGGCCTCGGCAAATCTTCATTTGGAGCAGAGCTCGGACGACCCGGCAATCCGTTCAAAGATTGGCCCATTGCAACGCGCTCTTTGGTCCGGGAACGGCCGACGACTTTGCGCTGGCGCCAGATTCGTTCTCCGACGGATGCATGTAAGTCAGGCCGACGCACGCGAGGCACTTCTGGCGGCGGCGACGGATCTCTGGTCGGCAGGCCTGGTGCTTGAGCGCGAGAAGCGAAGGATCAGGCACTTCTGCGACCATGGCTCGGCCAGGAAAGGAGATGTTCGATGGTCGTTGCACTGAAGGCGAGAAGGCGACTTATGCGCAAGGTGCTCGGTTATGGTGCAACCGGCATACTTGTTGTCGCGGCGCTTATTGCCGCGCGCCATGGCTGGCTGATGTATGCCACATCTCCATGGACGCGCAATGGGACGGTCCGTGTGCAGGTCGCAAATGTGGCGCCACAGATCTCGGGGCAGATCGTTGAGGTGCGAACACACGACAATGAGCACGTTCACAAGGGAGATGTGCTCTACGTCATCGAAAAGTTTGATTTCGAGGTAGCGCTGGACAACGCCAAGGCAACAATCCTGAACCGGGAGGCCGACCTCACAGTCAAGAAAGCGCAGAACGCCCGGCGGGCGGCTCTTACGACATTGTCCACCTCGATTGAAGAGAAGCAGGTGTTCGACGGCAACGCGAAGATGGCGGAGGCTGCCCTTGCGAGCGCCAAGGCAGCGCTTTCACAAGCCGAGATCAATCTTCAGAGGACCGAGGTACGGTCTCCCGTCGACGGCTACGTCACAAATCTTCTGATGCGCGTGGGAGATTTTGCCCGGGCCGGTACGCCCAACCTGTCGGTGATCGACGAGCATTCCTATTGGGTCGATGCCTATTTTGAGGAGACAAAACTCGCCAACATCCATGTCGGCGATCCAGTGGAGGCGATGCTGCTGGGCTTCCAAGCTCCGATCGAGGGGCGGATCGAGAGCATCACGGGCGGCATCAGCGTTGCGAACGCGGCAAGCAGCACGCAGGGCCTTCCAAACGTCGACCCGATCTTCACCTGGGTTCGGCTTGCGCAACGAATTCCGGTGCGGATCAGGATCGAACAAGTCCCACCGGAGGTATCGCTCGTTGCAGGAATGACCTGCAGCGTCTCAGTTGTCGGAGAAAAGGGGATGCCGGTAGCCAGGCGCGACCGGGGGTTCTTCTATCAGCTGGTAAACCTGCCTTAGGGAAATCCAATGAGCGCAACAAGGGATATTGATTTGGGAGGCATCCTGGTGGCTCCCTTTGTGCGATATCTGTTCCTTGCATTGGTGATCCTGATCGCCGTTCGATTTGTTGTCGGTCGCCTCGGATTGAGATCAATGTTCGAGAATCCTCCACTGGCGGAGGCGGCCCTGTACGTATGCATCCTCGCGTCTCTCATAGCATTTCGGATCTGAGCGACTGCCGGGGTGCTCGGAATTGTTGCGAACTCAGGTTCGAAAAGATGTAACATATTGATCTTTAATACTAAATTCGTTCCGTGGGCTGCGCAACATTAACCTTCCATAACGCTGATTAACGAGCCAAAAGGGGCCCCTTGCTGCACTCTCTCGCCGATCCGAAGCCTCGGATAGTTCGTCGAGAGAATGGTTATGGAAGCACTTCAAACTACCGCACCAGAATCTTCCTTTGCAGCCGACCAACAGTTCCACTTGGTTGCGAACAGCCTGGCAAGGCTGGTTGAAACTGCAAGGCGAGAGCTGGAGCGTGATCGGGAGGCGGCCAAGGCGTCGCTGGTCACAGCATCGCACATCCTGCAAGCGGAGATCGAGCGCTGTTCGGGCGCTAATGGCTCCACAAGGGGCGGTCTGGCGGCTTGGCAGATCCTCCGCGTGCGAGCCTACATTGACAGCAACCTACACCGCACCATTCACATCCGGGATCTCAGTGCGGTCGCGCGTAGAAGCCCGGCGCACTTCTCTCGAAAATTCAAACTGGCCGTCGGCAAGTCGCCACATGCCTATGTGGTGAGAAGGCGCCTGGAGAGAGCCTGCCACCTGATGATGACCAGTGCGGCAGCACTAAGCGAAATAGCCTTGAGCGTAGGCTTTTCGGATCAAGCACATCTATGCAGGCTGTTCAGACAGGCCTTTGGTCAAAGTCCGGCCAACTGGCGACGCGAGCGCGGAATCCCCGGCGACGTCACCTCGAGAACCGGCACGGACGAGAATATGCCATGAGCGATCAGCGCCGGAAAGTCCTGAGCTTCGGCCCTTTCGAACTGTCGACCGGAAACAGACTTCTGACAAATGGCGCAAAGGTCGTGCCACTCGGCGCGCGTGCCATGGATCTCCTCATCGTCCTGGTGGAGCAAGCAAACAAGGTCGTCGGCTGGAGAACCCTGATCGAACGCGTTTGGCCAAGGAGAGGAGCCGAACAAGTCAGCCTGCGCGTCCACATCTCAGCGCTACGGAAAGCTCTCGATCGGAGTGACCCTGGCAGGCGATATATCGCGAACGTGCCCGGGCGGGGGTACAGCTTCGTCGTTCCGGTAACCTCACTTTCCTCGCCAACGTCGGGGGATATCAATCCATCTTCGAGATCCCGGCTGCCGGCGCGTTTGATGCGGATGCTCGGACGAAGGGACGCCCTGGCCGCGATCCAAATGAAGCTGGCCGAGCGGAAGTTTGTGACGATCGTCGGGCCTGGCGGCATCGGCAAGACCACGGTAGCGGTGGCAGTTGCCCACGAGATGAGCGCCACTTTCAACAGCCAGGTTCATTTCGTCGACCTGAGTGCTCTCGGCAGCGCTTCGCTCGTCGCGCCAGCGGTGGCGGCAGCACTCGGCGTGTCAGTACAAACAAATAATGTCGTACCAGCCTTGATAGATCGTTTGCAGGAAAGGCCAACGCTCATCATTCTCGACTGTTGCGAACACCTTATCGACGGGGTGTCGGCTGTGGCAGAAGAACTGATTTGCCGTGTCCCGACACTGCATTTGCTCGCGACCAGCCGGGAGGCGATGCGTGTTGAAGGTGAACATGTCTATGAACTCTGCGCGCTCGCATGCCCTTCGGAAGATAGCAGCTTGTCGGCACACGACGCCCTGCAATACCCCGCTGTTCAACTGCTGGTCGACCGCATGCGGGCCGTGCGAGGTGACTTCGAGCTGGTCGATGCGGATGCGCCGATTGCCGCGGGAATCTGCCGGCGGCTTGATGGAATTCCATTGGCAATCGAACTCGCAGCCGGCAGGGTCGACATATTTGGCCTCAGCAAGACCGCGAGCTTGCTCGACGACCGACTAAACCTGTCATGGGTGGGGCGCAGAACGGCCCTGCCGAAGCACCAGACCCTAAATGCCGCGCTGGAGTGGAGCTATGACCTGCTTGGTGAGGCAGAGAGGCGCGTACTGAGCCGCCTCAGTGTTTTTGCCGGCGGATTCACGTTCGAAGCGGCGGTCGCCATTGTCGCTGACGAGAAGATAGATGAAGCAAATGTCTCGGATTGCCTTTGGGAGCTTCGTTCGAAATCGTTGATTGCCGCTCAGGGACAGGAGGGGCGGCTGCGCTTACTCGACACCACTCTTGCCTTTGCTTCACGAAGGCTTGCCAAGAGCGACGAAGAGAACCACTTTCGCCGACGTCACGCCCTCTACTTCAGCGACTTGTTCAAACAAGGCGCATCAATGGATATGCCTGAAAGGCTGAGGGCGCTTGCGGTCGAGGTCGACAATCTCAGAACCGCTCTGAACTGGGCTTTCTCGGTCGAGGGTGATGCGAAAATTGGCGTTGAACTTGCCGCCACCTCGGCAAGCACCTGGATGGCAATGGGCCTTCTTACCGAATGCCGGGAGTGGATGACGAAAGCCATCAGTCGGCTCGACGGTGCAAGTGCCGGCTCACGGCAAGAAATGATCATCCAGTCCGCACTCGCCAGTTGTATGATGTTCACGGATGGCATGACTGAAGAGTCGTACGCGAGCTGGGCGAAAGCGCGCCTTCTTGCCGAGTGCCTCAACGACACCGAATGCCAGCTCGATTCTCTGCTTGTTCTCTGGGCTCACCAGATACGGCTTCCAAGTTATGCCGAGGCGACAGAATTGGCAGATCGATGCGGCGATGTCGCTGACGGGAGCGGCGATCGTGGCGCGATCGCAACGGCCAATTACATGCGCGGCGTAACATATCATCACATTGGGCGAATATTGCAGGCCGAAGCTCATTTCGAATTGTCCCTGCATCGCGATGATGAGGCGTCCCGACAGTCTCTCATCAAGCGGTTTGGCTACGATCGGAAAGTCGACGCCCTCGCTGTATTGGCCAACCTGGCCTGGCTACGGGGCTGTCCTGATCAGGCGCGGCGCCTCAACCTGATGTCGATCGCCGAGGCACGCCAACTAGATCACGCGGTACCGCTCTGCGTGGCGCTCGCCTGGGCAAGCTTCAACACGTACCTGACAAGTCCGGACGATCTCGAGACCGAAGCGCTCGCTAACGAACTTGTCGACCACGCCGCAAAATACGCTGTGGAAAGCTATCACGGCTTCGGCCTTAGCATGCAGGCTCTTTGCAGAGTCAGGCGGGGCGACGGCGATGCAGCTTCGGCGACGCTTTACCGCGGTTTGGAGAAGCTGTCAGCGGCGCGCTATGGAGTCTTCAATTGGATCCTGCAAGCAGAGTTTGCAAGATGTACGGCCGTCGCCGGTCGGCCCCGGCAAGGACTTGCTGTCTTCGAACGCGCGAAGATCAATCTTGACGACACCCAATGGTACGCTCCGGAACTGCGTCGTATCAGGGGCGAACTGGCGCTCGGCAACGACGAGGGGCTTGCGGTTGGCAGGCAGTATTTTCTCAGTGCGCTCGAACTATCGGAAAGACAAGCGAGCTTGTCATGGGCGCTCAGGGCCGCGACCAGCCTTGCTATTGCCGAAAAGTCGGCCGGGCGAAAGGAGGCCGCGTGGCGGACCTTGCAAGCCACTCACGCGGAATTTCGAGAAGGCCTCGAGACCGTCGATCTACGGTTGGCCAAGCAGGTGTTAAACGGTTCATACCGGCGCGATAGCGCCGCCAATTCGAGACAGCTTGTTGCTGGAGGAGGTTTCGGCTAACACTTGATGGGCTGGGGGTATTTGCGCAAGACTGACGACGAACGGCGCAGCGATCGAATCGTCGAGGATCTTGGCGGAATAACTCATGTCGGTTCAACAAATTGGTTCACCGAGTGCAATCCGGCTTCGGTTTGGCCCATTCGAGCTGAATGTCGCCGAGCGCTCTCTCAAGAAGGCGAACCAGGTCATTCCACTTGGCGGCAGGGCTTACGACATCCTGATTGCTCTGCTCGAAAACGCCGGTGAGGTTGTCGGGAAAGCCGAACTGATCGCGAGGGCATGGCCTGACGTAACGGTCGAGGAAGGCAGTCTTCGCGTCCATCTGTCGGCGCTGCGCAAGGCACTGGGCGACGGTCAGTTCGGTAACAAGTACATCGCGAATATCCAGGGCCACGGCTATTGCTTCATCGCGCCAGTCACGAGCCTTCCCGCGGACCGCGACAGGAGTAGCGCATCTGTCGGATTGTCCAACCTGCCGCCCGCGCTGGGCCGCATGGTCGGCCGCGACAATGTTGTCCGTGAGATTCAAGGTTGGCTCCAGACGCACCAGCGCCTGATTACGATTCTGGGTGCCGGCGGCATAGGCAAGACCACGGTTGCTCTGTCAGTCGGGCACGGGGCGCCGGCGGACTTCTCCGGCGCTGTTTTCTTTGTCGATCTTTCGACCGTAAGCGACAAGGAGCACGTCATCGGCGCCATCGCTTCCGCGGTGGGGCTCGACTCGCAGTTAGTCGATCCAAAGGAGGCGCTACTTAATTTCCTGCGTCCTCGCAGGGTGCTTATCATCCTTGATAGTTGCGAGCACCTCATCGGGAAAACCGCGGAGATCGCCGACTATATTTTTCAAAATGCTCCCGACATCTACATACTTGCGACCAGCAGGGAGGCATTGCACGTCCCTGGTGAACGCGTACTTCGTCTTTGCCCACTGGATTGCCCGCCGGAGCAGCCGGGGCTGACTGCGTCGGAGGTGCTTGCTTATCCGGCCGCACGGTTGTTCGCCGAGCGTGTTAGTGTTCGCCGCGGCGACTTTTCGCTCGGTAACGACGAAGCTTCCATGGTTGCCGAGATTTGCCGCAGGCTTGACGGCATTGCACTCGCCATCGAGCTCGCCGCCGGAAGGGCCGCTATCTTCGGCGTCAGCAACACGGTGGCAAGACTGGGTTCGCGCCTCGATCTTTTGAAATTCGGCCGACGAACCGCAAATCCACGGCATCAAACGCTCATCGCAACGCTGGACTGGAGCCACGACCATCTTTCGGAGATCGAACGAGTCCTCTTGCGACGTGTCGCAATTTTCGTGGGGCACTTTACGCTTGAGGCGGCGCTCGCAGTGGCGGCGGAAGTGGGGATAGACGAGCTTGAGATCTCGGGCGCGTTGGGAAATCTCGTCAATAAATCTCTGATCGGGGTTTGGACCAGCTCACGGGGGCCGTGCTACCGGCTGCTTGATACGACGCGCGCCTACGCTTTGGAGAAGTTGGCCACCAGCGGCGAGCAAGATTCTATTGCCGAGCGGCACGCGCGCTTCTCGATTCAAATGCTGGAAAGCAACCCGGTCAATCTCCTCGATTTGGAGTTCACGGAAGCTGCGGCCAACGCCGTGCGAGACTATCTTGCAAACATTCGTGCCGCGCTTGAATGGAGCTTTGGTCCCAGTGGAGACGACCCCACAGCCATAAGATTGGCGGCCGCAGCTTCGCAGCTACTTCTGGCCATGTCGCTTCTTTTGGAATGCCGAACGTGGATGGAGAAGGCGATCGATCGGATGACGCCGGACTGCGATCCTCGGCATCAGATGAAGATTCACGCAGCGCTTGCTTTGTCGCTCATGTACACCGAAGGAAATAGTGAGAGGGTTCGCGAGGCTTTCCATACCGCGCTGGACTTTGCGCAGCGGCACGAAGACACGCGTTTGCACTTGTCTCTACTTAGCGGAATGTCGATGTATCTTCACGGCATTGTCGACGCGGCAGGAACGTATGAACTCGCGCTACGCAGTGTAGCAGCCGCAAGGAAAACCGGAAGTCCAGACGATGCGGCGATCGCTGATTCCATGCTGGGCGCAGCATACTGTCTGCGTTCTGACCAACTGCGGGCGCAAGAACATCTGAAACGGTCATTGCATGGCTTGCCTCACCTTCGACGGTTCAACGCGAGCCAATACCTGTTCGATTTGCGGAGTTCTTCGCTTAGTGCGCTTACCCATTCACTTTTTTTCTCTGGCAATCTCGACCAAGCCGCCCACTATGCCAAAATGAACATTGAGGAGGCCGCAAGGTCAGGGCATCCAATCGGACTGTTTCGCGCGCTCACCAACCCGATGCGGCTCTATTTTTGGGTCGACGATTTGGAGGAGGTCGAACGCAGTCTTTCAGAGCTCGAGCATACCGCTGAGAGGCACTCGTTGGCACCAGCTCGTGCGGTCGCTTTAGGGCTTAGGGGCCGCTACTTGGTCCGCGTCGGCCGAATGGCAGATGGCATACAACATCTGCGAGAGAGTCTGGAGAAACTGGCAATTCACCGGTACGAAGTACTGACGAGCGATCTTGTTTCTGAATTGACGGTCAGCTTGGCGAAGCAAAACGCGCGCTCGGAAGCGATGGCGCTTATCGATCGATCGATTGCCGCCGTGGTCAAGGCCAATAAGCCTCTTCACCTCCCCGCCTTCTTCCTGGCGAAAGGCTCGGCGTTTGCGTCCGGGGAAGCGCCCGATGGTCGCTTGGCAGAGGAGTTTTTCGCGAAGGCGATGATGCAGGCGCGGCAAGAATCAGCGCTGCCGTTCGAATTGCGTGCTGGATTGGAACTCGCGCGTATCTGGATCGGGCGAGGCGAAGTGCAGAGAGTCCATGATCTGATCAGTCCCCTCCACAGTCGGTTCTCCGAAGGTCTCACGACACCCGATCTCATATTGGCGAGGCGAATCCTCGAACAGACGAGCGTTCGGGCGCGGCAAACCGGGCGAAGGGTGGAGAAATCATCGGGCAGAGCGAAAGCTTGAACGGACGGTTGCCCAAATGACAAATGACTGTGACACAAGCCGTTAACACGGGAGGAAATCGGTCAGACAGCCTGACGAGGTTCTGAGGCTGAGCACTTGGCAACAAAGACCGTGGCATACGCAATTGCCTGTTGCGTTCGGCTTATTTGGCGGCCTGAGAGGAGTGTGTGAATCCAAAACCCGTTTGTTTCTAGCGTTGCGACCACCGAAACTCTCGAGGAGTGGTACCGCGCATATGACGGAAATGACGCGCTAGATGACCTTGGTCGAAAAAGCCCACGGCGAACGCAATTTCCGCTAACGGGAGATCCGTCTGAACCAACATCTCCTGGGCACGTTCGACTCGTTTTTGCGTGAGGTAGACATGCGGCGTCACCCCGGCGGATTGCTTAAATTGTCGCGCAAAATGATGCACTGATAGCCCTGCGACTCCGGCCAGCATCGACAGATCGATACTTTCGCCCAAATGCACTTCGACGTATTCCCGCACCCGACGCATCGCGCGGGGCGACAATCCGCCCTGTGCTTGCGGTGCTGGCGGCAGCGTCGAAATATCAATCGAGCCAAGGCGCGGGCGCGTGTGCAGGTTGCAGTTCGTTGGATTGTTCGAGGCACTCGTAGGTTCAGGTGGAGTCACAAGCGCTGGCCGACTATCATTGCTGCCGGCGATCAGCAATCGCGCAGAGATATCGGTCCGGTGTTGACGCCGGAAGAGGTCGATGTCTCGCTCGAAAATCGACCACAAGCTGGTACCCGCCTTGAGACCGCGATCATCGAGCATGAGGGACGTGCGCGCGACCCGGTTTGCGCCGATGATGCGTTGGCTGCCGTCAATCGCTAGCAGCATACCTGAAGCGCCTCCTTCCGGCGGCGCTATCGCGACGATCCACTCTCGACGGAACTGCTCACGAAAAAATCGTTCTTCTATCGCGCGCGCCGATCGTACTGTGAGCGCGCCGGTCAGCGCGTGCGCTCGTTCGGAGAGTTCAGGATCGATGGCAGAGACGTCCAAGACTGCCATCAGTCGCCCATCGACCCCGAACACCGGTGCGCCAGAGCAGCTCAAGTTAGTGTGTCTGGACCTAAAATGCTGGCTTCTGTGAACGGTGACAGGCCGCTCTTCGGCGATGCAGGTGCCGATGCCGTTGGTGCCTTCCGCTTCCTCGGACCATACCCCGCCGAGCCAAGTCCCCCAATATTGGAACTGGCTTGCCAGCGCATCTTCACCACGATGCGCGACTGCGACGCCCGAGCTGTCACAGAGCAAGACCGTATACCCAGCTTCGCGAACCACCTTGTATAATTGATCTATCTCCTCTTGGGCGCTGAAGATGAGCTGATCCAGCGGTTCGCGAAAATGTTTCAACTCAGCAGACGTGAGGATGCGTGGCGCCTTGCTGTCGAGTGGATCGAGGCCGTGTTTTTTTGCTGATCTTTGCCAGGAGCTTGATACCGCTTGTGTCCCCAGCGGAGGCGTCGCGCCCTCGGCAACCGAATAAACGTGTTCAGCGTGCCCCGCGATAGTGTCGAGCGAGCTTGCAGACCGCTCCGAGAGTCCCATCACCGCACCTGGTTTACTATGGACGCGCTCCTGGCGGCGGCGCGCCGTCCAGTTTCCGACCGTGGCGAAACGCGCTGTCGCGGCGAACGGCGTCGCAGGTCCTCGAGGCACCGCGGACACCAAAAAGGGCTTTGTCGAAGCGGTATCATGATACTCAACACGGAGTACCCCGCAATCGCCGAAGGCAATTGACGGAGCTGTTTCCGCCTATTTAGCAAAGTGCGCGCAAATTGCCGATCCCGAAGTAGGCAGATTTGGACATTTGAGCCGACCCGTCCCTTAAAGGACGCAACAGGCCAAATTTCACATGAAAAAAGCAAGCGCCTCCGGGCCGTATCAAATCCCTCCAAGAGGGGCTTGATCATTCGGGGGATGCTCACACCATCGGACCGGCCTTCGCCGTCTTGTGCTCCGCTCCGAACATGCAAAGGAGAGCGCTATGATCGACACTAGACCTCTCGGCACCGCACCAGACGATACTAAAAAAAACTTTGATGCCGCACTAATCCGAACGCGCGTCCTGACACTGGCCACCGAAACCTTGCGCGAGGCGCAGGTCGATCTGGCGCACATCGACCGCATCACAACGATAGGACGGCTCTCGGTCACCCATGAAGTGACGCAGCCCATTACAGCGATAGTCACTAACGCTCAGGCCGCTCGGCACTTTCTAAATCGTCGACCGCCGGATCTGGACGAGGTACGACAAGCGCTCGATTGCATCGTGAGGGACGCCTATCGAGCAAGCGACGTGATCTACCGGATCCGCGGGCTGCTCAAGGAGGCGCCGCCGAAGAGGGAGCGCGCGGAGATCAATGAGGCGATCCGCGACGTGCTTGAACTGACGCGTAGCGAGGCGACGAAAAACGGCGTATCGGTGCGGACGCAGTTCGCAGAGCCATCGCTGGTTGTCCAAGCAGATCGGGTAGGACTGCAGCAAGTAATCCTCAATTTGATTATCAACGCCGTCGAGGCAATGAGCAGTATGCGCGAAGGAGCACGCGAATTGCTGATTTGTACAGAGGAAGCGGAGCCAAACGGCGCGCTGGTGGCGGTACGAGATTCGGGGCCGGGACTGGATTTGAAAAGTGTGGACCGTCTATTCGAGGCCTTCTACACGACCAAGGTCCAAGGCATGGGCATAGGTTTGGCCATCTGCCGCTCCATCATCGAAGGGCACGGTGGGCGATTGTGGGCGAGCGCGAACGCGCCCTGCGGCGCCATCTTTCAATTCACGTTGCCCGCCCATACGGCCCGAGCATCGTGATGGGTGCTGAGACGGTCACGCGCCGACTTGTGCCAGCCTAATCCCGGAAGCGGCGAGCGTTGCCACGAGGGACACGTCCGCGACGGGTCCAGGCTGTGTGAAAACTCCGACGTCGAACTTTCGCGTAGAACGTTTGTCTCGATTACGTTGAATAACAAGAGAACAGCTCTGGCAGGCACCGTCGAAAGAAGAAAAGAGAGAAAACAATT
>Ga0210408_10001124_pt1 | contig 29298 bp, 30 predicted proteins | sample IncBWH4MmetaG_FD_155471 | JGI IMG/M metagenome (GOLD analysis project Ga0210408, IMG submission 155471) | Forest soil microbial communities from Barre Woods Harvard Forest LTER site, Petersham, Massachusetts, United States - Inc-BW-H-4-M | ecosystem: Environmental > Terrestrial > Soil >...
TGGGAGGAACATTCAACCTCCCTCATGCGGAAACCCATACGGTCGTTTTGCCGCACGCGATCGCCTATAACACTCCCGCAGAACCCGCGGTCATGCGCACGATTGCTAAGGCGGTGGGCACGACCGGCGCTCCGATCGGGTTGTATGACTTCATCGGGCGCCTGGGGGCCGCGCAGTCTCTTCGAGAGTTAGGAATGCCTGAGGCCGGCATCGAAAAGGCCGCTCTTCTCGCGATCCAGAATCCGTATTGGAATCCGCGAAAACTCGAGTACGAGCCAATCCTTGAACTGATTCGGCGCGCCTGGGCGGGCGAAGCTCCCACTCTGTAGCAATCTGGCCGTTGAACCCGAAAGCCGAAGATGAGAGGTAAACCGCTGCGTGGAAGAGTAAAGCACCCGAGCGTTTGCCGGTGAGTCAAACCTCGGTTTAGCGATTGCAGATGAAATTCAAACGAGAATATTAATGAGCCGATCGACGTTCCAGGAAGTCAGCTTTATTCCAAAGCTAGCCGCTCTTTGGATTGCGCTTTTGGTTCTGCCCTTTGCAGAGCGGACTCTCTTAGGTGCTAAGACCTACTATTTTCTATATATCGGGCTCGTATTGGTTTTTGTGATGTATGGGTTAACGATTCGCTCCATTTTCTTTTTCTTGCGCCACACAAGACGAGAGCCGGTTTACGTTTGGATTGCATTCCTGCTGTGGTCGGTTTTTATTTGCAGCGTTCTGGCAGTCTTCGCTATCGAATACGATCTTCTTCCCCACACGCCAGAGGCATCGATTACGTTGGGCCGACCTCTAATTGACTACTTCTACTATGAGATTATCACGTTCACGACCGTTGGCTACGGCGACATCATCCCGGCTACTGCACAAGGGAAGCTTCTCGCTATCTGCACGGCTCTTCTCGGTGCCACGCACGGTGTGACGTTTGTGGCGCTAGTTCTTCAGGCTTTGAACCAACCACCACGGTGATTGGTACTTGACTTAGCGCGAAGCGTGAAGATCTAATCGGTTATCGATCTCTCAACCGAAAGCTTGCAGCAAGTCTGCGCGGTCTTGAACCAGCTCGCCTTGGCCAGGGCGATTGTGGATTTCGAGCGGGGTTCGGTTTTGGCGTGGAATTCGCGGTTTCTCGAGCAGACGGGTTACTCCGAAGACGAAATCAAATCGGCCAAGCCGGAGGACTTGTTTGCATTTGGCGAGTCTTGGTTTCCGCTCTCAGACAAGGAAGAAGGGCAGCCCGTCGACTTCATCCCCTGCGCTGTCAGACGCTCTTTTGATGCCGACCCCGCACCAGGGTACGTTGTCAGGTCCGCCGGCAAAATCGGTTATGTGATGCTGGACGTTTCCGATTCGACGACGGCGCAATTTGAACAGGGCCGGATCGCTGGCCGTGAGGAAGAACGAAATCGAATCATCAAAGCCTATGATGAGGAGGTTGCTTCTTCGATGATCGCGGCTCTCTTCCTGATTGAAACGGCGAAGAGCGAACTAGAGGAGGCGGGTTTACCGCAGGCCGAAGCCGTTTCAAAAGCATCGGACAAGCTCACAGAAACGACCGAGAAAATAGCCGACGTACTTACGAGCGGGAATTCACAGGCCTAAGCGTAAGCGAAGGCTCCGGCCTTTGCCCGTGTGGCGCACCATGAAGGCAAAGGCTGGAGCCTTCGCTTACGCTGTGATTTTTGCGGGTTAGGCGTTGAGCACCGCTAAAAGGGTCTTCACTAAGGCTTCTGGAGTGAACGGCTTCGCCAAGAATGCCTTGAAGCCGGCATTAAGAATGCGTGCGCGATCTACGTGCGTTACTAACGCCGTCATAGCGATTACCGGTACACCGCCTCCATCATCAGGTCCGAGAGCTTGAATGTCACTTAGCAACCCGAAGCCGTCCCGTCCGGGCATTGAAATATCGGACAACACTAAATTCGGCCGGTAAGTCTTGACTGCCTCCAGGCCTTCGATCGCATTCTCCGCCATCACGACGTTTGCACCCAAGTGGCCCAAGTAGGCACCCACATACCTTCGTACGTCGTTGTTATCATCGACAACGACAATCGTGAGATTACTGAGACGATTGGGAGACATAGGGCCAGATCCTACGATGACATGCGATCCTATAGTGTACCGTCTCGCATATAATGGTGATGCCGCTGTGTTCAAAATGAGCCGCCGGCAAGACGCTTGAGCCGGCCTGGCGTTAGAGGGCGCCTACCTATTTAAGTCGATACGTAACCGACGAGCAACGCAGCCGCCAGCCCAATTTTTGCTGCAAAGATACTACGCATCCGGCCTTATGAGCGGGGCAGCTATTTGGTTAAGCGATGCTGTGAGATCCTTGGGACGCGCTCCCTACCACCGGAGGGCGGCAGCTCCGAAAGCGCAAGAGTGCCACGGCTGTGGCGCCAAAAAAATGCGTTGATACGCGCAAACGCCAATGCGCGGAAGCACATTCCTTCCTGCGAGTGCCTGGCTCAAGGCTTTTTAATGACCCAGACGCGGCACCCGTCTTCGGCGGTATAATGAGGTTCGCCAAGCGAATCGGGCTTTTTGATCTTGCCTGGTGCGCTCGAAATGAAGGTCATCTCACCGCGCACGTTGGCGAAATGTAGCGCATGGATCGCATCCAGAGCGATACGGTGAGCTTCCACGTCTGCACTCGATTTCCCCTTCTTAATTTGCTCTAGTACTTCGTCCGGGAATTCGATCAGCAAAACGATACGAAGGCTCCTTAAGCTTGGACCGACGGAAAATTCAACGCGGGTAAATGATGGCATCAAGGTTGCCAATCTAATCCAATAATTGATTGGGCGCTAAGGAGTTATCGGGGCCGAGGCAATCTGGAGCATCGATTCTGGTTGGTTCGCCTGTGCGAGCAGAAAATCGGCGTGGCAGGGCAACCCCGGCGGACAGCACGCAAGGTTGAATCCTCTAAGCTCGCGAATTCGTTCGCGGAGGATTTGCGGGTCGACAATGTACCGCCCGACTTTTCTCGAGTCGGTGCCTGTCAAAAACCAGGCACGATATTTCTGAATGATTTCTTCTCTGGTGCCGTCTACTCCGATCTTGAACGGATTACCCCAGCGAGATGTGCGATCGACACATTTAACCGGCAACCCATTGGGACTGACGACCTTAACTGCGCGCTGGTGATGCAATCGGACCGGCTTTGGCTTCAACAGTTCCGGATCAGACTCTGGCAAATAGATTGCAGCGGATCTTTGATACTGTTCCTGAAGTTCCGCGCAAAATTGCTCGACGGCTTCACGGTGGCACACTGCGGTGAAGAAATCATCCCATGCGACACCGTTTTCCACTCTTTGCATGCAGGTGATTTGAAACACGATCCCGCCGGCCGTAGATTCGCCAAGCGGAACTCCTCCGATGAGAACCCCGGGGCGGATTTTGATTGCTGTTTCCAGCGCGCGTACAAAAAACTCTATCGCAAAATCGTAGTCGAGATAAGACCGCAGCTTCTCCTCCTGACCGTTATCAAAACGGGCGTAGGATCTGAATTGCTTCAAACTGAATTGCGAAAGATCAATTTTCAGGGACATGTGCTTGGAACCGTGGTTGCTAAATCGAGGGCTTTCGGCCCTGAACAGAGCACTTTCCGGGCGATGATAGTCGTAAGAAGAGTGGAAATCAGCCGAAAATCTGATGCCTCCTGAAAAAGTATGTCATAGTGTCGAGTGCGCTCCCTGTATTCTAATGCTCCAATAGCCTTACTCGCGTGGCCAATCACACGCCGCGCTTTATCAATGTGAATTTCAAACTCCCGTCTCTCGGCCTGATCGCTGTCGTCTTCGTCGGTTTCCTCCTGATCGTGGGGCTGTGGACATCCTACTACACTGTCGAAGCTGAGTCGGAGGGCGTGGTGCTGCGTTTCGGGAAGTTCTTAGAGACGGTTGAGCCGGGGCTGCATTTCAAGATACCATTTGGCGTCGATGTGGTGACCGTTCTGCCGACCCGGCGTCAGTTGAAACTTGAGTTTGGCTTCGCCTCATCGGGCTATCTTACGAATCCAGTCCAGGTCGGCGAGGATCAGGACGAAGAAAAATCCATGGTTACCGGTGACCTGAATGCAGCACTCGTGGAGTGGGTCGTCCAATATCGTATCGAAGACCCTAGGCAGTATCTCTTCGATGTGCGCAATCCCGGGGAAACGCTTCGTGATTTGTCCGAAGCTGCGATGCGTGAGGTCATCGGCGACCGCACAGTGGACGAATTGATAACCATCGGAAGGCAGGATATTGAGATCGAGGCGCTCGCGCGGATGCAGGAATTGTCCAAGCGGTACCATCTTGGTATTCGCGTGGATCAGGTGCAGTTGAAAAACGTGAATCCGCCCAGTCAGGTGCAGGCATCGTTCAACGAGGTCAACAAAGCGCAGCAGGACCGCGAAAACGCGATCAATATCGCAAATGGCGACTACAACAAGGCGGTGCCGAGAGCCAGAGGGGAAGCCGACCAGACAATACGGGCGGCGGAGGGCTATCGCTTCAAGCGTGTCAATGAGGCCGAGGGTGATGTCGCGGCTTTTAGCGCCGTGCTTCAACAATATGTCAAGGCGCCGGAGATCACCCGCACCCGCCTTTACCTTGAGACGATGGGCGAAGTGCTCCCTCAAATGGGGCAAAAAATCATCATTGACGAGTCCCTGCGGCAACTGCTTCCGATTCTGCCGCTCTCGACCAAACCTTTGGTGAACCCACAATGATGAAACAGCCTTGGCTTCCAGCCGCGATTATTGGCCTTATTCTCGTTATGGTCTTCGTCCTCTCCGATGCCTTCTATACGGTTGACCAGACTGAACAGGTGATCATCACGCAGTTTGGGAAACCGGTCGGCCTCCCGATTACCGAGCCGGGTCTGCATCTCAAGGTGCCATACATCCAAAACGTAAACCGTCTCGACAAACGCTTCCTGGAATGGGACGGCGCTCCAGTTGCCATCCCCACGAGGGATAAGACATACATCCACGTCGACACATTCGCGCGCTGGCGCATCGCCGATCCGAAGACTTATTTCGTGCGTTTGCACGATGAGCGCAGCGCCCAGTCGCGCCTTGAAGACATCCTCGGCAGCGAGACGCGCAACTCCATCGCCAAACATGACCTTATCGAAATCGTGCGCACCGACAAGAACCGCCAGCCGCTGCGCGACGAAAGCCTCAAAAGCGGCCCCACCGGCACCGGCACGATCGGTGTCCTCCCGCCGATCGAGTTCGGCCGACAGAAGATCGAAGAGGAGATTAAAACCGCTGCCCAGGAAAAACTAGCCGGGTTCGGAATCGAGGTGCTCGATTTCCGGATCAAACGAGTAAACTATAACCCCGATGTCCTCGACCGCATCTACCAGCGCATGATCAGCGAACGGCTCCAGATCGCACAGCGCTTTCGTTCCGAGGGGGAGGGTGAATCCGCGCGCATCGCAGGTCAGCGCGAGCGGGATCTGAACGAAATCCAGTCCAATGCCTACCGCCAGGTGCAGCAGATCCGGGGCGAGGCTGACGCAAAGGCCACGGAGATTTATGCCCGTGCCTATACTCAAGATCCGCAGGCCGCCGAGTTATACTCCTTTCTAAAGACTCTGGAGACTTACCACAAAATCTTCAACAAAGATTCCACTCTGGTGCTCTCCACGGGCAGTGACATATTTGGCATGCTGAATGGCGCCACGAAAGCAAAGGGCTCACCGACTCCGAACGAGACTCCCGCAAAGCTCGCTCCCTAACCCGTAAAAATCAGGCGCTTAAACCCGAATCCCGAAGTTGAAACCGCAGATTTCGCAGATTTGAGGAGTAGGGCAGACGGTCTCTCGTCCTCGTCCTCTCATCGTCCTCGTCGTCGTGCTCGTCCTCGGTGCATCGGGATTCCATGACCGCAAAAAGACCGATGTCCTGCAACTAATGGGGAGAGTGGCTAGAGGCTAGTGGCTGGTGGCTGGAGCGGAGAACGACCGGATCAGTCCGTTGATCAGTCGGCCCACCTCTTGGACCAAGTCCAGATCTGTCGAAAAATCCCCCTCAGAAAGGTAGCCGAATCGGACCGCACACAATCTGATTGCGAAACGATCGGGATTCTCGAGGACGAGGACGACGACGAGTATCCAGGAAAGCCGTGGCTTTTTTGGGTGCGACATGGACACTATCGCGGCTTGACCTACATCTGCCAAAATTCGAAATCTTGCAAGTTCCTCACTGCCAGCGAGATCCTACCGGTGACCATGGGGAGCACGAGAACGACTCCTCAAATTCGGAATTTAGGCTTATCCTACGTTCATGCCTTTTCCTTGTTCACGTTCCTATGAACTTGCAACGCCGATCGCGCGGGAGCGCAACCCTACCGCGCCACACGCCGATACGCCGAAATGCCGACACAATGCCCTAGCGTTGCCCTTTAACCCGAATTTTGATCTGCCGTCCTAGCAACCAGCGCACACCGAACATGTCGATCGTGGCTTGGAACGCGCGATTCCCGAAGCTGTATTTGCTGAAGCCGCAGTGACGCGCGCGATGGTTTACGGGAATTTCGGTGATCTTGTAGCCGAAACCTTTGATCAGAGCCGGGATAAAGCGATGCATGCCGTGGAATGGAATTAAGGCTTCGAGGCAATCTCGCTTCATGGCCTTAAGCGTACAGCCTGTGTCGCGTACGCCATCCTTGGTGAATCGGCTTCGAACGCCGTTAGCGATCTGGCTTTGGAGCCGCTTGAACCAACTGTCTTTTCGTTTCAAGCGGTAACCACAGACCAGGTCTGCGCCCTTATCTATCTCCGCCAACAGCCGAGGGATGTCGTTAGCGTCGTTTTGCAAATCACCGTCGATCAGTACCAGAATCTTGCCACGTCCGGCACTCAAGCCGGCGTAGATGGCCGCGCTCTGGCCGGCGTTCTTCTCGAATTCCAGGACGCGTACGGAAGGGGTCCGATTGATCTGCTCGACGGTCCGATCCTGCGACCCGTCGTCCACAAAAAGGATTTCGTGCGAGATGTCCTTCAGCGCCAGCTCTATTTCCCGCTGGAGCTCTGATACGTTCCCCTCCTCATTGTAGACGGGTATAATGACCGAAACCAGTGGCGCAGCCATCACAGCGGTAGAGTCTGGTATTGATAACATGCAAATACGCGAATCTGGCGGAGCGGCAGCTGCTTTCGTTCCAACTCGTAGACGGCGAGAAGTTCCCATCGAGTAAACGCGCTCTGGAGATTTTGTGGAGGACTCGCTTCAGGGCTATCGGTAATATAGAGCGCCGTTCGATCAATAAATGGGTTGATCCCTGACTCCTCGGAGAACGCTGTATCACGTTGGGACGACGGGCCGGCATCCACAAACTCGTCGTACCGCGGCCAAAAGGAGAACTCGTTTTCGATATCCTGCGATTCTGGGATATAAACTGGCGGGTGGCCCGGTCCCTCGACGCGTTTGTCCTTCAAGTAGAACGATAAGAGAGATGACGTCTGGTATTTGTTACCAATCATGAAGACTTTGGCGCCTATTTTGTTTTCGAAATTCGCCCGAAATTTATCGACAGTTTCGGCAAGGGATTTCCACCCACGTAATCTGGAGCTTGGATCGAGACTGTACGGGAAAGGAATGCCGATCATTCGCACCAAGTCGGTGTTCATAGCCACCGACGCAAGTAATCCATTCAGCATGAGTGCAGCGGCACAAACCGCTCCGACGAATCGGTTCACTTTCACGATGTGCAACCAAAAGTGGGTCGCGAGTATCCCAAGGCTGACAAAAGCCGGACCGGTCCAACCTGGCTCGCCGGCCTGAGATAATGCGAGGATTGTGTAGGTAAGAAGCAGCGGCCAACCGAAAGTCAGCAAGAAACAGATTTTACTGTTCTGGAACGATTTTCTGATCGAGCCGAACAGCGCAACGAGGAAACCGAACAAGAGTAAAGGCGAATAGATCGCGAGTTGCGCTCCGAAGGATTCGCTCAGGTGTGAAGGCCGGATCGCAAATAGAGCATTCAGACCTCCGTGTTCAGACAGGTGCTCCAGCCCTATCCATTCATGCTGCAGATTCCAAATGATGGGTGCCAGCAGGAATAACAAAAAACCGAGGAAAAGAATGTAGAGATTCGGCCGCCCCAGTTCATTTCTGTATTTCGGCACGACCCACAGAAAAAGCAGGATCGAAAGAAGCTGGAAGGCATTTTCGTATTTACAAAGAAAGCCCATGCCAACCAGGATTCCTGTGAGAGGCCAAAATATGGAGAACCTCGGACTCCGCTCGATCGAGAGCCAGAAGATGTAGAGGGCCGCTGACCAGAAGAAAATGGATAACGAATCGACAGTTATGAGAATCGATTCGACGTTAAAAACAGGCAGCAGGTTCAGTATTATGACGGACCAAAAAGCGACTTTTTCCCGAAACAATTTGTGGCCCAGCGCGTAGACAAAGATGGACGTACCAAGAGCAAGCAGCGGACTGAGAAAACGTACGCCGAATTCCGTGGGGCCGAACAGCGAAGTGCCGGCCAGAATTGCCAGAGCCACGCCTGGCCCCTTGCTGTAGTAGGAGACGTCGGGATGTTGCGCCCAAAGGTAGTGATAGCTCTCGTCAGGCGACAGCTCGACATTCGCTGCGAACCACCAGCGGATCCCGGTCAAGATGATTAAAAATCCGATTAGTAAAAAAAGGCGAACTTTCATTGCGGTCGTGCACCCAACAACGAAGGATGATTACGGTATAGCCTGGGGAACAACCGTGACGCGAAGCGCTGGTAGAGCAAGTCTGCGATGCTGGCAAGGAGGAGGCCGAAGCCGATTCCCAGCACGATTGAGACGATCACGTCGCTCGGCCAGTGCGAACCACAGTAAATCCTGGAATAGGACACGATACCTGCAGGAAAGATATAAAGCGCGCCGAGTCGTCCAAAAAACAGAACGGCCAAGGTGGCGATGACGGTGTTGTTCATCGCATGCCCGGATGGGAATGATCGTCCTATCACAAAGCCCTCCGGGGGATTGGAGAGCGATACCTGAACGGGCCGGCCAACGCCCAGAATCGCGGGCGTTGTTTTCTCCAGGCTCACTTCGCGCACCCCAGCAAGTGCCTGACTGGGGCGCGGACGGTCGACCAGCTTCTTCATAGACTGGGTAAAAACCCCGTCCGTGAAACCGATCGTCAGCAAGGTCACGATGACAAAACTTCGAGCTCGAAAATCACCGCGCCACAACAGGAGCACGACGGCGACAAATAATATCGGCATCCAGACGTCAAAGCTCGTGAAGGTCGCCATCAGCCGATCCAAAAAGGGATTCGTCCATTCCCGATTTATGAAGAGGAGCAGAGTTTTGTCCATGCCAGAGTCGCTCGGCCTGCGTAAGCTATGGACACCTAATAGATGAGACAAGCAAAGAAATTCATTTGTAGTGCGCTCTTCCTATGCTCCCTGATCCCGCGATTGAGCCTGGCGCAAGAAGATCCCAATGCCATTCTGGACGAAATACGCTCGGCACAGGCGCATATCAGCCAACCCCTTTCCGGCCGTCTGCGCCCTGAAAATGGTGACCCGATTCCTTTCCAACTCAAACTCGAAGGCACCGAGTTCGACTATAAGTTCACAAATCCGCCGGAAACGATAAAGCTGCAACTGACCGATACCGGATCGGTGCTAACCGACCAGACAACCACCGGACAACAGGTCTTGTCCGGTGCGAGATTGAGTGAGTCCGTGCGCGGTACTGACATTACCTACGAAGATCTTTCGTTGCGGTTTATTTATTGGAAAAACGCTAAGTACGAGGGAGAACAACGGGTACGGACCATCACTTGTTCGGTAGTCCTCGTACAACCTTCTTCTCGAAACAGTGAGTACAGTGCAGTGCGTCTTTGGATTGCGAAGGATCGAGGGGCCCTGATGAAAGCCGAGGGATTTAATTCGCAAGGCAAAGTAGTGAAACGCTTCGAGGTAATTTCCGGTCAGCAGATCGAGGGGAAAACGATTTTCAAACAGATCCGAATCGAGCGGCTGGATCCGCAGAATGGCAAAGTGATTTCTCGGACCTATCTGGAGTTGGACTCGACGGGAGGGTAAGTGGGAAAACGGGGGGTCAAGACATTCGGGAAAGGCCGAAACTGCAGAGATTCACACAGAGGTCACGAAGGTCAGAAAGAGGGTCACGAAGGAAATATGAAAGCTTGTCCGCACCGATCGATTTCCGTCCATCCCATTTCTTAAAATCTTTGAGAACCTTGTCTGACCTTTGTGACCTCTGTAACCTCTGTGTGAGTCTTTCCACCGGCGACTGAGCCATGGCACTCATTCTTGAGTTTTTGAATTCTCGATTTCATAATTTCTGGATTTAACGGAATTGTCATTTTTGACCTAAATTAACTCATCTTCCGGTTTGATAAGGTCGTAGAAGACCGGTTTTTGACGTTGACGGGTAATCTTTTACCGGATTTGGGGCAAGATCTGTCGTTGACACATGTCGCAGCTCCTTCTAGACTCCGGTTCTTTTTTATGAGAAACGAAGGGTTACTCTTGACATTTGTGTGCGGCTTGGTCTCGACGGGAGCATCCGCTCTTTTGGCGCAGACCGTGAGCGATGGCGCCGCACGCTTCACAGAAAACGCGATGAAACTTCGCGAGAGCATCCTCTTCAAAAGTGAACCTAGTAATTTGCAGAAAGATCCATTGGCCCAGACCGGCGAGAAATATCCGTGGCACGTCCAGATCGTCACTACGGTCTTCTGGATCGGTGAAACATCGACGGCCAACAACCCGGTTCCAAATCGTTCCAGTGCTTGGGATTCCAACTGGGCAAGAAACTTTGGCGGATCCGACAATCCTGAGGCAACTGATCGTCGGGGGTTCATCCCGGCGAAATTCGTTCCCGGCCAGAATCCGTTCTACCTAGCTTTACCGTACAATGATGTGAGCGGAGGCCGCACGAAGCCTGAGGCGTACAATGTGATCCCTTGGTTTCGGGAAGCGTTTGTGAAATCCGGACAAACGGTTCTGAAGGGGCGTTGGGTGGCCATCCGGAAGGGTCACCTGGTTTGTTACGCACAGTGGGAAGATGTCGGCCCGTTTCGCAGCGACCACTGGAACTATGTCTTTGGCGGCGACCGGCCGCGTCCGAACTTAAATCGAGGTGCGGGTCTCGACATCTCTCCCGCCATTCGGGATTATTTAAAGCTAGGGAGCACCGATGCAACGGATTGGCGCTTTGTAGATTTTGAAGAAGTCCCTCCCGGACCATGGACCCTGTACGGTAACAACAATACGTTTGTCATCGACCGCCGTAAGCGGGAAGAGGCTTTCGCGAAGCGACAATAGGAACAGCCTGCCTAGGCAGCTACCAAATCCTTACCGAATCTCCTTCCCCGTACTCCTTCTCGCGCCGCTCATCGCCTCGGATGTAATAGATCTTTAGGCGTTTCACCTGGCCTGGAAAAGGGTCGACTCCAAAGGTGTCGTTTGATACCGTGAAGGATATTCGATCCCGGACCCGATCGCGGACTATGCCGGTGACATCCACGTAGCGCCCTCGGGTGCCGTAGATTGCCCGAATGATTCGAATGTCGGGCCTATATTCTTCCGGGCCGTGATGGGCGTACCCGCCGTTCCTGAAGTAAAACACTTCACCTTCCGGCACGGTCTCGGAGATGCGTCGCCCGTCGACGTAGTAGACGACTGTGAGGATCTTCGGGCGGTTTGGTGCGGGATCAATCCGTAGCGTTTCGTTGCTTACCCGGAAAGGCTCACCATAGTCCGCGAATCGTTGAATCCGTCCAGTAACGTTAACACCGACGCCGTCGCGGGATCCATAGTAGGCTGACTCAACCCGGATACCCTGACCCATCGAGCCGATAGCCCCAAAGAGGAGGTATAAGAGCACCAGCGAGGGTGTCCAAAACACTTTCATATCTGATCACCAAGAAAATATCGCACAGAGACTAGTGTGCTTTTTTCGGGACAAAGTCCAGTCCCGGAAAGTATACTCCATCGCACGATGCGTAAAATCGGATCAAAGCGAGGATGGAGCTGCGCACTATCGATCATCATTTGGACGAGCGGATTGCACCTCAGTCTGTACGCCCAGCAGGTACCTAAGTTAAGTCCGAAGGTCATTGCGGTAGTGAACATGCCGCTGGTGGAGTTAAAAGACGACGATGCTCCGCTTGTTCGGCTGAAAAAAGAGCGATTCAATGCTGCGTTGAGCGAAGCAAAGGCGCGGTTCGACCTGTACAAACGCGGTTTGACCCGGGTACCCGAACTGATCGAGGTGGGTGAGAGGCTGTTTGGTGCGGAAGTAGAGCTCTACGATAAACCGGAAGAGAAAGCTCAGGTCCTGGAACGCCAATTAGATGTCTATCGTGAGGCGGAATCAAACCTCGAAAAGCAAGTGAAAGAGGGTATGGCGACGCAGGCTGATCTTGAGCGGTTGCGGTATAACAAATTGTCGGTTGAGATCGATCTTTTTAACGTGAAAAACATGCACGACGAGCACGAATCCGCAGTTCAACCCACACCAAAATGAATGCTTTAGCGATGAAGAACTACGTAGCTGCTGTTGTCAGTCTTTGTCTGGTCGCTGTAGCTCCCGGGGCTTGGGGGGCGGATCAGTTGACTGGGACACTTAAGAAAGTCAAGGACGCAGGATTCATTTCTGTCGGCCACAGGGAATCTTCGATACCGTTTTCCTATTATGACGATACGAATCAGGTGGTGGGTTATTCTCAGGACCTGGTCATGATGGTGATCGAAGCCGTCAAAAAGAAGCTCAACTTGCCGAATCTGGAGGTCAAATTGATCCCGGTCACCTCGCAAAATCGAATTCCGTTAATTCAGAACGGGACGATCGACATTGAATCTGGATCGACGACTAATAATCTTGAGCGGCAACAGCAGGTCTCGTTCTCCGATACGATGTTTATCATTGGTACGCGGCTACTCGTGAAGAAGGATTCTGGTATAAAGGATTTCGCGGATCTAAGGGGCAAAAACGTCGTAGTCACCGCCGGAACGACCTCCGAACGTCTCATCCGCGAAATGAACGAGAAAGATAAAATGGGGATGAACGTCATCAGCGCTAAGGATCACGGGGAATCATTCCTAACCTTACAAAGCGGGCGAGCGGTCGCTTTTATGCTGGATGATGCGCTACTGGCCGGAGAGCGCGCGAAAGCGCGGAAGTCGGAGGACTGGGTGATCGTGGGGACCCCCCAATCGAAAGAGGCTTACGGCATGATGATTCCGAAAGGGGACGGCGACTTCAAAAAGCTGGTGGATGAAACGATCGCTCAAGCTGAAAGATCGGGGGAGGCTGCAAAGCTTTACCAGAAATGGTTTCAATCACCGATTCCGCCAAAGGGCTTGAATCTGGATCTTCCTTTGAGCGACGACATGAAAGAGCTGTTCAAGAATCCGAACGACAAAGCGTTTCAGTAGCACTCCAACGTAAGCGAAGGCTCCAGCCTTTGCCGTGCGTGGCTATTTCGGGGACAGGACACTAGAGCTTACGCCACGGGAATTCTGAGCTTATGGGCACACTTTTGACGGGGTTGGATTGGAGCATCTTTTTTCAGCCGGCTTTTGACGGAAGTGGCACCTATCTTCGTTTCCTGTTAGTTGGGTTGGAATGGACCCTCCTTTTGTCGATCACGGCTTGGATCCTGGCCTTTGTGATTGGCTCGATCGTGGGCGTCTTGCGAACCTTGCCGGGTAAACTGCTTCCCGGCCTCGGCGCAGCCTACGTCGAGATGTTTCGGAACGTCCCGCTGCTGGTTCAGCTTTTCATCTGGTATTTTGTGCTACCTGAAATCATTCCGGTATTTGGGACATGGTTCAAACAGGGATTAAACCCGTTGCTCCAGCAATTCATCTCCGGAGTTTTTTGTCTTGGGTTTTTCACTGCGGCACGCGTGGCGGAACAGGTGCGATCGGGCATCAATGCTCTTGGAGGCGGGCAGCGAATGGCGGGCTTGGCTCTGGGACTAAATCCGATGCAGGTTTATCAATTGATCCTGTTGCCGGTTGCCTACCGGATCATCATACCGACGCTGACCTCGGAATTTTTGAACATTATCAAGAACTCGGCGGTGGCGTCGACGATTGGGTTGGCGGAGCTATCGCGTCAGAGCCAACAATTGGGCGAGTTTACTGCGCACTGGTACGAGTCGTTCATCGCTGTGACCCTGCTCTATGGCATTATCAATGTGACGGTTATGATTGTGGCCCGATTCCTCGAGCGGGTTACTCGTTTGCCCGGGTATGTAGGAGGGAGGAAGTAAATGTACCAATATGATTGGAGTTCGATTCCGGGAGCGCTGCCGTACCTGTGGCAAGGGATGGTCCGGACGCTGCAGATCACCGGCGTGGCGATTGTAGTTGGCGTTGTCCTTGGCACGCTGATCGCGGTCGCACGTCTGTCGAAAAGCTCGATTCTTTCAAACCTTGCTGCGCTTTACGTCAATGGATTCCGATCAATTCCGCTGGTTATGGTTTTGCTTTGGTTTTACCTGTTGGTGCCTCAACTAATCACCAGCCTGATTGGGCATCCCGGTTTTGATATTAGACTCCTCTCGGCTTTTGTGGCGTTTGCGCTTTTCGAGGCCTCGTACTACGCCGAGATCATTCGGGCCGGAATTCAAAGTGTGTCCGGAGGGCAAGTTTCGGCAAGTTTAGCGCTCGGTATGACGGGCGGACAAACGATGCGTCTTATTGTCCTGCCACAGGCCTTCCGGCGCATGATTCCGCTTCTTCTCACCCAAGCGATCATTCTGTTCCAGGACACATCTCTCGTTTACGTTATCGGTTTGGCAGAATTTTTCGGCGTCGCTTACAATACCGGTAATCGGGACGGCACTCTGGTCGAACTACTGCTATTCGCCGGAGCGGTCTACTTTGTCATCTGTTTTGCTGCCTCCATGCTCGTTCGCGTGCTCCAAAGGAGATTTGCATCATGATCGCCATAAAGAATATTTCCAAGTGGTACGGGGCATTCCATGTTCTCAAGAATTGCAGCACGGAAGTTGGTAAAGGTGAGGTGGTGGTTGTCTGTGGACCTTCGGGCTCGGGTAAATCTACGCTGATCAAATGCGTAAATGGCTTAGAGGCGTTTCAAGAAGGTGAGATCATAGTCGACGACACGTCGTTGAGCGCTCGCAAGACCAATCTCCCCAAGCTCCGCGCGCGAGTGGGGATGGTGTTCCAACATTTCGAACTCTTTCCGCATCTGACGGTGATCCAGAATCTCACGATTGCTCAGTGTAAAGTACTGGGGCGAGGAAGTCGGGAGGCGACCGAAAAAGCGCTTAAACTTCTCGAGCTGGTGGACCTGGCGGCGCACGCTAAGAAGTTTCCGGCCCATTTATCAGGTGGCCAACAGCAGCGTGTAGCAATTGCGCGCGCCCTGGCGATGGATCCGATCGCGATGCTGTTCGACGAGCCCACCTCGGCGCTCGATCCGGAGATGATCAAGGAAGTGCTCGATGTCATGGTGAAGCTGGCTCAAGAGGGGATGACGATGATGGTAGTCACCCATGAAATGGGTTTTGCGAGAGAGGTTGCCGATCGCGTTATATTCATGGACCAGGGCCAGATTGTTGAAGACCGCGCCAAAGCGGACTTTTTCAATTCGCCTGGGACGGATCGCGCCCAGCAATTTTTGTCAAAGATCCTCTCTCACAGGGTAGGAGCGTAGGGGTTCACCTGGCAAAGATGCGTTACCTCATTGGCAAGAAGTCGAGAAGTCAAGAAATCAGGAGTTGCAGGAGTTCAGGAGTTGCAGAATGGGACGCTGGCTTACCGATCGTGGATAGTGATCAACCGCTTCCGTGCGATGAAGAATTCGACTCGGCTCAGCAGTCGATTCGACGCCTTTATTTATTTCCGGCCATAGCTATTGATATCCTGAACTCCTGCAACTCCTGAACTCCTGACTTCTTGACTTGCGTATCTGCTTAAAACGCGGTGTGGCGACCGGTCACCTAACCAGAGTGATAATTGTTGCTGGTTTGTCTTGACCTGATTACCCGATTCTCATATGCGAGATGCAGTGCTTTTCCTGGTGACATCTCAGCAGAGTCCAGGAGCTGACGCAGATCGCGCCGCCTGGCCCTTGGCGTCTGTCGCAAGCATTATCCTCCTCCTTCCCAGAACTGTATGTCTACACCCGTATCCCTCGCTTCGACTCTGACCGGTGGGGAGCTCCGAGCTCAACATCGTCAGGTTATTTTCGCCTCATCCCTGGGTACCGTTTTCGAATGGTATGATTTCTATATCTACGGCACCTTGGCTGCCTTCTTCGCCGGTCTGTTCTTTCCACCAGGCAATCCGGTAACGGCATTGCTGACCAGCCTCCTCACGTTCGGCGTGGGTTTCGTTGTCCGACCGTTTGGAGCGCTCGTATTTGGGCGAATAGGAGACTTGGTTGGGAGAAAATATACTTTTTTGATTACGATCACAGTGATGGGTTTCTCGACCGCGCTGGTGGGAGTTTTGCCAACCTTTGCTACGATCGGGTGGGCGGCGCCGATTATTCTATTTCTTTTGCGCGTTGCGCAAGGCCTGGCGCTGGGCGGTGAGTACGGGGGTGCTGCTACCTATGTAGCCGAGCATGCCCCACAGGGTAAACGCGGTTTTTACACGAGTTGGATTCAGACGACGGCTACTTTAGGTCTGTTCCTCGCGCTAGCTGTGATTTTGACTTTGCGGCTTTCGATGTCCGTCGACGCCTTTAAGACCTGGGGTTGGCGAATCCCATTCCTGCTGTCAGTGATTCTCCTTGTGGTTTCTATTTACATCCGACTGAAACTTCAAGAGTCGCCCATCTTCGCGGAGATGAAATCGCAGGGAAAAGGATCGACGGCTCCTTTACGCGACAGTTTTCTCAAGATGCCGAACGCGAAATATGTCTGGCTGGCTCTATTCGGCGCGACCGCCGGCCAGGGGGTCGTCTGGTATACGGGACAGTTCCACGCTTTGTTCTTTCTTCAGAACGCCCTGAGTCTCAAAGACTTTACGACGGCGTATACGCTGATCGCGACTTCACTGGTGATCGGCACCCCGTTCTTCATCTTCTTCGGATGGCTTTCGGACCGGGTCGGTCGCAAGGGCATCATCATGGCCGGATGTCTGTTGGCGGTTTTAACTTATTTTCCGCTCTTTCATCAGCTGACCAATTTTGTGAACCCGGCCCTGGCTGCGGCTTTAAAGAGCGCTCCGATCGTTATTTCGGCTGACAATGGTCCCGACCTGGAGAAGGCCAAGCTGGACCTGAATACGCGAGGCTATTCGTTTGCGGTTAAGCCCGCTGAAGGAGGTGGAGGCTTCACCGTCTCGGTCGGTGAGAAGCAACTACAAGGCTATGATCCAAAGGCATTGGCCGATGTTCTTGCGTCTGCCGGCTATCCAAAGACTGCTGATCCAAAGAAAATAAACTACCCAGGAGCGATCCTTGTACTCGCCATCCTGGTCCTTTACGTCACGATGGTTTATGGCCCTATCGCTGCCCTTTTGGTAGAGCTCTTCCCGACCCGGATTCGTTACACGTCGATGTCATTTCCATACCACGTTGGTAACGGCATATTCGGAGGGTTGCTGCCGTTCATCGCGGCGAGTGTGAGCGTGGCAACAGGGAACATCTATGCCGGTCTCTGGTATCCGATAATCGTCGCTCTCATTACCTTTGTCATCGGTATGCTGTTTCTGCCCGAGACAAAGGGTAAAGATATCCGAGCTTGAGGCAGGAGTTCGAGAGGCAGGAGTCAGGACTTACAGGAGTTCTATTCTGCAACTCCTGAACTCCTGACTTCTGTACTCCTGCCTCTCGAAAACTTCGTGTGGCGAATTCCGCTGAAGTACTTTATCAGTTCTGCGTATGAAGGTTTTGGCTTATTCTAAGTGGGACGCCGTGCCCGCCGTTTGCGGATTTTTGCATTTCACGTACATCCTGGCCTTTTTCACGCTCTTTCCGGTTGCTCCGTGGTGGGCATTGATTTGCATGGGGATGATCTACTCAGTCAGCATCTCTTGGAATATCAATGGCATTTCTCATAACTTCTTACACAACCCGTATTTTAAGTGGCGGCCGCTGAATCGGATTTTCGCGGTAATCGAGTCGCTGACATTGGGATTCTCCCAAACCTTTTACAAGTACGTGCATCACCGGCATCACATGGGTAACAGCGATAGGCAGGATGAAGAGGGGGATACAGTCGACTGGTTGTCGATCTATCGACACGGCCACGATGGCGAGGCGGAAAATGTCTGGAGTTACGTCTTTCTCAGCTACATGCGCGACGACCCGAAAGCGATCTATGCGGAAATCAAACGCAAGAACCCGGCGGACGCGTATTGGGGTGTCTTTGAGATCGTTGCATTTATCAGTTTCTTCGTTCTTCTGGGTATCCTGAATTGGAAGTTCATCCTGTTCTTTTTGCCGTTCTACTATCTAGGACACTGTCTTTCATACTTGAACGGTTACTATCTGCATTACGGCGGTAATCCGGACAAACCCATTGCCTGGGGTGTGAGTTCGTACGAAAGAATCTACAATTTGTTCTGGTTTAACAACGGGTACCACGCCGAGCATCATTTCCGTCCGAAGCTGCATTGGACCAAGATGGAGCAACTCCATTCACAGATCGCAGAGCAGCAGCGCCGAGAAGGGACTCGCGTAATCAAGCCGCCGCACGCACTTGCGTTCCTGGATCCGACCCTGCCGGAAAAAAGCAGGCCACTCACTCCTGAGGCCGAGTCGCTTTCTAGCCCGCAATGAGTTGGTCGCTTCGGTCTTTGGGTGATTCTTGCGGGCTAGGGGCCAAGTCATTTACATCATGCATCCTTCAGGTTCGTCCGCTCGGGGTTCACAAGCAGAATCTCTGGAAGATCTCCGGTCAACGTCCCGGCCCTCTATTGACTTCACCGTCAAAACCTCTTTTGGATCAACAGCGGTAGCTAACGGTGTTCCGCCCGAAGACTACGAAACCTGGGTTGCCGGTTTCGAGGATTACCCGATCGATCACCGGTACTACGAGATTGTTCACCAATCGCTAAAGGATCAATTTGCCCATTACTACCTGTTGCTAAGGGACGCCGGCGGCATAACGCGGGCCATACAGCCGTTCCTGATCGTAAGTCAAGATCTCGCGACCGGAACTCCGGCTTTTATTCGCAACCTCCTGGCTCGAGTTCGACGGCATTTTCCGGGATTTTTGAAGTTGCGAATGCTGATGGTTGGTTGTTCCGCTGGTGAAGGGGACATTGTTCTGGAGAAAGTGAGCCGGAGTCCTGATTGGACGGTTGATGCATTGAAGGAGAGTTTGATTCCGGTAGCGCGGCGACTGAAAGCGGTTCTGATTGTTTTCAAGGATTATCCGAAATTTTACCGCCAATATCTGGACCGGTTACATGGCTGCGGGTTTACGCGCGTGCCTAGCATGCCGGCCACTAAACTGGATCTGAATTTTGCGGATTTCGAGGACTATCTGAAAACACGCGTCAGCTACACGATGCGGAAAAATCTGCGTAAGAAATTTCGAAAGGCAGAGAGCGGACCGCCAATCGAATGTGAAGTTGTCACGGATATCGCTCCCTACGTGGACGAGGTCTATCCGCTCTATCGGCAGACCCTGAGTAGATCAGAATTCAAATTTGAAGAACTCACGAAGTCTTATCTTTGCGAGCTTGGTGAGCGGATGAATGACCGCGCGAGATTTTTTGTTTGGCGCCAAGAGGGGCGGATCATTGGGTTTGCTTCGACGATAGTTCACAAGGGCGTGCTCCGCGACAACTACATCGGCCTGGATTATTCTGTGGCCTTTGCGTATCACCTCTATTTTGTAACCTGGCGAGACACCATCACCTGGGCACTCAAGAACGGTATTCACACCTATCATAGCGCCCCTTTGAACTACGATCCCAAGTACCATTTCCGAATGGAACTGGAACCATTGGATCTATATGTCCGCTCTCCCTACACCTGGCTGAATCCGGTTTTTAAGCGAGTTCTGCCGCTTCTGGAGCCGACAAGATACGACCCCGTAATTCGCAAGTTCGCGAATGCGAGTGACCTATGGTAGAAAATCCGGATTCAAGCCGAGGCGCCGCTGGGAGTGTCTGGCTCGCGTTCGACGAGGCCTGGGATTTTGGCGAATCTCCATCCTTTGAACCGCCCACTCGGGTTGATGCTCGTGAAATCGGGCCGTCGCTGCGATTCATCGCTTCTAAACGGGCGATTGAGCGTTTCTACGGGGAATTCGGCGAGTATTTGCGGCCATTCATACTTTCTGGTTCGGGGGATTTTCATCACCTGACAGCGGTTTTTGTCCGCCAAGTGAAAGAACCGTTCGTAATTTTGTCGTTCGATAACCATCCGGACTGGGATGTCCGTCCCCCTTTTTGGTCCTGCGGTGCTTGGGTGAATCGTGCACTGGAGAACCCCCTGGTTCAACAGGTTGCGGTTTGGGGTTGCGGTAGCTTTGAGTGCCGGCTCCCGTGGCGCTTACTTGGAAATCGGTCCGCATGCCACTCGGGTCGGCTCCGGGTTGCGCCTTGGCGATCTGAAGGCTACGACTATCCGTCCTGGCTTCATGCGATGTCGACGCTGGATTGGCGTACGGCTTTCGCCCAATATGTCGAATCGCTGGAGACTTTTCCGGTCTATGTGACTGTGGACCTGGATAGCCTGAGGGAGAGCGACGCGATCACCAATTGGGAGAACGGCCGGTTTTCGTTGTCCGATATTGTTTGGGCGATCAGCCTCCTGCGACAAAAATCGCAGATCATCGGAGGAGATCTTTGTGGCGCTTTTTCGCCGGCGCGTTACGCCTCATGGTTTCAGGCGCTTGCAGGACGGTTCGATCATCCGCGCCAACGATCTTTCAGCGAGAGCGAACGGCGTGCGGTCAATCTCCATGCGCTGAAAGCTATTTGGCCGAGTCTGATTGGGGAGCGTCTGTCAGGCGAGAATTCAAGAAATCAAGAAGTCAAGAATTCAAGAACCAGGGACGCTTGAACCGCCACTTCTTGGCTCCTTGAATTCTTGGCTTCTTGGATTCAAAAGCTCTCCAATCGTATGATTTTGGGGAATAATAGAGGCGCAACTGCATCTATAGATATGCCAACGCGCGCACAAATAGAAGACCTGATGTTTGATCGTCTTCTCCCCACAGCAGTGCTGTCGCGAAGGCGACCAAACACCAACTACACAAAAGAGAAAGAGTTAACAGATGATTAGACCATCCAAAGCAGTGATTGCTGGCGCGGCGGTCGCCGGCCTTCTGACGGGTTCATTCGCAATGCGTGCATATGCCGCGAGCACCACGAGTACCAAAGCCGGCGTCGCCGTGCAGACAATGGCCGACGCGGCCAAGCACGGATGCAAAGGCCAAAACGAATGTAAAGGCCAAGGGGGCTGCAAGACCGGTGACAATGGCTGCAAGGCTAAAAACTCCTGCAAGGGTAAAGGCGGGTGCGCCACCAAATCGTAGAATCCTGGCGCTATATAAGTTAAACCTCGCGTCGCTCGGCCTGCCGGGCGACCGAAAACAACCTTGGGGAGGGATGGCTCCTATGTCGTCCGGAGCCAATCTGCGACGGAATAGAGGCCGTCCCTTCCCCGGGAACAGGAGGTTAAAAATTCCGAAAGATTATGCCCGCAAATGTTTTTAATGGGTTCACCGAATATGGCATTGGCATAGGCCTGCGCGTGCCACATTATCGGCACATTCTCGCGAAAAAGCCTGTCGTCGATTGGTTTGAGATCATCTCGGAAAATTTCATGGTGGACGGAGGCAGGCCTCTCGAGGTGCTTGACTCGATTCTCGAACAGTATCGGGTCGTCCAGCACGGTGTAGCGATCTATTTCGGCTCTGCCGACAAATTTAACCGGGAGCACCTTAAACGCCTCAAACGACTGGTTAAATACACAAATACGCCGTGGCTTTCCGACCATCTCTGCTGGGGCAGCGTCGATGGACGTTACACCCATGATCTGCTGCCGATGCCTTATACCTTTGCCGTAGCGCGCCATACCGCAGAGAAGATCCGGGCCGCGCGCGATTATCTTGAAGTGCCGATTTGTGTCGAAAATGTCAGTAGCTACGCCGAATACCATGCCTCCGAGATGACGGAGTGGGAGTTCCTGAGCGAAGTAGTTGAGTTAGCTGACTGCGGCATCCTGCTGGATGTGAATAACATTTACGTCTCGTCGCAAAATCATAACTTCGACCCGTACGATTATCTGAACAACGTGCCTCACCATCGAGTAGGCCAAATCCACATCGCGGGACACTCGAAGTATGAAAAATACCTTCTCGATACCCACGACCATCCGGTGCTCGACCCTGTATGGAGGATGTACGCACATGCCGTCAAACTGGTCGGCAACACCGCCACGCTGCTGGAATGGGATGACCGAATCCCGTCCTTTAATGAGGTCCACAATGAAGCGCTCAAAGCTAACAAATTCCGCGACAAACACCTCGCCACGACCCCCTCGTGAGATCAATTCACGGGCTCAACTACGCGAGTTGCAACGTGTGATGGCTGGGGCCCTCTTTCGTCCGCTGAACTCAAAATGGGGGATGCAGAAGCAATGGACGGATGGAGCTCCGATGGAGGCGGTGGCTGCGGAGTTTATCAAGCCGAACGATCGTCTCAGCTCGTTTGAGCGGTTGGAGATCTATAATCGCCAATATTGGTTTCGGATCCTGGATTGCCTTTACGACGATTACCCTGGGCTTCGCGCGGTCGTTGGGGAGCGGAGATTTATGAAGCTTGCGACTGCCTATCTATCGCGCTACCCGTCCGATTCGTACACGCTCCGCGATCTCGGAAATCGACTTGAACAGTTTCTACGTGAAGAGCCGCAGTGGAGCGCGCCGCGAGAGGAACTGGCTCTCGACATGGTCCGATTTGAGTGGGCACAAGTGGTCGGCTTCGATGGTCCGGCCAACCCACCGGTGACACCGGACGACATCCTCGATACTCCGGCTTCAAAGTTGCGGCTGAGCCTGCAACCGTACCTCTCGTTGTTGGAACTGAAATTTGCCGTCGACGATTTTCTGATTGCGATTAAAAAGCGTGACTCGGACGTCTTGCGCGGGGAAGCGAGCAATGCAATGGACGGTGCGCCGAAGGCGGTGACACGCCGGAAGCGTATCAGGCTTCCGAAGCTGGAGAAGATCTATCTGGCCGTTCACCGGCACGATAACATGCTTTATTACAAGCGGCTGGATCCGGAGGCGTTTGCGATTTTGAGATCACTTGGCGGCGGAGCAACGGTCGAGGATGCGTGTGTGGAGGCCGTCACGGCGAGCGAAAGGACGAACATCGACTGGTCGGCTCAAATCAAAGAGTGGTTTGATACCTGGTCCGCCCTTGGTTGGTTTTGCCGCAAATCATGAATACAATTAGAAATGCAGTATGGCGCGCTTACGAACTGCTGATAATCGTCGCGAATTTGCTGCAGTCGCCGTTTTTATTAGCACTGCGGCTGTATTTTTTTTGGCAGCTGTTCCAGACCGGGCAAGGCAAGCTTTCCAACATCGGAAAAGTCATTGGTTTTTTTGCCAGTCTGGGAATTCCAGCCCACAGAGTGAACGCCTATTTTGTGAGTTCATTGGAGTGCTATGGCGGCCTCCTTTTGATAGTGGGTCTGGCGTCCCGACCGACCGCACTAATGATCGTGATTTCGATGTGTGTCGCCTATGTGACTGGCGATCCGGAGGCGGTGAAGAGCATCTTCAGCGATCCTGATAAGTTTGTGAACGCCGATCCGTTTCGCTTTCTGCTGACCGCGTTGATCGTGTTCGCGTTCGGTCCCGGCTTATTCTCGATTGATGCGCTATTAAAGCGTGTGATTGGAGGGAAGACTTTAGTGCGTCCGGATCCGCGAGCTGGTCGGTCTGCTGAGTCAACAGCCGGTAGATGAACTATGTGTCGCAGTCTGTCCATTCTGTTAGCTTTCGTGCTGCTACCTTTCACGAGAGCGCTGGCTGAAGATAACGGTATCAAGTGGCAACCATGGTCTGACTCCGTCTTTGCCCAAGCCAAAAGAGAAGGGCGTTTCGTGCTACTCGATCTTGGAACAGTCTGGTGCCACTGGTGCCATGTCATGGAGGAGGTTACCTATCAGGATCCGACCGTCATTGAACTGATTAACAAACGCTATCTTGCGGTCCGGGTCGACGCGGACGGGCGGCCCGACCTTTCGAACCGGTACGAGAATTATGGTTGGCCAGCGACAATAGTGTTCAATGGCGATGGCGGCGAGATAGTGAAACGGCGAGGTTATCTGGCTCCGCTTTCGATGGCTTCGATGCTGCAAGCCATCATCGATGACCCGTCGCCAGGTCCGTCGGTAGTTATCGAGACGCCATTGACCGCCGGCCACGAGAAAGCTTTGGGATCCGATGCGCGAAACCAGCTGCAGCAAGTCTTGATCGATGACTACGACCACACGAACCATGGATGGGGCACCGTTCAGAAGTTTCTCGATTGGGACACGATCGAGTACTGCATGACCGAGGCCGCGCAAGGAAACCAAGCCTTTGAACGAATGGCGCAGGAGACACTCGCGGCGCAGCTTAATCTGATGGATCCGGCATGGGGCGGCGTATACCAATATTCAACGGACGGGGACTGGCAGCATCCACACTTCGAAAAGATCATGCAAATGCAGGCCGAGGATTTGCGTACTTATGCGCAGGCCTTCGCCTTTTGGCACGACGAAGCCTACCTGCAGGCGGCCAACCGTATCCGCGGGTACCTGAGAGATTTCCTCACATCACCCGACGGAGCATTTTACACCAGTCAGGACGCGGATCTGATTCCGGGTGAACACGGAGGCGAATACTTTCAACTTAGCGATTCAGATCGGCGGAAGCGGGGTGTACCGCGCGTCGATGTTCACGTCTACTCCCGGGAGAACGGCTGGGCGATAAACGCGCTCACGACACTCTACGCCGTCTCGGGTGAAAGGGATTGCCTCGACGATGCTGTCCGTGCGGCGAATAAGGTCTGCGCCCATCGAGCGCTTTCCAATGGCGGCTTTCGCCACGATGCGATGGATGGCGCAGGGCCATATCTCGGGGACACACTGGCGATGGGTCGAGCTTTCCTGACATTGTATGCTAACACGGCCGATCGAGCCTGGCTTGAGAGAGCCGAGCGTGCCGTCAAATTTATCTCAGCGAATTTTGCGGGCGACCTTGGGTACATCACGTGCGCTCGTAATGGCGCGCTACCGCCAAAGCCACAATTGGATGAAAACGTCGGCATTGTTCGGCTCGCCAATCTGTTGTGGCATTACACCGGCAATCCGGAATACCGGGAGGTAGCTGAGCGGGCGATGCGGTTTCTCGCGACGCCAGGAGTAACGGACCACCGGGGATTTCTGGTCGCCGGCGTCCTGCTCGCCGACAAGGAAATCGCATCTCCGCCGTTACATATCACGGTTGTCGGTCGGAAGGACGACCCTGCGGCACAAAGGCTATTTGCCGCTGCCATTCAGGAGCCGACAATTTACAAACGGGTCGAGTGGTTAGACGAGCGTGAGGGCGGGTTGCCTAACCCGGATGTCGAGTATCCTACCCTAAGCCGAGCGGCGGCTTTCCTCTGCACGGACAAGGCTTGTTCCGCGCCGGTCTTTGCGGTCGATGATTTAATCGCCAGGACCAAGAAGCACTAGCCTGCATCGCTCACAAATCCTGGCAAGTGAAGAATTCAGGAGTTGCAGGAGTTCAGGAGTTGCAGAATGAGCGCTCTAAATCTAAAATCGGAAGTTTGGATACTCGTCCTCGTGCTCGTCGTCGTCCTCGTCCTCGAGAATCCCGATCGTTTCGCAATCAGACTAACTGAACAAAATAGTTGCAGGACATCGGTCTCTTTGCGGTCACGGAATCCCAATGCACCGAGGACGAGCACGACGACGAGGACGAGGACGATTCCAAATTTCGGAATTTGGGCTAATAGAGCCAGGGAATCAGCCGCGAGGTGCGGGCGCAGTAGATATCGTATTCGCCGTCAAACTGCGAGCGTAGCAGCCTCTCTTCAGCACCGATGCGCGCGAGGAGCGGCGGTATAAGTAGCGCCGTGAGCAGCACGCCGACCCCCGAACGAAAGGCTAGGCCCCAACCCAGCGAGTTAACGAGCAACCCCAGATAGCTGGGGTTGCGGATGACACCGTAGACACCGCCGGTGACCAGCGTGTGTCCGGGCTGGATGGCGACCAGCCCGCTGAACCGGTGGCCCAGCACAAAAACTGGCCAGATCCGCAGCGCGCCACCGGCCGCGAAGAGAAAGACACCAAGCCAGCGAATGGTGTCGCCATCGATGGTCCAGAAGTCCTTCCGATCCGTGTAGGCTGGCAGGTAAATGTCCAGCAGCCCGATCAAGACAATGGCTACGATGACCCAGCGGTTGCTACGATCCTCGCGCACACCCGGGCTGAGATTTCCGCCAGCGAAAAGCGCTGCGCCAGAGAGCGCGAAGAGTGCGATCGCGAGAGCGACCAGTGGCGGCTGGGAGAAGAAGGCCGTGAACCCGCCTCGGCCGAGCACGGCTAGGCCAAGTTGGACAGCGGTGCCTACAACGATCAGCGTCAACCGCTTGGTGGTTATCACCATCAATCATACTCCAGCCACGCAGGATTATCATTCACCAAGCCACAGCCTTCTGACTATGGTCTTCAGCATGAGCAACGAATCCGATTCGCAAACTTACGAGGATCGCGCATGGCAATATTTTTTGCAGCTGCAACCGAGCATTACAGACGTGAACGCCGCCGCCGAACTTGCGTTCCGGGCAGTGGATGCATTCGAACGACAGCTTAAACGCCGAACGGGGCGAGATGGGTAGGGTTGCGGCTGGAACCCGAAAACCCAGCCGAACTAAACCCAAACTCCGAAGTTTGGATACTCGTCCTCGTGCTCGTCGTCGATCAGTCGGCGTTTTCTACAGCGAAGAGAGCCCGATTGTCCCGCAATTATTTCGTCCAGTTAGTCTGATGGTCAAACATCGGGGTTCTCGAGGACGAAGGACGACGACGAGCACGAGTCCTCAATTTCGGAGTTTAGGTTAAATCGCCGGAAAAAAATGGCTCCTGAGGTAGGATTCGAACCTACGACCAATCGGTTAACAGCCGACCGCTCTACCACTGAGCTACTCAGGAGTGTGGTGGGCAAAGACACTAGTCGCGACCTCGGTCGATTCAAGCGAAAACTGTCTACAGCATCCCAGGCGGTAATCCGAGCCCGGCAGTCAGGCGGCCCATCTCGCTTTGCGCCAAGCTTTTGCCCTTTTCGATCGCTTGTTTTACTCCGCTCAGGATAAGATCCTCGAGCAGTTCGGTGTCTGCCGGATCGACGACTTCCTTGGCAATCTTGATCGAAACTATATCGCCGAGGCCGTTTGCGACGACGGTAACCTTCTCGCCGCCGACACTTACCTCAACGGTTTTCTCCGCGAGCGCAGCACTCACTTGTTCCTGCATCTTCGCAGCCTGCTTCATCATCTTCTGGATGTTCATCGTCTAACGACCAGAGTGGATCTCCGCTTTGAATATTTCCAGAGCTTTTTGAATCATTGGATCTTTCTTAAAGTCTTCCATCGGATCCATCGGCTGCGACTGCACCGGTTTAATCTCGGCAGCAGAGAGGTCTTCGCGCAATTCGAACTCGAGTCTACATGAGCCACCTAGTAATTGGCCGACCACCTCTTCCAGGAGCTTTTGGTTGTTTGGCCGAGACAATGACTCGACCGCGAGAGAGAGATTCTTCGGAAATCCGAGTTTCAGCGTCCCATTCTCAAGGGAGAGCGGAGTGGCCGACTCGATCCACGATACGATCAAAGGCCTGCGATTACGCACTTCCTGCACAACTCGCTCCCACACTGATTCCATCGACGCGCTCGACTCAGTGAGTATTTCGCTTGTTTGAACGGACCGCTCTTCCTGAAGAATCTCACTCGCGTCTGATTTAGTGGACGGAGCCGCTTCGGCTATCCGTTTTGGAGCCACCCCGCTCTTGGTCGATTCTTTGATGGCGGTTTCCTCGTGGGCAGGAGGAGGCTTCGTCTCTGCGCCCGCGTGTGAGTGCGAAACTCCAACCAGATTTTCCAGGGCGTCAACCACGTTTTCCAGGCTGACCTCGCTGAGCGTGTGGATCGCTCGGATCAGAGCAATTTCAAGGTGAAGCTTCTTGTTCGAAGCCCACTTTATCGTAGCTTCCACCTCCGAAATCTCTTCGATCAAGCGGAGAAGTCGCTGTGTCTCGACCACCGCAACCAATTCCTCGAGCGAAGCACGCGCCTGGTCGCTGATTTCTTCCCGCAAACTTTGTGGATCAATCTTAAAGATCAAAAGATTTCGAAAGAAAGCCAGCAGGTCGCCGAGAAGTTTAGTCAAATCTTTGCCGGCTTCCGCCTGCTGATGGACAATCGCGAGCGCCACCGCAGCTTTCTGACTGAGGATCGCACGCGTCAGATCCGCGACAATACGTTCGGAGGTGAGACCAAAAACCTCAAGCACTTCTTTCTCGCCGACCGTATTTCCACAAAATGCCACCAGCTGATCGAGCATCGATTCTGCATCTCGCAATCCTCCTTCAGCCGCAACTGCGATAGCCGCGGCAGCATCCGGGGCGAGGTCTACCCCTTCTTTCGCTGCGATGTAGGCCAGATGCTTCGCGATCGTCAGGGCCGGAATCCGGCGCAGATCGAACCGTTGGCAACGGCTGAGGATGGTTGGTAAAACTTTGTGCGGCTCAGTCGTTGCGAAGATGAAAATCACGTGAGCCGGTGGCTCCTCCAAGGTTTTCAGCAGCGCGTTGAATGCTTGCTGCGTCAACATGTGGACTTCGTCGATGATGTAGACTTTAAAATTACCGCGCGATGGTGCAAAGCGGACATTATCTCGAAGCTCCCGAATTTGGTCGACGCTGTTGTTGCTCGCACCGTCGATTTCGAGCACGTCGAGGCTGATACTCTGGGAAATCTCTCGACAAGAGTCGCAGACTCCACACGGATTGACGGTCGGACCATGAATGCAGTTCAGAGACTTGGCCAAGATCCGGGCAGTCGAAGTTTTACCAGTCCCGCGCGGGCCGACAAAAAGGTAGGCGTGAGCAATACGCTTTTGCTGAATTGCATTTTTCAACGTTTGAACGACGTGATCCTGGCCGAGAACGTCGTCGAATACCTGGGGCCGATATTTTCGGGCGAAGACTTGGTAACTCACGCTGATAATGTAGTGTCCTGTCCGCGACGCGGCCAGGACTTAAAAGTTTTGGGTTTTGAGTTTTGGGTTTTGGGTTTTGGGTTTTGAGTA
>Ga0210408_10001126_pt1 | contig 29284 bp, 19 predicted proteins | sample IncBWH4MmetaG_FD_155471 | JGI IMG/M metagenome (GOLD analysis project Ga0210408, IMG submission 155471) | Forest soil microbial communities from Barre Woods Harvard Forest LTER site, Petersham, Massachusetts, United States - Inc-BW-H-4-M | ecosystem: Environmental > Terrestrial > Soil >...
GATTGATAGGCCTCGCCGTGGCGGTGTCACTCTTCGTAACCAAACGTAATGACAATGCGCAGCATGAAAAGGATGCCGAAGCAATCACCAGTGCCTCGAACCTGCTGTCCTCAGCCCAGATGGAAGTCGCCGCTGGCAAAGAAGAGATGCTCACCCTTTCCAACCGGCTCGAAACCTGCCAGTCCACGTCGTTGACATTTTCGAACGGGTTGATTGAAGCCAAATCCGCCCAGGCCGCCGCAAAAGAGGACCTGAGCCGGCAGATCACCGACCTCAACCGGCAAATCGCGCAATCGGAATCGGAAAAACAGGCTTCGAGCCAGCGCCTTGCGGTTTTGACCAGCCAGCTCGTCGAATTCACAAATCAAATCGCTTCGGCCCAGGCCAGTCTGCTTCAGGCAAACAAGGACTACGCGCTGTTGGAAAATCGTTTCCGCAGAGACGTGGCCGAACGGGTTATGGTGGAACGAAAATTCAACAACCGTACGGAACTGAAGGCCCAGTTGGAGTATTTGCAATGGAGCCCGGACAAGGAGATTTCCGAAGATCGAATCCGTGAAGGTTTGAATGTAGTGGTGGGGAAATCGAACCTGTGCTATGTCATTGCCCCGGAGTGATCACAAATTCCCGACTTGGACCCGTAAAAGTCTCATAATTTTTCCGCAGAACCTCCTTGCCTTCTTCTAATTGTTACGATTATGTTACAGGCATGTCACCCAACACTCCCCCTGGGTCCAGGCGTCCCCCGTCCTTTCACCAGCGACTGATTCCGCTATTTCTCCTGACGCTCCTTGCCTTTTGCGCCCCGAGGCCCGCGGGGGCCGATGCGCCCCCCACCACCCTGGGCATCCGGTTCACCGGCACCGATTTCGAGGGAAGGCAATCCTTTCAACTCCAATGGAACGCCCTTGCCAATGCCACCTATCTCGTGCAGACCACCTCCAACCTCACCTCCAGCGCCGCCTGGCAGACCCTCGACACCGTCACGCCTGGCGACTCCAACGGCCTCTACCAGATTCAAGTCGTCGCCACGGACGCGCTGGGCAACCCGTCGCCTCCGGCGTATTACCGCCTCGTGTTGCCCCAAATGCAGCTCCTGAACGTCGAACCTGCCATCTCAGTAACCGGCGCGCCCCTGGATCTGTATCTCATTGGGCAGTCCTTCGGTTCGAACGCCGTAGTCTCCATCGGCGGCGTGGTGCAGACCAACGTCCAGTTTATCAGCCCCACCCTGTTGCACGTCACCGGCCCGGCGCCCACGTTCACGCCCGACGTGCCCGGAGGCTATGACGTCCAGGTTGTCAGCGGCGGCCAAACCTCAAAATTGACCTACGCCTGGTCCTTGGTGTCCTCGCCCTCCAGTAGCGTCAGCCTGCTGGAACCGCCGGAGTACCCGCCCGCCGGGCCGGCCGCGAATCTGCGACGAAACCCACTCGTGCTGGTTGCCGGCTCCACCGGAGCCAGTTCCTCGCTTGCCGCCGGCGGCGGCATGACCACGGACGGCGGCGGCTGGACGGCCTTGGCCACTCGTGAACCTGGCAAACGACCGCTATGGGGAATCGGTGGAAATCCAAGTCTGAGTAGGGCTGGCGGCAACCCGCGAGACGATGATTGCGACGGCTTTACTGCCATGGACCTGCCGTATGACCCGCCGACTTCGATCAAGCCCCCTCCCAACATAGACTTGAAGGGCGCCCCTCTCAAACTTGGTACGAAACCTGGTACGATTTTCGCGGGCAACGGCGGCGAGGTCCAGGACTGCTCGCCCAATCGCTTGATGAGCATGTTGGGTGGGGGGGCCGGATCAAGCAGTGGCGGGGCCAGCTCCGGCAACATGCACCTCTCCCCCTCCTCCGGCGAGGTCCAGCTTGAGGCAGTGGACCTGTTCATCCCGGGTCGCGCCCTCGATTTCATCTGGGCCCGCACCTATCGCTCGCGCTCGACCCGCTTCAATACCTACGGCAGTCCCTGGACTTTCTCCTACGACGTTCGCTGCGTCCAGAACAGTTCCGGTGGCGTCGAAGTCTATAACGGCACCGGACGCAAGGACACCTTCCTGCCCCAAACCAACGGCACCTTCACCTGCCCGGGCTTCTTCAGCGAAGGGACCCTCACCTCCGGCGTCTTTCGCCTCACTTTCGCCGACACCGGCTTCTGGCAGTTCAACCCGTTCGACGGCACGGCCCAGGCCGGCAAGCTCGCGCGCATCCAGGACAGCAACGGCAACGCCATGCTCCTCTCCTACGGCTCCGCCGGCCAATTGCTCCAAATCGTCGATGACCTCGGCCGCACCAACTCCATCAGCTATGACGCCTCCACCGGCCAGGTTGCCGGCCTCACTGATTTCTCCGGCCGCACCGTCGCCTATTCCTACTACATGGGTGAACCCGGCGGAACTTTTGGCGACTTGAAAACCGTCACCTCTCCGCCCGTCACCGGTACTCCCAACGGCAACGATTTCCCCTCCGGCAAAACCAATACCTACACTTACTCCTCCGGCTCGACCAGCGACGTCGCCAACCATCTCTTGCTCTCCGTCGCCGACGCCCTGGGCCAGACCACCGTCCAATGCGATTACGACCTGAACCCCGCGTCAGCCTCCTACCTGCGCTGCACCGGCCTCCAGCGTTGGACCAACACTCCCGCTATCATCACTTACCTGCCCCAAACCCCATCCCCTTCCAATCAATTCGCCGCCCTGCGCTGTATCATCAACGATCCCCTCGGCAACGTCTCCGAAGGCTTCTACGACGCCCGCAACCGCTGCGTCAAACTGCAAGAATTCACCGGGCGCGCCACTGCCGGCCTGCCCGTCACCGACGTTTCCAACCGGCCCACGGGCAAATTGCGCTCTACCGACCCCGATTTGTACGAGACGCGTTGGGCTTGGAACCGAGATTCGCTTTGCACCCTCGAAGTCTCCCCCGGCGGACAGCAGCTCCAGTGCGCCTACTCACCGGATTTCGACCCCTCAACCCCCGCCCGTAAACGCGCCGACCTCCGCGTCCTGCGCCAGCTCGCCACCGGCCCGGTGGACCTCGACGGCGACGGCATCCCCGACCTGGTCGTCCGTTCGTGGCACTATGATTACGACCCACGTTTCGGGTCCGATCCGGCAGGTGGCTATTGTGTGCAGTATCGTGAGTCGGACCTGGCCCGAGGCATCGTCGCCAGCAAGCCAGGCGGCATGGGCGGGTCAGCAAGAATGGCCGAGGGCGTTTGGCGCTATGTTCCTGTCCGCCGCATGGCGCGGGCGGCTGGGGGCCGTTACGCGCGGGAATCGTTTCTGTGCACCGCTCAAGCATCAGCTTCGCTGGTCCGGCACGCCCGCCGGCTGGGTTACGAACCGGATCCCGGCACGAGCGGCGGGTATGGATTCGTCACTGCCGCCTCCGACCCGCGCGGCAACACGACCACCGGCAGCTATGACGCAGCCGGTAATCTGGCGAGAGCCACCGCGCCGTTCGTGGTTGGCAACGACCCTCCCGTATTGGACCTCGCTTACAACGCCAGTGGCCAGTTAACCACCATAACCAAACCCGTCGATGCCAATGGCCGCCGCCGAGTCGATACGATCACCTATTACACCAACGGTACGCAGCAAGGCTACGTGCACTTCACCCTCACGGATTCGACCAGCGACCCCTCCAGCCTCGACCTTCGCACGACCTACGAATACGACCTCCGTGGCAACGTCACCCGCTGCATCGACGCCCGCAGCAACGACTGCCTCTATACCTACAACGCCCTCGACCAATGCGTCCAGGCCCAGACCCCCACCAACCTCTCCGCCCGCTGCACCTCCAGCTTCTACTACGATGCCAACGACAACCTCGTCCAATCCTCGACCGACCTGCTCGACCAAACCGATTCCAAGGTCGGCGTCCGAACTGTCCTGCGCGGCTACGACCGCCTCCACCGCCTCACCTCCATCGCCTGCGCCGTGGACACCACCCATTCGCTCACCAACCAAGTCCTCTACGACGCCGACGATCAGTGCGTGCTCGTCCTCGGCGGCGAGGCCGTCGCGGGAACCGACTCCCACCAGACCATCTCTTACCAATACGACGAGCGCGGCCTGCTCTATCGAAAGGTCTATGCCGCCGGTTCCACTCAACAGTCCAGCAGCCAGTTTGACTACATGGCCATCGCCACCAAAGCGACTCCCTGGAAGCATCATGATATTCAAGGTCTCGAGATGCCCAGTCTTCAACGCGTCACCACCTACAATTATGACGGTTTCGGTCGCCCCGCCTCCATCCAGGACCCCATGGGCCACCTGATCTCCCTCTACCTCGATGCCAACGACAACCTCAAGCTCCGCCGCCATTTCGGCGGCACCAATGAGGTCACCAGCACCGATCGCTCCACCCGCCTCGCCGAGTCGAGCTGCGATTACGACAACCTCGACCGCTGCGTCCGCACCCACGAACGGTTCTTCGATACCGCCACCCAATTGCCCATCGGCAAGGGCGACAAAACCACTACCTTCGCCTTCGCCCCCAACGACGAATGCTTCAGTGTCACCGATGACCTGGGCCGCTCCTCGACTTTCTCCTACGACAACGTCGGCCGCATCCTCTCCGTCACCGACCCCGCCACCAATCGCCTCGAATTCACCTACGACCCCCTCGGCAACGTCCTGACCACGACCGCCCGCCAATTCTCCACCCTTGGCGGCCCTGAGCAGGATTTCTCCGCCACCAACATCTATGATGCCTTGAGCCGCTGCGTCAGCTCCGTTGATAACGTCGGCAACACCAACCGCTACGCCTACGATTCCCTCGACCGTGTCGTCACTTTTTTCAATCCGCGCGAATACACCGTATCTTACACCTACGACCTGCTGGACCGCTGCACCCTGGCCATCGGCGATCTCGATGGCGACGGCTTCCCCGACCTCGTCCATGACCAGTTCAGTCAGGCGGTCTGGAGCAGCAACAGCGGCCGGCTCCTCGCCACCATCGACAGCCACACCAACTCCACCACCTACGCCTACGATGCCCTCGATCGCTGCGCCCTCGTCACCAGCCCCAATGGCACGCCTCACACCTTCGCCTGGAATTCCCTCAGCGACCTCGCCAGCCAGCAGGACCCTAACGGCACCGTCGTCCTCCACACCTACGACTTCGATGGCCGCTGCATCTCCAACAACATCAACCCGGGCCCGGGCGTCTCCTCCAGCACCACCGTCGAAACCTTCCAATACGACGGCCTCTCCCGCCTCGTTCATCACCATGACGACGCCTGTGACGGCGATTTCACCTACAATTCCCTCGGCGACTGCACCCGCGAAACCCTCAATGGCCTCGCCACCTCCTCCACCTACGACTCCCTCGGCAACCAGCTCTCCCTCACCTATCCCGGCGGACGCGCCCTCTCCTACACCTACGATTCGCTCAACCGTTGCTCGAGCATCGTCGATTCCGGCGCCGTCCTCGCCTCCTTCGATTACGACGGCCCCAACCGCCTCTCCCGCGTCTCTTTTGCCAACAAAATGCGCACCCGGATTTTCTATGACGGCATCTCCGGCACGCCCAACGCCCCGGGCGACTTCGGCCTCGGCCAGGTCCGCAGCATCCGCCACGCCGCCAGCGGCGGCCTGCCCGTCATCAACGACGCCTCCTTCGCCTGGGACCGCAACGGCAACAAAACCGCGCGCACCGTCACCATTCCCTCCCCGACTCCACGCACCAACAGCATGACCCTGGCCTACGATCCGCTCGACCGCCTCACCACCGTCTCGGTCGCCAGCAACTCCCTGCCCGTGCGCCTCACCACTTACAGCCTCGACCGCGTCGGCAACCGCACGAACGTCTCCGGCGAACCCTGCTTCGGCCCTTACACCCTCAGTCCCCTGGTGCCGCCGGGCGACTTCCAAATGAACCGTTACACCGCCACCCCCTGCGACTCCCGCACCTACGACAACAACGGCAACCTCATCGCCCGCGGTCTCTCCACCGGTGACACCTTGAGCTACACCTACGATGGCTGCGACCGCCTCGTCGGCGTCAGCCTTTCAGGCGTGGCTGTCGCCGCCTACGCTTACGACGCGTTGGGCCGGCGCATCTCTAAAACTGTCTTCTCCGGCGGCCTGCCGCCCGACACGACTCTGTTCCTCTATGATGGCACAGAAGTGATCGAAGAGCGCGACCATGGAGTCACCTCGGCCACCTATGTGTGCCGCAAGGGCGAGCCCGTTGAAACCGATAAGGATTGTGGTGGCCCTTCGCTCATGACCCGCGCCGGCCAGACCTATTACGTCCACCCCGACGACCAGGGCAATGTCCTCGCCCTCACCGAAGCCGCCGGCAATGTCGTCGAGCGTTATGAGTATGACGATTTCGGCGCCGTCACCTTCCTCACCAGCGACGGTTCCCCCACCTCCGCTACCGCGTCCTCCGTCGGCAACCCCTACCTTTTTGGCGGCCTCCGCCTCGACCCCGAGACCGGTCTCCATTGCGACGATGGCTCATGCTATCTCGACCCCCTGAGCGGCCGTTACATCCTGCGCGCGGGCGTCCCCTTGGCTTTCGCCGACAACAACCCGTGGAGTGCGTCGCCTCCAAAGGGTAAAACCCCGATGGAAAGAATTGACATCAATGGGGCGATTCGACTCGCCGCCAGCCCGGGGAGCAGCCGCCGCGCCAAAACCTCCGAGGCCCAGTCCAATCTGCGAACCGCTTCGCCCTCGCTCGGACTCCAGCCCTTGGGCGGCGACATCCTGTTCAATGCCTCCAGCGTACCCCTCAAATCCCACTTCCAAAACGGCGACATCCCCACCCAGGACCAATTCTCAAAACTCGTGGGCGGCCTGTCCCACGGCTCCGAAAGTCTCAGCAGAATCAAACGCGCCCTCGCGATTGAAATGGAACGGCGCTCGGGCGGATTTTGATTCTCCACTTCTCAGGCCACTACCAGCAATTCGCCGATCAAGACCTCCTGGAATCCGTGAAGGTTTGAACGTGGTGGTGGGGAAATCGAACCTGTGCTATGTCATTGCCCCGGAGTGATACAACCTCTGCTACTGCAGAATGGCACGATAGAATTGCTGGCGGTTGGTCGGTGAACCGTAATCAATGTAAATATAGGGCTGTGCCGGCAGCGCGAGATTCGTCAGTGTCGTCCAGTTGCTGCTGGCGAGGTTTGCGGTGGCTTGAATGAGAATATTGGAGCCGAGCGGGCCGCTCACGATGACCCCGGCAAACATCTTGATGTCCACGTTGAATGGTGTGAAAGCCTCATTTACCGCCTGACCATCGGCATTACTATTACCTCCACCTACGGCATAAAGCACCCCGTTCACGACCCCCAGTGCGGGCGAATAGCGTGCCGTAGGCATCGGGGGCATGGTGGTCCAGAGATCCGTTGCGGGATTATAGGCTTGAACCGTGTTGAGGTTGGTGCCGCCGTTTTCGCCTCCCACGGCGTAAAGAATGCCGTTAATCACTTCAGCCGCTAACTGGTCGCGGATGGTTGGCATTGGGGATTTGGTGGTCCAGGAGTCCTTGACCGGGTCATAAGCCTCGAGAGTATTCTTGCCCACGACGTAGAGAATTCCATTGAGGACACCGGCGCCGGCCCATTCGTGCGCCTCCGGCATTGGAGTCTTGGTGCTCCACGTATCGGTTGCCGGGTCATACACCCGAAGCGTATTCACCATACCAAGATTATCGGTGGTGGTTCCGCCGGCCACGTAGAGCTTGCCGTTGATGACCCCGCCGCAAGTGGCGGAGGAACCGAACGGCATCGGGGACAAGTTAGTCCACGTATCGGTGAGCGGATTATAGACCTGAAGATTGGCTAAATTGCCCGGTGGTCCAGCCAGCTCCCAACCCGTCTGGCCGCCAGCCACATAAAGTTTGCCGTTGATAACACCCGCAGTGGCGCCGTCGATGCCGATGGGTATCGGAGCCTTGGTATTCCAGGCGTCTGCCAGGGGATCATAGACCTCGAGGTCCGTTAAGCGGTGATACGGAGGGGACTGGTAGATCGCCCCGGACCCAGTGCCGCCGACCACATAGAGTTTGCCGTTGATTACACCGGCCGCCGAGCCAGCTCTGGCCACGGGCACGGGAGCCCTGGTGGACCAGGCGCCTCCTTGAGCCCAGGCGGTTGAGAAGCGAGTGCCGAGGGTTAAGAGGGCTAGCGAAGCCAGCCCAGGGAATAGATTTTGGATGGGGGTTTTCATGGGGCTTTTCGTCCGAGCTTGGTTCCGCCTGGAGAGACAATCTGGAGGAGTAGGCAAAGCGGTGGCTCAAAGCGCATCGTGCTTTGAACTTGCGGGTCGCCCGCCGGCTTTGGCCATGGATCTCAAGCGGGTCAATGAAGCAGGTAACCGAAACTTAGTCCAGCTTTTTCGTTCATTAAATGCGCCTTATTCACCCGCGCAGCGCTCAGTCCGGGCGGCTGTCGGGCAGCCGGCACAATCGGGCGAACATCGGGTGCGTTTGCCTGCCGAGGGCCCGCGGCAGGCGTTCACTCTGGGGTGGTCCGTTCAGTTTTTGGGAATGGTGGACAGAACCTGGACAGATCGTGTTTCATGACGACGACCAAGGAGGCGCAGCTTATAAGATCCATAAACTCATCCTTTCGCAAAAAAAGTTTATCAAATGCCAATTCTCGCGCAGCCAAAGGCCCGGGCGCCGCTTAGGTTAGCCCCGGGATTGGAAATGATCCCGGCACCCATCGAGCGGTGCGGACCCCGATCTTTCAAGAGCGATATGATAGCGACGCTTGCAACGAAGAAGCAGAACCGGCTGCCGAAGATTCTGGAACACGCCAGCGGCGACAAGCGCTTCAGGATTCTTGAAGCGCACATGAAGAAGCATCAGTTCAAACAGGATGCTTTGATCGAAGTGCTGCACAAGGCCCAGGAGCTGTTCGGCTATTTGGAGGATGACCTGCTGCTGTTTGTGGCTTTCAAGCTGAAACTGCCCGCCAGCCGCGTTTATGGCGTGGCGACCTTTTATCATTTTTTCACGCTCAAACCGAAAGGCCAGCACACGTGCGTGGTGTGCATGGGGACCGCCTGTTACGTCCGGGGCGCCGATAAATTGCTGGCAGCCGTCGAGACCAGGGCCCGGATCAAAGCGGGTGAGACGACCCCCGACAATCAGCTTTCGCTACTGACCGCGCGGTGCATCGGCGCGTGCGGCATCGCCCCGGCGGTGGTTTACGACGGCACGGTGACGCCCCGGCAGACGGCCGATACGGTCCTCGAACATGTGAAAGGATGGCTCGACCATGGTCATTGATGATCTAGTTGAAATCGCGGAGAAGGAACGCGCCGGGCGCAAGCCGTACACGGTCCGCTGCTGCCTGGCAGCAGGGTGCATGTCCTCCAATTCCAAGGCGGTGAAAGAAGCGCTGGACAAGGCGGTGAAAGAGGCCGGGCTGGCGGAGCGAGTCGAAGTCCGCGGCGTGGGCTGCATGAAATTGTGCTGCCAGGGGCCGCTGGTCCAAATTGACACTTACCGCCCCTCGGCCTGTGTGCAGGTCGAGACGCCGGGTGCGGGGCCGCTCTATCAGAAGGTGACGCCTGAAGACGCACTTTCGCTGATCGGCACGCTTCAGGGCGGCGAAACCAAAGTCCAGCAAGGTGACCCGAAGGACCCGTTTTTCACCGGGCAGTTCCCGATCGTGCTGGCGAACAGCGGTTACGTTGACCCGGAGCGCATCGAGTCATACATCGGCGCTGAAGGTTACCAGGCCCTGCACGACGTGCTGCGCGAGATGACGCCAAAAGAGGTCGTCGAGACGATGATCAAGAGCGGGTTGCGCGGCCGGGGCGGCGCGGGTTACCCGACCGGGCTGAAATGGGCGACGGTGGCCAAGACCGCCAGCCAGCAGAAGTATGTCATCTGCAACGCCGACGAAGGCGACCCAGGCGCGTTCATGGACCGCAGCGTCCTGGAGAGCGACCCGCACAGCGTGCTGGAGGGCATGGCCGTCGCGGCCTACGCCGTCGGGGCCAGCCAGGGTTTTATTTACGTGCGGGCGGAGTATCCGCTGGCGATCGCGCGGCTGCAAACGGCGATCAAGCAGGCCAAACAGTACGGCCTGCTGGGCAGCGGCATTTTCGAATCGCCCTTCAGCTTTAACATCGAGCTGCGGATCGGCGCCGGCGCGTTCGTCTGCGGCGAAGAAACGGCGCTGATGGCCTCGGTGGAAGGCAAGCGCGGGACGCCGCGCCCGCGCCCGCCGTTCCCGGCCGAGAGCGGATTATACAATTCGCCGACGCTGATCAACAATGTCGAGACGTTCGCCAACGTGCCGCCCATCATCCGGAAAGGAGCCGATTGGTTCGCGGGGATTGGCACGGAGAAGAGCAAGGGGACCAAAGTTTTTGCGCTGGCCGGCAAGATCAATAACACCGGGCTGATTGAAGTGCCGATGGGCACACCGCTGCGCAAAATCGTCGAGGAAATGGGCGGCGGCGCCCCGGAGGGCGGCAGGATTAAGGCGGTGCAAACCGGCGGACCCTCGGGCGGCTGCATTCCGGCAGCGGAACTCGACACGCCGGTGGATTACGATTCGCTGACGCGGCTCGGCTCGATCATGGGTTCCGGCGGGATGATCGTCATGGATGAAACCACGCGGATGGTGGATGTCGCCCGCTTCTTCATGGAGTTCTGCATGGACGAATCCTGCGGCAAATGTGTCCCGTGCCGCGCGGGCACAGTTCAAATGCACAATTTGTTGACCAAGATTTTGGCACGCAAAGCCACCGAGCGCGATCTCAAGCAACTGGAAGAACTGTGTGACATGGTGAAAAACACCAGTCTCTGCGGGCTGGGACAGACCGCGCCCAACCCGGTGCTGAGCACGTTGCGCTTTTTCCGGAAGGAATACACCGAGCTGTTGACGGCGGATCTCTTTGGGGGGCCGAATGGGAATGGCGAGGCGAAAAAGGAGGGCAAATGACAAACCCCGTGGGCGGAGCGCGGACATTCCTGTCCGCAGCAATGTGTCATACGCAAAATTGGCGGCAAATCCGGCCGGCGCTGGCGTTCGGAAGTTGCTGCGGACAGGAATGTCCGCGCTCCGCCGCAATGACTGACCGATTATCTCGCGCCGAAGATTTGAACTGACGCAATTTTATGGCAGCCAAAACACTCACGATTGACGGCAAACAGGTCAGCGCCGACGAGACTGCGACGATTCTCGAAGCCGCCACAGACGCCGGCATTGCCATTCCGACGCTCTGTCACCTCGAGGGCGTGTATGATGTCGGCGCCTGCCGGCTGTGCCTGGTGGAAGTGGCCGGTATCGCCAAGCTGCTGCCGGCCTGCACCACCCGGGTCGCCGAGGGCATGGACATCAAGACCGACAGCGAACGGCTGCGCAAGTACCGGCGGATGACACTCGAGCTCCTTTTTGCAGAGCGCAATCACACGTGCGCGGTTTGCGTCGCCAACGGCCATTGTGAACTGCAAACGATTGCCTCCAGCCAAGGGATGGACCACGTCCGCTACCGTTACAATTTCCCGAAATGGGAAGTCGATGACACCCACCGGCTGTTTGGCATGGACCATAACCGGTGCATTCTCTGCGCCCGCTGTGTGCGCGTCTGCTGGCACATCGAAGGAGCCGGGACCCTGAACGTTTCCGGCCGCGGCGCGCGGGCGACGATTATTTCCGACCTGAACCAGCCGTGGGGGGCGTCCGACACGTGCACCAAGTGCGGCAAGTGCGTCATGGCTTGCCCGACCGGCGCGCTATTCTACAAAGGTTCGACGGTTTCCGAGATGGAGCGCGACCGCAATAAACTCGAGTTCATCGTCACCGCGAGGGAGAAGAAACAATGGATTTAGCATGCAACCCGCTCAACAAATAAACCCCACGCCCGTTCTCCGCGTTGCCACGGTTTGGCTCGGAGGCTGTTCCGGCTGCCACATGTCGTTCCTGGACCTGGACGAGTTTCTGCTCGAGCTGGCCGGGAAGATTGACCTGGTCTATAGCCCGATCATCGACGTGAAGGAGTATCCGGAGAATGTCGATCTCTGCCTCATCGAAGGGGCGGTCTGCAACGAGGACAACCTCGAAATGATTCGAAAGGTCCGCGCGCGGACGAAGGTCCTGGTCTCGTTCGGCGATTGCGCCGTCACCGGCAACGTGCCCGCGCTGCGCAACCAGCTTGGGCTGAGCAACGCTGAGAATGTGCTCCAGCGCGCGTACGTCGAAGGGGCGCAGTCCAACCCGAGCGTGCCGAGGGAGCCGGGCATCGTGCCCGCCTTGCTGGAGAGAGTTGAACCCGTCCACGAGGTGGTGCGGGTGGATTATTTCCTGCCGGGCTGCCCGCCGCCGGCTGAGCGGATCAAAGCGCTGCTGACCCAGGTGCTGAGCGGCGTTGAACCGAAGTTGGAAGGGGCACAGCTTAAGTTTGGATAAGGCCATGAAACGCATCATCATCGACCCGGTGACCCGCATCGAGGGCCACGCCAAGATTAGTCTTTTCCTGGACGACGCCGGCAATATTTCGGATGCCGAGTTCCACGTAGTGGAATTCCGCGGGTTCGAGAAATTCTGCGAAGGCCGGCCGTATTCCGAAATGCCCGGCATCACCCCGCGCATTTGCGGGATTTGCCCGGTGAGCCATTTGCTGGCCTCAGCCAAAGCGGGGGACGCCATCATGGCGGTGAATATTCCGCCGGCGGCCGACAAGCTGCGGCGCGTGATGAACCTGGCCCAGATTATCCAAAGCCATGCGTTGAGCTTTTTCCACCTGAGCGCACCGGACTTCCTGATGGGCTGGGACACACCGCCCGCGAAACGGAATGTGTTTGGATTGATCGCCTCCAACAAAGAGCTGGCGCGCGCGGGCATTCGCCTGCGGCAGTTCGGCCAGGAGATTATCGAAATCCTCGGCGGCAAAAAAATCCATCCGGCCTGGGCGGTGCCGGGCGGTGTGCGCAGTCCGCTCACGGAGGAGGGCAGCGTCCGGATTCGGGCCTGGCTGCCGGAAGCCTATGCCACAACCAAGACGGCGTTTGAACTGTTCAAGAAGACGCTCGACACGCACAAAAAGGAAATTCAAATTTTCGGCAACTTCCCGTCCCTGTTCATGGGATTGGTCGATGCGGAGGGCAACTGGGAACATCACGGCGGCAAACTGCGCTTCACGGACAGCAGCGGCAGTGTCATTGCCGACCAGCTCGACCCGCAGAAATATTACGAATACATCAGCGAAGCGGTGCAACCGACATCGTATCTTAAGTCGCCGTACTACACGCCGTTGGGTTTCCCGGAGGGCATGTATCGGGTCGGACCGCTGGCGCGGCTCAATATCGCGGAGCAAATGGGCACGCCCAAAGCCGATGCGGAGCTGAAGAAGTTCAAGAAAATGGGCCGGGGCGCCGTGACGTCTTCTTTCCTGTATCACTACGCGCGCCTGATCGAGGTTTTGACGGCGATCGAGCGGGTCGAGGCCTACATGGACGACGCGGACCTGCTGAGCGAGGACCTCCGGGCGGATGCGGGCATCAACAGTTTTCGCGGCGTGGGTGTCAGCGAAGCCCCCCGCGGCACGCTTTTCCACGATTACACTGTGGACCGGGACGGTCTGCTCAAGAAAGTCAATTTGATCGTCGCCACCGGTCAGAACAACCTGGCGATGAATCGTACGGTCGCCCAAATTGCGCGACATTACGTCCGCGGCGAGGACATCCCCGAACCGGTGCTAAACCGGATCGAGCACGGCATCCGTTGTTACGACCCGTGCCTGAGTTGCTCGACCCATGCGGTGGGTCAAATGCCGCTGCACATCCGGCTCATTGCGCCGGATGGGAAAGTGGTGAGAGAGATCGCGCGGGGAGGGTAGGTCGTTGCAGCAGCCGACGCAAGGAGGATCTGATCGATTACTCAAGAGGGCCGAAATTTGAGCCTCCTTGCGTCGGCTGCTACAATGGGAATGGTTTTCAAACACGCTCTATGCTTTTAGTTATCGGCTATGGCAACACGCTGCGTAGTGATGACGGTGTCGGCCCGCGAGTGGCCGAAGCGGTCGCGAGGCTGAACCTTCCCGGGGTGGGCACGCTGAGTTGCGGATTGCTAACTCCCGAACTAGCCGAGCCGATCTCCCGGGCCGACAAAGTCATTTTTGTGGATGCGGCGGTGGATGCGCCCCGCGAGGTCCAACTCCGCGCGCTCACTCCCGCCGACTCTTCGCAAATCATGGCGCACGCGGCCGACCCGCGAACGTTGCTGGCCCTGGCGCGGGACGTGTTCGGGCACGCGCCGCAGGCCTGGTGGTTGACGATCCCGGTCGAGAACATTGGGGTTGGCGAGAACCTTTCGCCGTTTGCACGGCGAGGTTTTTCGGAGGCCCTCCGCGAGATCAAGAAGCTCGCACCAGGCACGGGAGGCAAGGCGGTTCGACAGCGAAGACGCAAAGTCGGGAAGAAGGCAGCCGAGGTTTGAACCTCAAACCCTGTCCGGGAAGCCCGGACAGAGCTCCGATTTCGGGATCTGGCCGGAGCGATTGTGAAAGAACATTTGGCCAGCATCATCACAAATCCAAAACTCAACGGCACCCGCCTGAAAATACAACTCGCGTTTACCGGGTCTTTCCGCGGTGCCGAGCATCTCAGCAACGGTGTTGGCACGAGAGAGGATTTCGATGCAGATTTCGGGTGCCACCGAGCAACTGACTTCATCCGGGTTCATGGAAATCCAGCGTGCATCCGAAATCCAGGCGACATCAGGCACCTTCGTGCCCTCGGTTGTTTCGACGGCGCATCCTACCAAAGGGTCCCCATGATGCAAAAGTCGGCTGAGAAGGCCTTGAATCCTGCCTTTGAGTTTAGAACGCTGCTTTCCCGCTGGACTCAAAACGAGTTTCCCGTGTTTGTCCAACTCGATCTTGTAAGGCAGGTCAGTCAGTGTTCGATCTTCGCAAACCTGCAACCAGTTCATGAGAGCAAACTACCGGACAAACCGTGCGTGACAAGGGATTCCCTGCGGTCTCGCTCGCTTCGTTATCCCCTGACCGGTTCGCGTTTCGCGGAGAGATAAGCGTGGATCTGCGCTGCGGCTGCGCGGCCATCGCGCACCGCATGCAGCACGGTGCTCGGGCCGCGCACCAGGTCGCCGCCGGCGAAGACTCCGGGCAAGCTCGTCATCTGTTTGGCATCAACGGTGAGGCCGCCCCACTCGTTGGTAGCGAGGGCGCTGAAATCATCGGTGTGCGGGCATGGCAGCGGGTCGAATCCCAAGGCGAGGATGACCCAGTCGGTCTCCAACTCAAATTCTGTTCCGGCCCGAGTCAGGAACGGACGCGGACCTCGATCGTCGGCCAGGCCGAGCTCAGTGCGGATGAGGCGCAGGCCGGTGACCTCGTTGCCCGCATTGCCCAACACGGCCACCGGCGTTGCGCAAAAAATGAATTTTGCGCCTTCCTCGAGCGCGTTTTTGTACTCCTGCCGCGTACTTCGGATATCCGCTTCGTCGCGCCTATAGACACAGGTGACCTCGCGTGCGCCATAGCGAATCGCGGCGCGCAAACAGTCCATCGCAGTGTCCCCGGCGCCGAGGACCGCAACGCGTTTGCCCTTGAGATCGATCTGCGGAACGTCCAGCGGCAAGGGCGTGGTTTTCTGGAGGAGAAAAGGCAGGGCCTGAACGACGCCCTTGAGGTCCGCACCGGGAACCTCGAGCGGACGCGCCTTGCGAGAGTCGCAGCCAAGAAACACGGCATCGAACTCGGTCCGGAGCTGCCCGAGGCGAAGGTCTTCCCAGAGCTTAACGCCCAGTCGGAACACGACGCCGCGTTTTTTCAAAAGGTCGAGCCGGCGCTGGACAATGGATTTGTCGAGCTTGAAGGCGGGCGTGCCGTTCACCAGCAGTCCGCCGGGCACCAGCGCGGAGTCAAAGACGGTGACGGAGTAACCTCTTTTCGCGGCCTCTTCCGCACAGGCCAAGCCGCCGGGACCGGACCCGATGATACCCACTTTCATTCCATTGGGCGGGGCGGTGCTGGCATCGACCTTTCCATGGGCGAAGGCGTATTCGCTCAGGAACTGCTCGATGGCCTGAATCGAAACCGGCTCCGACACTCCCTCCAACAGGCAGGTGTTCTCACACAGTTTCTCAGCAGGACAAACGCGGGCGCAAATCTCGGCCATGTTGGTGACGGAGCCTAACAGGGCAGCGGCTTCGAGGAAGCGGCCCTCGGCGGTCAGCAGCATCCATTCGGGGATGGGATTGCAGAGGGGACATCCGGCGACACAAGTCGGGTTGGGACATTGGATGCAGCGGCTGGCCTGTTCGCGGGCGGTGGCTTCGTCCAGGAGGCCGTAAATCTCCAGGAAGTCGGCAGCACGGTCGGTGGCCGAGCGTTTGGGCAGCTCCTCCCGGGCCAGCTCGCGCCAGGCGTATTTGGAGTTCAGGTTATGTGAACCGGCGTCGCTCATCGCTCGAGGATGAATTCATGCCGAGCATCTCAGAAGAACAAGCATTGGAGCAAGGAAAAACCCCGACAAACTGGGAAAACGGCCTTGAAAGGTCCAGAGATGCGACAATAAAAATCGCAGCTACGATAAATAGTGTCGCGACAGTAAAAATCGCAGCTGCGTATTTTATTGTCGCCGGCCGAAGGCAGAGCCTATCCGCCAAAGAAATCCGAAAGCCAATGGACCTCCGATGGCAGAATGGTCCGAGCATTCTGGTGTGACCTCCAATCCTCCTTGTAAGGCCAATGGCCGGGTAGGTACTGTGGGGCGACTGCAACGGAATGAGCGAAATCCGAAATCCGAAGGCCGGAAGCCGAAGAAGAGCTGAATCTCGAATTCCGACCGACGAAGATGGGTCGTTCGGATTTCGGTCCGTCGGCCTTCTTTCGGCCGTCGGAGCTCGGCTTTCGGATTTATCCGCGGGTTGGTTTGCGCTTTTCCTGGGAGGGTTGGTCTTTGTCGCTTTCCCGCAGGTCCTGCTGGGTCTCGAAACCTTCGTGCTGCGCGATTTTGGTTTGTTCGTTTATCCGCTGGCGCATTACCAGCGTGAGTGTTTCTGGCACGGCGAGCTGCCGTTCTGGAATCCGTATAACAATTGCGGTGTGCCGTTCCTTGCCCAGTGGAACACGATGCCGCTGTATCCACCAGCCTTGATCTATCTGCTGCTGCCGCTGAGCTGGTCGCTGACGTTCTTCGACTTGCTGCATCTTTGGTTTGCCGGCCTGGGCATGTATTTCCTGGCCTACCGTTGGACGGGCAACCGATTGGGGGCATCGCTGGCGGGGTTGGTGTTTGCTTTTAACGGGCTGTCACTGAACCTGCTGATGTGGCCGAGTCACATGGCGACTTTGAGTTGGATGCCATGGGTAGTTTTGGCGGTGGAACAGGCCTGGCGCAAAGGCGGGCGCAAAGTAATCCTGGCAGCGCTGGCAGGCGGCATGCAAATGCTCGCGGGCGGGCCGGAAACGATATTGCTGACGTGGCTGTTCCTGACCGCGTTATGGGTGTGCGAGAGCGTTTTCGGAGTCCAAAGTCCAAAGGCTGCGGTCCACGGTCCACAGTCCACAGTCCACGGTCCACAGTCCACGGTCCACAGTCCACAGTCCACGGCCCACAGTCCACGGTGCACAGCGCAGAGGTTTGGGCTGGTGGTGCTGCTGGTGGCGGCGTTGGCGGCGGCACAGTTGCTGCCGTTCATGGACCTGGCGGCGCACTCGCAACGAGAGCGGGGATACGCCGATACGAGTTGGTCCCTGCCGGCCCGGGGCTGGACCAATTTCCTGGTGCCAAGGGTGTTCGGGAGCACGTGGAATCAGGACGTGTTTTTCCAATACGGGCAGTATTGGACGTCTTCGTATTATCCGGGCGTTGGGACGTTGCTGCTGGGTTTGCTGGCGGTGTGGGGAGGGCGCGAGCGGCGGGTGTGGCTGCTGGCGGGAGCAGCCGGCGTGGCTTTCATTTGTGCTTTGGGAGACAAGACTTTCGTCTATGAAGCGCTGCGTAAGCTCCTGCCGCAACTGACGCTGATGAACTATCCGGTGAAGTTCGTGACGGTGATTATCTTCGCGGGGCCGTTGCTGGCGGGCTATGGCGTGGCGCTCGTGTGTGGCCGAGGAGAGGCGCCAACCAGTGGGACTGAAACGAGCCGACCCTGCGCGCGGGGCAATGACGAACGGCGGTCCGGGACGGACACGACGTACCAAATGGAAAGGCGACTGGTGTGGCTGGGTTGCGTGTTGCTGGCGTTGATCGCGGCGATTTTGCGTAATGGATTGAGCCGGGCGGCGTTGTTGGTGACGGCAGCAATCGTGCTCGTGCTGTTACGGCGGACAGGGCGTGGTCGTTGGCCGGGGCTCCTCTCGCTGGTTTTGCTGTTGGTCGTTTGGCTGGACCTCTGGACCCATGAGCCGAACCAGAATCCGACTGTGACGCCTGAGGTTTATCAGCCGGGACTGGCGCGTTCGGAGCTGGCAATGAAACCGGAGCCGAAGCCAGGTGAGGCGAGAGTCATGGTCTCGCCGGCCGCGGATGAGGCGTTCAATCGGCTGCGCCCAAAGAATTTAAAGGAAGGATACCTGGCGAAAAGGCTCGGCTACTTCTCTGACTGCAATTTGCTCGACGAGGTGCCGAAGGTGAACGGTTTTTTCTCCCTGTATCCGCGAGAGTCTGCGGCGGTGACCTCGTTGCTCTATGGAAGCACGAACACCTTTCCTGGTCTGGAGGATTTCCTGTCCGTCGCACACGTGACGGCGCCGGGAGAGTTTACGAAATGGGAGCGGCGCGGCACATACTTACCGTGGGCAACCGCCGGCCAACGGCCGGTTTTCCTGGATGACCCGGCCATGCTCGACCGATTGGCGTCGCCGGATTTTGACGGAGGCAAGGTGGTCATGTTGCCGCCCTCGGCCAAGTCGTTGGTGTCGGTGACGGACCAGACTGATGCGCAGGTGCTCAAGCGGCGATTTTCGCCGCGACGGGTGGATTTAGAAGTCGAGGCAGCGGCGCCGGCGCTGGTCGTGGTCTCGCAGACTTATTATCACGACTGGCGCGCTTACGTGGACGGGAAGCCCGCGCCGTTGTTGCGCGCGAATTACGCATTCCAGGCGGTGCAGGTTCCGGCAGGAAAACATGATGTGCGGCTGGTTTATAAGGACCGGGCGTTCCAAATCGGTGCTTCGATTTCGGCCTTGGGGCTGCTGGGTTGCGTTGCCGGCTGGATTGGGAGTCGAAGGGCCAAGTGAGGCAACTGCGGCGCTTTGAATTGCCTGCCGGCCAGCTTATCTGGCGAGCGAACTTTCAACCACCGACGAGCCTTGAGTGGAAGGCCGATTCGTAGTCAGAACGATCGAAGTTGATGGTGAGGCTTGGTTGAGCTGCGCCACCGAGGTCGAAATCGCGTCCATGACTCGCGCCGGGGCGACGCCCAGGGCCAGGATGCCGACAATGAGGAACATACAGAGCGCGCGCGTCGGCCAATCCAGCCGGATGGGCGGCAGCTCGCCGAGGTCGCGAAACCAGGCTTCTCGCACCACTCCGAGATAGTAGTAGATCGCGATCGCCGCATTGATGACAGCGATGAGCACCAGCGCCGAGTGGCCCTGTTCCCAGGCGGCGGTCAGCAGCGTGAGTTTGCCCATGAACCCAACGAAGGGCGGAATGCCCGCCAGAGCGAACACGCCGACCGCTAGAGTCAAGGCCAACAAGGGCGCACGCCGGTGCAGGCCAGCCAACTCCCCGATGCCGACGTTAGTGCCGTCGCGGGAGACTTTGCAGATGACGACGAAGCAGGCCAAGACCATCAGGAGATAGCCCACGATGTAATACAGCGCGGCCGAGTAACCTCGGTCGCTGAGCGCAACGAAACCAATCAGCGCATAGCCGGCGTGGGCGATCCCCGAGAAGCCGAGCATTCGTTTGAAATCCTTTTGCACCAGCGCGATGAGGTTGCCGTAGAACATCGAGCCCACCGCGAGAATCGTCAGCATGAAGGCGACCGTGTGGTTGTTCGGCGTGGCCAGGGAAACAAACCGGACCAGCACAGCGACTCCGCCAACCTTGGGCAGCGAGGCGATGAGACCGGCGGTTTCGTTCGCGGCGCCCTGATAAACGTCCGGCGTCCAGAAGTGGAACGGGAAGATGGCCAATTTGTAATACAAACCGCACAGGGTCAGCGCCAGGCCGGTGATGGCCAACGGCGAGTGAATAACCGGCAGGAGCCTGGGCAACAAGTCCGGCAAGGAAGTCGTCCCCGTCAAGCCAAACAAGTAGCTCATGCCGAAGAACATGACGCCGTTGGCGGCGACACCGAACATCAGGTACTTGATCGCGCATTCCATCTGGCTGCGCTGGCCCTTTCGTTCGCGGCGCATCGGGACCATCAAGTAGAGCGGGAAGGCGGATACTTCGAGAGCAACCACGAGGGTGATCAGGTCGATGCAACTCACCAACATGGTCAAGCCGCACACGCTGATAGTGAGAAACAAATAGTATTCGGGTTTCACTTCGTCGCGGATATCCGGCAGATCGCCGCTGAGCAGCAGAATGAGCGTGAGCCCGCCGGCGAAGATCAGCTTGAGCCACTGAGAAAACAGATCGACAATATAAGCCCCGTCGAAAAGGGTGGCCTGCTGGCCGAGGCAGAGCGCGCAAGTAACAATGGCCGCAAACGAGATAAGCAGCGCGGCGGTCCGGGCTTGTCGCGCGCGGGACTCGCCGAGGGTCAGGACAAACAGCACCAGTGCGCCCAGCAGCAGGACCAGTTCGGGAAGGAAGGTGAGTAACGGGAAAGTCGTCATTGGGCGTGAATGTTTCCAAAAATCCGAAGGCGGAAGGTCAAAGGCCGAACGAAGGCCGAATTCCGAAATCTGAAACACATTGCTGCCGGCGGGGTTTTGATAGGGCAACCGGGCGAGAGGCAGAGCAGACTGCGCGCTTACTGGTGCAGGGTCTTTTGTGTTTACGCTAGTGATAACGACGGCGGAGGCAGGTGGTTGGCTTCGTTCCATTAACTTTTTTACGCTGGCATCCATCACGCGGGTGAAGGGTTCCGGGTGCAGCCCGATCCAGAAGACGAAGACCAACAGCGGGGTCAGGGTGGCGATCTCGCGCAGGCCCAAATCCTTCAGTAACGAATGGTCGGGATTCTTCGTGCCGCCGTAGGCGACCTTCTGCAGCATCCGCAGCATGTAGGCAGCGGCGAGGATTACTCCGGGCACCACGCAAACCATCATTCCTTTGGAAACCGCAAATCCGCCGCTCATCACCAGGAATTCGCCGATGAAGCTGTTGGTGCCGGGAAACGCCAGTGACGAAAGCGCGAACACACCAGCGAACATGGCAAAGACCGGCATAACCTTCCCCATGCCTGCCGCCTGGCCCAGGTCGCGGCTGTGCAAGCGCTCGTAAATTATCCCGACGACGATGAACAGGGCACCGGTGGTGACGCCGTGATTGATCATCACCAGCATCGCGCCTTTGAGGCCGGCCTCGTTCAGCGCAAAAATGCCCAACGTGGCAAAGCCCATGTGCGCGACGCTCGAATAAGCCACCAGTTTCTTGAGGTCGGTTTGCGCCAGCGCTGTCAGGCCACCGTAAATGATGGCGGCGACCGAAAGGGCGAGGACAAACGGAGTGAAGTGCTGGGTCGCCCAAGGGGTCATCGGCAAGGAGAACCGGAGGAAACCGTAGGTGCCCATTTTCAAAAGAATGCTGGCCAGCAGCACACTGCCCGCCGTGGGCGCTTCGACGTGAGCGGCGGGCAGCCAGGTGTGGAACGGAAACATCGGCACCTTGATCGCGAAGGAAATGAAGAAGGCGAGGAAAATCCAATATTGAAAGGCTGGAGGGAGCGACGGGCCGGCTTGAATCATGTCCGGAATACTGAAGCTGCCCACCTTGAGATACAGGGCGACGATGGCGACCAGCAGGAAAACCGAACCCGCCATGGTGTAGATGAAGAACTTGAGCGAGGCGTAGATTTTGCGCGGGCCGCCCCAGATGCCGATTAGCAAGGCCATGGGGACGAGCATCGCTTCCCAAAAACAGAAGAACAGGATCAGGTCGAGCGCGCAAAATACGCCGATCATCGCGGTCTCCATGATCAGCAGGCAGATCATGAATTCCTTGATGCGCGTTTGGATATAGCGCCAGGAACAGAGCACGCACAGCGGCATGACGAGGGTCGTCAGAAGCACCAGCAAAAGGCTGATTCCATCGATGCCGACGGCGTAGCGAATTTTCAACGCCGGAATCCAGGCCGCATTCCGGACAAACTGAAAATCCGGCGTGTTGAGCTGGAAGTGGAAATAAAGCGGCAGCGACAGAGCAGCCATCGCCGAAGTACAAACCAGCGTCCACCAGCGCAGGAGGCTCTCATTTTTAATGAAAGCCGCCACCAACGCCGCGAGCAACGGGCTGAAGATCAGGATGGTCAGGGCACTGTCGTTGTAACTGAAATGGCTCATCGTTCTAAGGCCTCGGAAGGTGGCGGCACACCTGATTCGGCGGGTTGCAAGATTCGGGCGGGTCGAATAATTGGATGCCCCGTTCTCCCTCACTCCGGCCCTCTCTCCTGGGGAGAGGGAGAATCAACGGCAGAACGTTCGCGAAACGTGGTTCCGGGGAATTCATGAAAACCCGGCGAGCAGTCTCCTTCCCCCCAGGGGAGAGGGCCGAGGTGAGGGGGAACAGGACTAACCAAAATGGGTGACGGAAGTTTTCCATTTAATGATTCGAGTATAAAAGGAATGCAACAATCAGCACCGCGGCGACGCCAAAAGCGAAGGCGAGGTTTTGCTGCATTTGGCCGCGCTGGGCGAAGCGCAGCCGCCGCCCAATGCCCCGGACGGCTTCGGCGGTACCATCCACCAGGCCGTCCACGACATCGTTATCAACCAGAGCCGCGAACCGCGCGGCAAGCATCAGGGGAATCAGGCCGGCGAGCCGGTAAAGCTCACCCACAAAAGTATCGACGGCTTGAATCGGCTTGCGCGCGAGCCACAGGAAGGCGCGTCCGCCCATGCGGTAAGGCCAATCCAGGTCCAGGCTAATCTTAGCCTCAGGCTCGAGTTTCTTCAGCAGGAGGAAGAAGCCCAGGCCGGTGAAGAGGAGAATCTGGAGTGTTTCGGAAACATGATACCCGCTATAGACCTGAGGCAGGTATTTGAATGCCTCCTCAGGAAACGGCAGCATCTTATATAACCACAGCGGGTAGCAGCCGATAAAAATGCAGAGGAAAGCAGTGACGGCCATGGCGACGTTCATGTTCCACGGCGGTTCGGCGGCCCGGTTCCAGACCTCGGGTTTGGGTTGATTTTTGCCGAACCAGATGAAGTAAGGCACTTTGAGTCCGGTGTGAAGGAACGTGCCGGCGGAGGCCAGCATCAGGAGAAACCCGACCCAAAGCTTGTGCTCTTCAAAGCCAGCCGAGACGATCATGGACTTGCTGACAAAGCCGCTGAAAAGCGGGAAGGCGGAGATCGAGAGGCCGCCGATCAAGGTGAAGACGAAGGTCCAGGGCATCTTTTTCCAGAGGCCGCCCAAGGCGGTGAATTTGCTTTCACCGGTCATGTGGAGCACCGCGCCGCAGCCCATAAACAAAAGGCCCTTATAAAGAATGTGCGCAAAGGCATGGGCGCAGGCGCCGTTAATCGCCATCTGGGTGCCCAGGCCGACCGCGGCGACCATGTAGCCGACCTGGCTGATGATGTGGTAAGCCAGCAACCGGCGGCAGTCGTTTTCGAGCACGGCATAGACTACGCCGTACAGCGCCATGATGACGCCCAGCGGCACCAGAATCTCCGTGCCGGCAAACCCGCGGCAGAGGGCATAGACAGCGGTCTTGGTGGTGAAAGCGCACATGAACACCGAGCCGTTGAAAGTGGCTTCACCGTAGGCATCCGGAAGCCACGCGTGCAACGGCGGCACGGCGGCATTGAGGACGAACCCAATCATGATCAGCCAGGTAGCGGGAGTGGCATGGTTCACGGCCAGGTCTTTGAAAGTCGCATCAAAGGCCCAACTGCCGGTGGTTTTGCAATGCCAGACGATGCCGGCCAGCAACGCGAGGCCGCCAGCGACGTGTACCAGCAGATAACGCAACCCGGCTGCCAGCGACTGCTGCCGCCCGCGGAACCAAATCAGGAATACCGAGGAGAATGCCATCAGCTCCCAGAAAAGGAACAAGGTGAGGAAATCACCGGCATAGATGGCGCCAATCGAACCGGCGACATAAAACCACGCGGCAATGTGCTGCTTATCGTCTTTGACATGCAATCCATAGAGCGTGCCCAGGATGCACATCAGGCTCATGATGTAGCCGAAGACCTGGCTCAACGCATCCACGGGGCCAAATACCAGGGTCCAGTCCAAGAACTGCACCTGGCCGAAGATGCCTTTGGCCAAGGCGAGGGTGCGAGCGAAGACCAGGAGAGGAATCAGCAGTAGATAACCCTTCTTGAGGCGCGACGGGACAAAGGGAAGCAGCAGGCTGCCCAGAATCAGAATGAGCGAGGGATGGAGCCAGAAGTTACTCATCGTAGTAATCCTCCCGCGTCATGATGCCGGCATGCCCGTACCATTTGGAAAGGATGATGATCAGCACGCAGCCGATGAAACCGAAGATAGACCAGAACGCAGGCAGACGTTCGGGGCCCGTATGGGCGTGACTTTTGTCAACGAAGAGGGCGTCCACCAGGAGCAATAAGGCAAGCACGCCGAAGCAGAGCCGCACCACCGTTTTTAAGTGGCGGCGGAGGAATTCAATGAGCCGGACCAGTTTCATGAAATCAGGTGCCGCACAAAGTTCATAAAGAAATTCGGGTACAATCCGATCAGGACCGAAATGACCGCGGTGATCGCCAGCGGAACCACCAGCATTGGGTGCGCCTCGGCGTATTTGTGTTTGAGGTCCGCCTCGGAAGTTTTGCCGAAGAACCCTTGATAGACGACCGGCGCAAAATACGCGGCGTTGAGCAGCGTGCTGACCAGCAGCACGATGATGATACCGACGGAGCCGGCATCGAACGCGCCGTTGAGCAAATACCATTTGGTAACAAAGCCGGCCACGGGCGGCGCGCCGATCATACTCAGGGAAGCCAGGCCAAAGGCGGCGAAGGTGAACGGCATGGCCCGGCCCAGCCCGCTCATTTCGGAGATGTTCTTCTTGTGGGTCACCACATAGATAGCGCCGGCGCAAAAGAACAAAGTGATTTTAGAAAAGGCGTGGTTGGCAATGTGAATGAGACCGCCTTCAATGCCTGCCGGGGTTAGGAGCGCCACGCCCAGAATTATGTAAGAGAGCTGGCTGACCGTCGAGTAGGCCAGCCGGGCTTTCAGGTTGTCTTTGCTCAAGGCAACGATCGAACCGACGATAATGGTGATGGAGACGAAATAAGCGGTCGGGAGGCCGAGATTCAGCGAGTGCATCAGGTCCACACCGAACACATACAACATGACGCGCACAGTGGAGAAAACGCCGACCTTCACGACCGCGACGGCATGGAGCAATGCGCTGACGGGGGTGGGCGCCACCATCGCGCTGGGCAGCCAGTTGTGGAAAGGCATGACGCCATTCTTGGCAAAGCCCAGGATGCAGCAGACGTAAAGAGCGATGATGATCCCGTGGTGGACGTTCGGCGGGATGATGCCGGTACGGATGTTGGTGGCAAAATCGAGACTGCCCGAGAGCACATAGATGAGAACCATCGCCGGCAGAATCAATCCCTTGGCCGTCGCCGTCAGATAGGTGAGGTACTTTCGTCCCCCTTCGTAGCTTTCCTCATCCTGGTGATGCGCGACCAGCGGATAGGTGCAGATGGAGACAATTTCGTAAAACAAATAGAGCGTGAGCAGATTATCCGAGAAGGCGCAGCCCATGGCTCCGAAGAGGGCCAGGGCGAAACAGGTGTTGAATCGCGTTTGGGCATGCTCCTCCAAGCCGCGCATATATCCGGCCGAGTAGAAGACCGTGATGACCCACAGGAATGAGGCTGATACGGCAAAGACCATCGAGAGCGCATCAGCCCGCAAAGAGATACTCAGACCGGGGAGCAATTGAAACACAGTGAAATGCAAGCGGTGGCCCGCAAGGACAGCCGGGACCATCGAGGCAGTGAGGCAAAAGAGCGTCGCGGCCGCAAGGAACGAGCAGGTTTCGCGAACATTGGGCCGCTTGCCATTGGCCATCACCAGCCCGGCGCCAAGCAGCGGCGCCAGGATGGCTAATAAAAGGCGGATGTCGTGTTGTGGTTCCATGGCCTAGCCGTTCAGTTCGGAAAGCTCGGAAGTTTTGACCGAGCGGTAATTGCGATACACCGCGATAACGATGCTCAACGCGATGGCGATCTCCGCTGCCGCCAAACCCATGATGAACAGCACAAAGATCTGTCCGACAGTCTGGTCTTGAACCGTGAAGCGGTTAAAGGCCATCAGGTTGAGGGATGCGGCGGAGAAGATCAGTTCGCCCGAGATCAACATGCCAATGAGTGTGCGGCGGCGGATCAACCCATAAATGCCCAGCGCCAGCAAAAAAGCCGCGGTGAGCAGATAGACATTCAGGTTTTCGTAGAGGGGTGAGGGATTCATGCTTTCGTCCTTCCCGTTCTTGCGATGGCGAGAGCGCCAACAATTGCCACCAGGAGCGCCATGGAAATCAGCTCGACCGCCAGGCTGTAGGTAGTCAGCAATGAACGGCCGATGGCCTGGAGCGAGCCATCTGCCGCTTGCGGACGCGCCCAGTTTCCATGGGTGCCGAGCCAGGCAAGACCCGCGAAGATCGCGATGGCAGCAACCAGCGCGATGGCTCCCCACAGAATCGTCGAAGCCCCCCAGGCCTCGCGGGCGGGTTCATCCGGCTCAGCCAGCATGATCGCGAAGACGATGGTGACGCAGACGGCGCCGACATAGATGAGGATTTCCATCAGCGCCAGGAACGGGCTGTGGAGAAAGTAATAAAGTCCCGCCAGGCCAATGCAGCAGATGGCCAGGCCGCAGACGCTGCGAATCAACCTGATGCTTAGCACGGCAATGAGGGCGCCAACGCCCAAGGTCACCAGGCACAAGATGAACACGGCGCTGAGGAGGAGGTTGGCAGCGGGAAAAGAGTTCATTTGGCCTCCACGGGTACGGCTATCGCTTTGGAGCCGTCGGGTTTCTGACTTTCCGTCCTGGGCTGTGATACGGGTGCTGACCCTGGCACTGCCTCGGGCGTGGGGTTAGCCGGAACCGGTTCCGGGCCCTGGACTTTGGACATTGGGCTCTGAACTTCGGCTTCGCCTTGCAAGCGCTTGAACAAATCCATAATGAAATCCTCTTTGTTGGTGCTGGCGAGATTGTAATCGCGAGAGAACCGGATTGCGCTGTCCCGGCAGGCCTCGACGCAGGAGCCGCACAGGCTGCACCTGGTGAAATCGAGCCGGTAGTAGTTGACCGTTTTGCGCCGGGCCCCTTCGGGCTTAATGCCTTCCACCGTAATGCAGTCGCTGGGGCAGGCCTTCTCGCAGAGCTTGCAGACAAAACACTTGGGTTTACCAGTGGCGGGGTCGCGCACCAACTCGATGTGCCCCCGGAACCGCGCCGGCATTTTCAGCGTCGCATGCGGATAACGAACCGTGACGGTCGGCTTGAAGAACTGGCCCAAGGTGATCTTCAAGCCGATGAAAAGGCTCTTCACGCCGAAGTAAATCTCTGTGAGAGCTTTCAGCATAAGAGCTTGAGCATGGCGCTCGACAGGATGAGCGTGAACAGCGACACCGGGATGAGAATTTTCCAGGAGAGGTTGAGGAGGCCGTAGAATTGGGTGCGGGGAAACGTCCAGCGCACCCAGACCACCGAGAACACCAGGAAGTACATCTTCGCGAGAAACCAGAGCACCCCGGACAGGACGCCAACGGGGCTTTGCCAACCACCCAGGAACAGGGCGGTCGCCAGAGCGCAGCCCAGCAGGATGTTGGCGTACTCAGCCATGAAGAATACGCCGAAGCCCATGCTCGAATATTCCGTGTAAGCGCCGGCGACCAGTTCGCTTTCAGCCTCGGCCATGTCAAAGGGCGCGCGGTTGGTCTCAGCCAGCATGCAGATGTAGAAAATCAGGAACGTCACTGGCGCCAGTGGATTGACCCAGAGCCGGAACAGATTCCAATGCCAAAAGCCGCCGGCCTGTTGCTGCACGATCTCACTCAGGTTCATAGTGCCGGTAACCATGATCATCGTGATGACCACCAGCAGCATGGGGATTTCGTAAGCGACGTTTTGGGAAACTACGCGGGCCGCGGAGATGATGGCGTATTTGTTTCGTGAGGACCAGCCGCCGAGCATGATCGCCATGACATTGATGGAGCCGAAGGCGAATATCATCAGCAACCCAACGTTGATATTTCTGGCCGCCAGGTGCTCACCCCAGGGAATGACCGCCAAGCTCATCAGCACCGGGGCCATCATCAACAACGGGGCGACCCGGAACAGGGTTTTATCCACCCCGGCGGGCAGGATCAATTGCTTGGAAAGGAGCTTGAGGGCGTCAGCAATCGGTTGAAGCAGCCCCGCATAGCCCGCCTCGGTCGGACCCGGGCGGCGCTGAAACCGGCCCGCGCCTTTGCGCTCGACCCAAACGAGGTAAGCAGCATTGCCCCCGACAAAAGCGAGAATGCCGCCCCAGAAAAGCAGCAGCCTGAGAGGCTCGGGCCAAAGAGACAGAACCCAGTTGTAGAGCCAGTGGATCATCCGGTCATGTATGGTTGCTGCCGCATGAATCTAAGTTAGGAGCAGACCGCTGTTTCCACTGCCCAGGAATTGTCCTTTGTTGCGCATTTTTTGCCTGGTCCCGTCAGTTTCGGCCGCGTTTTACCGGTCGATATCGGGGATGACCAGGTCCAGGCTGCCCATCAGCGCCAGCGCATCCGGCAGCAGCATGCCCTGGCTGGCCTCTTCAAACAGGCTCAGGTTGGACAGGCAAGGCGTGCGCAATTTCACCCGGTAAGGGATTTCTTTGTTGTCGCTGACGAGCCGCACCATAAAGCGGCCCCGGGCGGCTTCGACTGCATAGCAGTAATCGCCCGCGGGCAGCTTCAGCACGCGCGGGACTTTTTCGGCCATCACCGGACCGGCAGGCAGCTTGTCCAGGGCCTGCTCGATGATACGCAAGCTCTGGGCAATCTCTTCCATCCGCACCAGGTAACGCGCCATCGAATCGCCTTCCGGAAAAGTGGGAATCTCGAAATCGAATTCTGGATAGGCCGAATACGGCTCAGCCTTGCGCACGTCGTAGGCCAGGCCGGAACCGCGAATGACCGGGCCGGTCGCGCCGTACTTGCGGCACATTTCGAGGCTAATCGGGC
>Ga0210408_10001127_pt1 | contig 29270 bp, 23 predicted proteins | sample IncBWH4MmetaG_FD_155471 | JGI IMG/M metagenome (GOLD analysis project Ga0210408, IMG submission 155471) | Forest soil microbial communities from Barre Woods Harvard Forest LTER site, Petersham, Massachusetts, United States - Inc-BW-H-4-M | ecosystem: Environmental > Terrestrial > Soil >...
GCTTGGTCCCCAGCAGCGCCATGCGCACGAACGCGGCGTCCTTGTAACCGTTGCAAACAATCAGGCTGCCGAGTTGATTTTGCAACGCCAGCCCGGCGAACAGCTCCGGCTTGCTCCCGACCTCCAAGCCGAAGTCGAAGGGTTTGCCGGCGTCGAGAATCTCTTCCACCACTTCGCGAAGCTGGTTGACCTTGATCGGGAACACCCCGCGATATTTGCCCTGGTAATTGAATTCACTGATGGCGCTGCGAAACGCCAGGTTGATCGACTCCACCCGGTGGCGCAGGATGTCCTGGAACCGGATCAGCACCGGAAACTTCAACCCTCGCGCCTTGGCTTCCTCGATCACATCGGTCAAATCGACCGACGCGCCGGCGTCCCGCAGCGGCTTGGCCACTACCCGTCCAGCCTCACTGATGTCGAAATATTCGGCTCCCCAGCGATGGATGTTGTAGAGATTGCGGGCGCGCTGGACACTCCAGGGCTCACTGGCATCGGTAGAGTTGCTCATTTCGATTTACGACTGACCGAAGCGCACTATAAAAGGCTTGTGGTGGAATTCAATAAGAGCTTTGAGAATTCTTTGTGACGCGCAAGGCCGTTGTGAACAGGGTGTGAATAACTTTTCGGAGTGAAACCTGATGCTGAAACGTGAAACGTGAACCTGGAGCTTGGAATACCCCGTAATCGGTGGTCAGCAACCAGTGAATCGACGAACGTGACGGGGGAAAGCATCCGACCACTTTCACGCTTCACGTTTCACGTTTTACGTTTCACGTTTCACGTTTTACGTTTCACGTTTTACGTTTCACGCTTCACGTTTCACGTTTTACGTTTCACGTTTCACGTTTTACGTTTCACGTTTCACGTTTCACGTTTTACGTTTCACGTTTCACGTTTCACGTTTCACGTTTCACGTTTCACGCATCACTCATCCCGTTTCCCACTTTGCAAACCCATGGCAATTCTGGTTCCATCGTCCCATGCCAAAAGCATCCCTGAGCGAACTCGTCTGCTATTGCGACCGACTGCTCCGTACTGCCGATGTGCAGGATTACGAGCGCGCAGCGAATGGATTGCAGGTCGAGAATCGCGGCACCGTCAACCGGATCGCCGCGGCGGTCGACGCCAGCCTGGCCACGGTGCGCCTGGCGGTCGCCGCCCGGGCCGACGTGCTGCTGGTCCACCATGGCCTTTTTTGGGAAGGGGCGCATCCCTGGACTGGAAAGCGCTACGAACTGCTGCGCACGCTCCTGCAAAATGACCTCGCAGTTTATAGCTCGCACCTGCCACTGGACGCGCATCCGAAGCTGGGAAACAACGTCCAGCTCTGCACGGCGCTGGGATTAAAAAAGTTGCGCCCATTTTTCTTCAGCCACGGTCAAAACATCGGGTTTCAGGCCGTGGCGACCATTCCTCGCGCTCAGCTCGCGGCACGTCTGCAACGAGCGACCGGGTCCAAACCGCTCCTCATCCCGGGCGGTCCCGAGAGCTGCCGGCGCATCGGCGTGGTGACCGGCGGCGCCGGGGCCGAACTGAAAATCGCGGCGGACGAAGGCGTCGATACTTTCGTGACGGGCGAAGGGCCGCACTGGACCTACGCGCTGGCGGAGGACTTGGGGTTGAACGTGCTCTACGGCGGCCATTATGCGACCGAAACCTTCGGCGTGAAGGCGCTGGCCGCCCATTTATCACGCCGGTTCAAGGTGCCATGGGTGTTTGTGGAACACCCCACGGGATTGTGAGCTCCTGGAGATTGGAGCTTCCTCCAGCCGCCTCATCCGGCCCGAACCGGCTTTTTGGAACCTTGTGGTTTCGCGCTTTCCTGCGATTTGGAGAGCGGCGCTTGCAGCTCGGTGTTTTCCGAGAGTTTGGGTTCCGGAGTTTGGAGTTTTGCCGGTCCTTGCGGCGCGACGAGCAGCAAGGCAAGCAAACCCAGGCCCACGCCGATCGCCAGCAGGCTGATATACATCGGCCCCAGCGGGACCTGGAACCGGAACTCGACGGTATGCGTGCCGGGCGTGAGATAAACGCCGCGCATCAGGAAATTGCAGCGCAGCAGAGTTTCCTGCTTGCCATCCACAAAGACTCGCCAGTTATCACCGAACTTGTCATTGAGCAGGAAAACGGACGGCAAGGCAGCGTTGGCCTTGAACACGATGTCTTTGGGTGTGTAACTGGTGAATTCGACGGTGCCGGCGTTAACATTCGTGGCGGAGGCGGCGGACGGGGGAGGAACCGGCATCGAGACGATGACGCTTTTCTCGGGAGCGAAGGCCGGGCTGGTGAGCTGTGCCAGGGCAGCCGCGTCGTTGGTATTGACCTGCCAGTTGGAATAGAGCTTCGCGCGGGGCAGGGCGTTGGTGAACTCCAGCACCGCATATCGGCCGCTCGAATTGAGGGCCACGGTGTAATCGTCGTAAGAAACCGGCCTGGACACGCCCGGTTTTGGGGTTAGTTCGAAACGGGTTGCGACGCGGAAACTGTGGTTGGTCGGGTCCAGGAGTTGGTCGAGCACATCGACATATCCGGTCAAAGCGAGCACGTACCGGGTATTGGTGAGCTGCCAGAGGCGGGCGATGCGGAACCAGTGTTCCGGGACGCCGTCGAAGAGCAAACTGCTCTGAAACGCCCTCAGGTTTGCCGGTTCGCGCGGCATCTGCACGACATCGAGCGACTGGATGTTGTTGTAGAGGAAGTGGTGCTGGGCCCATTCCACGTTGTAGAAACTGGCGAGTTGCCCTTGGGCGGAAAGCGCCTCCGGGGGCATCTGGAGGCGCTCAAAGGGCCAGCGTGGAAGAATCGCGACGCGGTGCTCGTACGGCTTGTCGCGCAAGAACTCGATCAGCGGATTGCGAGCCTCGGTTTCGTATTTGTAATTATAGTCCCAATAGACGATCCAGGGCAGATTCGCCTGGCCAAGGTCAACCACCAGCAGCAGGCCGAGCAGGAGGCCCGCCCATCGGGCGCGCGGACCGGCGAAAGTCCCCCTGAGGATTAACGCAACCAGGCCTGCTGCCAGCGCGGACAGGAGCACAAACAGGCCGACCTGGCGGATGCTGAAGGCAGCGATAGCTGCGGGAGCATCACTGACCTGGGCGCGCCCGAGGTATTGTTCCAGGGCCGGGCGCGAGTGGGAATAAATCGCCCAGGTCACCAGGCTAAGAGCAAGGAAAGCGCCGCAGCCGAGCACCCACCGTTTGTCGAAACGGTCTGCCTTGCTCCACCAGGCGGGCCAGCCAGACCGCTGGTTGACGGTGCCGCCAGCCGGCTGAAGATAGGTGCGCCATAGCCCGTCGATGCCGTAGGCGAACAGGATCACCAGCGCAAAGTTCACGAGATAGGTGAACTTGGCTGGATTGCGGATAGTGGAGAAGTAGGGCAGAGCATAAAGAAACTGATAAAATGGCGCAAACCGCCCGAAGGCCAGTAGCAAAGAAACCACTATGATCCCGAGCCAAAACCAAAGCAACTTCCGCTGAGACAGGTTAAAAACCGAACTTTGGCGCCGCAGGGATTGGGTGGCGGCCCAGGCGGCCACGAGGACGACCAGGACCCCCGCGTAGATGCCGCCACCGGTCTGGCGGAGAGCGGGCTGCGACCCCGGGGGTGGCTCGAGGAGAACTTTTACTTCGGTTGCTGAGCCTTGGGAGGAAAGCTGTTTGCCGATTTGCCCCGCGATTTCGGAGGTGGTCAGACCGGCCGCTTTGACATCGCCGACCGATGGCAAAGCGAGTTTTCCATCGGTACCTACTTGCTTAACGGTGTCGAGCCGCGGGTCGGCCGGGGCGTCGATTCTGACCATGTCGCCAGGCTTTAGCGGACCGCCTGAGAAATACCGATCAAAAGAGGGGGCCCGGCCCACGGCTCCCCAATAGGAGCCGCCGTCCGGGGTATCCATTCGAAAGCCGAACAGACCGGGAACCAACAGGCTGAGAGCCTCGTTCTTAGGCAGGCTCCACTGCGTGGCGAAGTCCCACTGGTCGGCTTTCGTTTGGGCGTCCTGTTGGGTGCCGGCGATACCTTTGATATTAATGCCAATGAACCCGGTCAGGGCGTGGGCCGCGATGAAGGCCGCAAAGACCGCGACCACCGCCACACTGGCGACGCCTCGAGCCGCTCCGCGCAGGTGTTGTTCTTCGCGAACAAAAGCCGAGTAAAACACAAAAGCAGCGAACAAGACGCTGAAGATCGCACCAACGTCGGCGGCTTCCGTCACGGCCATGCCAACCGCCAGACCGGCGAGGACATATTTCAGCCACGGCCAGCGTGGCACTTCGGACGCCAGGGCCGCCAGCGCGAGAAAGGTAAACCCAAAACAAATGGGTTGCGGCCCCACCCCCCAGCAAGCCGGCGAGAAAAAGTTCGAATTCAGCATCGCCGCCAGCCCGCCAAGAATACAAGCCAGCGGTGAAAAGCGCATCTGCCGGAAGAAAAACCAAGCGCTGCAGCCGAGGAAAAGCAACAGGAGCGGGACATAAAATTTGGCAAAGCCGAGCGGCCCCAGCAGCAAGCGAAGGATGCTGGTGAGGCAGGGCGAGCGACTGCCAAAATCGGCGCCGATGCTGTTCAGGTCCTGCCAGACGCCGAAGAAAGCGCCGGGCATCGCAGCAAAAGCGGCGCTCTCCCCGCCCAGAGGCCCGTCATTCGAGAAACACAATTGACGCGGATCGAGACTGTTTCTGAAAAGCACCAGTAACAAGACGCTTGCGCACAACGCAAAGACATAAAACCGGTGGTTATCCCAAGAGCGCGCCTTTTCGCTTACTTTTTTATTCAAAATGTTTCGCAAACTCATTGAAATAGTGCACGTCCTGTCGATTGCGTTCAAGGGATTTCCGATTTTGAGAACACCGTCCTGGTGTACCTTGCCCTCAAAAACCACTGATCTGCCGCGCGGCGAGACGCGCTTCAACTTGCAGCCGAGGCGGCTGCGCCACAAGCCTACAACAAAATGGCGGCAGTGTCAGGCGTCCCATGATTGGGTATCGGCCTGTTTTCACTTGCGGGGAGGACTTGGCGCAACATAGCCTTTTTCGGACATGGGATTAGCCCTCAACTCCACTAAGTTCCTTTTGCAGGCGCGTCAGGCCGGGGTCCGTTTTGATGAAACTCTGACCCTGGGCCGGCAATACATGATGGTCAGCCCGGAGCGGTTGCTTGGGTTATTCCGCGAATACGGGCTGCCGACTCCGCCCGAGGGGGAAGCGAATTTTCTGGCGTCGCTGCGGGCGACAAAATGGCGCTTCGAGATTCTCGGCCGCGTCCTCGGGGCGAAAACGGTATCCTCGATGGACGCTTCGGCGTATGAGCAGGCTACGCTGATTCACGATTTGAACCGGCCCGTCCCGGCTGAAATGGAGGAGCGGTTTGATGTGGTGATCGATGGCGGAACCCTGGAGCATGTGTTCAATTTTCCGGTTGCCATCGCTAATTGCATGACGATGGTCAAGCCGGGCGGACACTTGATTCTGCTTACCCCGGCCAACAATTTCTGCGGTCACGGTTTTTACCAGTTTAGTCCTGAACTGTTTTTCCGTGTGCTCTCTCCGGACAACGGGTTTGTGGTCGAGCGGATGGTAGCGCTCGAGGATGGGCTGGGCCGATCGAGCTTGCTTGGGGTCAAATACGACTTCAACATTCGCGGGCCGTGGTTCGAGGTGCAAGACCCGGCGAAGGTTGGCCAGCGCGTCGCGCTGATCGGTCATAACGAAGTTTCTTTGTTTGTTTTGGCAAAAAGGGTGTCACGCAAGCCCGTTTTCGAAATCACCCCGCAGCAAAGTGATTATGTTCCGCAATGGCAACAGGGCCAGGGTGTGGATGACCCCTTCGGCCAGTCAAACTTCGGGCGCAAGGTGGTAGGCTGGGTGCGCCGCCGGTTTTCCGAGGACTTTTACCGCGAGGCACTGCCGCGCTTGGCGGTACTTTTGGACCCCTTCCGCCTCTGGCGATTCCGCCGCAGCCGGTCGCTGTCACACGCGAAGTTCTACCGAAAGGTCCGGTCCTGAGCCGCCCGGGGACGGCGCGGCTCGGCGAAGCGTCAACAGATGGGCACCGGGATGGTTCCCAAACTCGCAGCCGAGACGGCTGCGCTACGTATTCTGAAAGCGGTAAGTCGCGGCTTGAGTGGAGGTGTGTCCGTGATATAAAGAAGGCGTGCCGGTTGCAGGTTGAGGCCTGCCAAACCAGCGGCACTACCTGAACAGCGATGACAGACAAAAAAATAATGCGGGTTGACGAGTTGGCCAAGGCGCTGGCCAGCTTCCGGGCCGAGGGCAAAAAGATCGTCCATTGCCACGGGGTGTTTGACTTGCTGCACATCGGCCACATCAAGCACCTGGAAGCGGCACGAAAGTACGGCGATGCGCTGGTGGTGACCCTCACGCCTGACCGGTTTGTCAATAAAGGACCGCACCGCCCCGCGTTCCCCGAGCGGCTGCGCGCCGAGGCGCTGGCGTCGCTCGTATGCGTGGATTTCGTGGCCATCAACGAATGGCCGACGGCGGTGGAAACGATCCAGCGGCTGCGGCCCGATTTCTACGTCAAAGGCGTCGTGCGCGAGGGCGGCAAACGCGACCACACCAACGCCATCGACCAGGAAGAGAACGCGGTCAAAGCGGCCGGCGGTCAACTGGTGTTGACCGATGAAGAGACCTTCAGCGCTTCGACCCTTATCAACCGGTTTATGGACGTGTTCACGCCGGAAACCAAGACCTTTTTGGAAGAGTTCCGCGCCCGCCATGCTCCGGAGGAGATCGTCGGATACCTGCAGGCCATCCGCAAACTCAAGGTGTTGATTATCGGGGAGACCATCGTCGATGAATACCAGTTTTGTTCGGTGATGGGCAAATCAGGCAAAGAGCCCGTGCTGGCGGCGTTGCACAACCGGACCGAGCAATATGCCGGCGGGGTGCTGGCCATTGCCAACCACGTCTCGAATTTTTGCGATCAGGTCGGCCTGGTCAGCGCGCTGGGCGAGGTCAATTCTTGCGAGGAGTTCATCCAGTCCAGGCTCAACGGTAATATCCAATCGGGTTTCATTCGCATTCCCGGGGCGCCCACGATTATCAAGCGGCGGTTTCTCGAGGAATACCTGTCGGCCAAGTTGTTCGAGGTCTATGTGATGCGCAACGATTTGCTTCCGGCGGGAGTCGAGGAGAAGCTGTTGGGCGAACTGGAGCGCTTGCTGCCCCAGTATGACGTGGTCATTGTCGCCGATTACGGCCACGGCCTGATGACCGAGCGGGCCTTGCAGCTTGTCTGCGAGCGGTCCAGGTTCCTTGCGGTCAACACCCAGGTCAACGCGGGCAACCGCGGCTTCAACATGATTTCAAAGTATCCGCGCGCGGATTTCGTCTCGCTGGGCGAACCGGAGGTGCGGCTCGATGCCCACTCGTCTCGCGCCGACCTGCGCGGCCTGGCCGAAGCACTGGCCCGCAAGATTGCCACCAAACTGCTGCTCGTGACCCGCGGCAGCACCGGCTGCCTGATTCACGACCGCGCGCAGGGGTTTTTCCAAGTGCCCGCGTTTTCGATTCGGGTGGTTGACCGGGTGGGCGCGGGGGACGCCGTGCTCGGGCTGACGGCGCCGTGTGCGGCGCTGGGCGTGCCGCCACAGGCGCTGGGTTTCATCGCCAATGTCGTGGGAGCCGAGGCCTGCACGATTATGGGGCACCGGAGTTCGATTGAGCCGTCGAGCCTTTTTCGGCATATCACGTCGCTAATGAAGTGAAAACGGGACGCATGATGCCTGATGCGTGACCCGTCCGGACGGTTTTTCGTCCTCTTCCTCTTTCTCTTCCTCGTCCCGCCTCCCCAAAGAGGAAGGGATTGGGGATGAGCCAAAGGAAGAGAAAGAGGACGAATCGAGGGCGAAAAAGGGCGAAAAAGACCTTGAATAAGAGGAGTAATTCCACCACTTTATCTCTCCATTTTAGCAGCAGTTTATGAGCAATAATAATCCGAACGGGTTTAAGTCGGTTCTCGTCACCGGCGGCGGTGGGTATGTCGGCAGCGCGCTGGTGCCCGAGCTTGTCAGACAGGGTTACCACGTCAAAGTGGTCGATGTTTTTTGGTACGGGAAGGATGTTTTCGGCGAGGACAACCAGCATCCCGAGCTGGAGCGGCTCGATTTGGACATCCGCGACAGCGCGCAGCTCAAGCAGGCGCTCAAGGGGGTCGATGCCGTCATCCACCTGGCTTGCATCTCGAATGACCCGAGTTTTGAGTTGGACCCGGGCCTGGGCAAATCGATCAACTACGATGCCTTCACGGGTCTGCTGCAAGGCGCGATTGACCAGGGGGTACACCGGTTCATCTACGCGAGTTCGTCCAGCATCTATGGCGTGAAGGAAACGCCGGACGTTCGGGAGGATGCCGAACCGCTGCCGCTGACGGATTACTCGCGGTTCAAGCTGGATTGCGAACGGGATCTGCTGGCGCACTCGAAGGCCAACGGTATGGAACGGGTGATTGTCCGGCCGGCGACCATCTGCGGCTATGCCCCGCGCCTGCGGCTTGACCTGACAGTCAACATCCTGACGATTAACGCGCTGGTGAATCACAAGATTCGCATCTTCGGAGGCAAACAGCTCCGGCCCAACCTGCACATCAAAGACATGGTGCGAGCTTACCTGGCCTTGCTCGAAGCCCCGGGCAAGAAGATCGAGCGCGAAGCCTTTAATGTCGGTTTTCAGAATCGATCCGTCGAGGACATCGCCAGGATGGTGCGCGACACCTTGCGCGACCCGACCATCGAGTTGGAATACACGCCGACCAATGACAACCGCTCGTATCACGTCAATTCAGAAAAGATCAAGCGCGTGCTCGGGTTCGAGACTCGTCATACGATTGAAGACGCGATTGCGGACATTGCCGACGCGTTCCGGCGCGGGCTGCTCAAGGAGCCGTTGACCAACCCGATTTATTCGAACATCAAGCGAATGCAGCAGTTGCAAGTGAAGTGAGGGATAAAACGTAAAACGTGATTTAGTCATTAGCCAGTAGTCAGTAATTAGTAGAAGAAACGCGCGATTACTGACTACTGATTACTGATTACTGGTTACTGACCACTTGCTGTCTGACCACTCCCCATGATCGTCGGCGTTGATTTCGATAATACGATTGTTCGCTACGATGATTTGTTTCATCGGATTGCGGTCGAGCGGGGGTTGATCCCAGCCGTCACGTCGGCGCGCAAGAACGAAGTGCGCGATCTGCTCCGGCGCCGCGGGCAGGAGCGGGACTGGACGGAGCTGCAGGGGTATGTCTATGGGCCGCGGATGGCCGAAGCGCAGCCGTTTCCCGGAGTGCTCGAGTTTTTCACGCGCGCCGTGCGCCAGGGGCTGCCGGTCTATATTATCAGTCACAAGACGCCCGCACCCGTGGTCGGCCCGGCCTACGACCTGCACCAGACCGCACGCGACTGGCTGGCGCAGCAAGGGTTTTTTGATGCCGCCCGCGTGGGCCTTTCGCCGCAGCACGTCTTCTTCGGGACGACGCGGCAGGAAAAAATCCGGCTCATTCAGGAAACGGGCTGCACGCATTTTATCGATGACCTGAAGGAAACGTTTTTGGAAGAGATTTTTCCGCCCGGCGTGGTGAAGATTCTTTTCGGCCATCGCCAGGCGCCACCCGGGCTGGCGGGGGTTACGCCGGCGGCGGACTGGGCACAGGTAACGGAATATGTCTTCGACGCCACAAACTGAACTGCGCTCCGAAGACTTGCGTGCGGCGCTGGGGCGCTGGCTGAAGGTCGAGGTGACCGGCCTGGAACGCATTGGCGGCGGGCGCAACAGCCAGGTGTATAAGGTCACGGTGGAGGTTGAGGGGGGCGGGCTGGAAGGGTTAAAGGAGTTAAAAAAGTTAAACGGGTTAAAAGAGCTAAATGGGTTGAGAGAGGGTGGCGGAGCCGGGGATAGTGTGCTGGAGAGCGAGCGATTTGCGTTGAAGATTTATTTTCGGCATCCCAATGACCAGCGGGACCGGTTGGCGACGGAATTCAACAGTTTCTCGTATCTCTGGGCAAACGGCATTCGCGATGTGCCGCAGCCACTGGCCCACGATCCGGGACCAGGTTGGGCGTTGTATCAGTTTATCGAGGGGGAGAAGGTTCCTCCCGGCCAGGCCAGCGACGCGCAGTTGCTGGCAGCGGCGGATTTCCTGGGCCGTTTGCGCGAGTTGAGCCGCAGGCCGAAAGGCCGGAAGCTGGGGCTCGCCTCTGAGGCGTGCCTGGCGCCGCAATTGATTGTCGAGAATGTGCGAGCTAGGCTGGAAAGGTTGAGAGGGGAATTGCCACCAAAGAGCACAATTAAGAAAACACCAAATTATGAGGAGCTGCGGGAGTTTCTCGACCGCGAATTCGCGCCGCTGCTCGCGGAGGTGAGCCGGTGGAGCGAGGCCGGGCTTCGCGCGGCCGGGATGTCGTTTGCAGAAGAGCTGGATTGGGCGCTCCGAACGCTCAGCCCCTCGGATTTCGGCTTTCATAATGCGCTCCGACAGCCCGACGGACGGATCATTTTTCTGGACTTCGAGTATTTCGGTTGGGATGATCCTGCGAAGATGATAGCAGATTTTTTACTGCATCCAGCGATGAATCTGTCGGCAAATTCCAAGCGGACATTTGCCGCGGCGATCTTCCGCCGGTTCAGCGATTGGCCCGGCCTGGCGAACCGCGTGGCCGGCGTTTACCCGCTGTTTGGCCTCAAGTGGTGCACGATCATGCTCAACGAATTTTTGCCGGATTCCTACTTGCGCCGGCAGTTCGCGGCGGCGACGGCGGTGGACCGCTCTACGCTGCAACTGCAGCAATTGGACAAGGCCCGGCAGTTGCTCCTGCGGATTCGGCAGGAATACCAATCTTTCCCTTACTGTGATTAAAGCTCCCCCCGTAAATGCTACGCCGTTGGACCGGCGTTCGCGCGAGCTGCGCTGCCAGATCGTGCGCATGTTGCACAAAGGCGGCCGCGGCCACGTCGGCTCGGCCTTCTCGCTCGTCGAAATCCTGCGCGTGCTCTACGACGATATCCTGAAATACGACCCGAAGAATCCGCGTTGGTCGCAGCGGGATCGGTTTATTCTGAGCAAGGGGCACGGTTGTCTGGCGCTTTACGTGTTGCTGGCTGAAAAAGGCTTTTTCCCGGAAGCGGAGTTATGGAAGTTCTGCAAGGTGGACGGGATTCTGGGCGGGCACCCTGAGTACGGCAAAGTGCCGGGGGTCGAAGCCTCGACCGGCAGCCTGGGCCACGGGCTTCCCATCGCAGTGGGTTTCGCCATAAACGCGCGGTATGAAAAAGCCAATTACCGTACGTTTGTCGTGGCCAGCGATGGGGAGTCGAATGAAGGTTCGTTATGGGAAGCGGCGATGTGCGCGAGCAAACACAAGCTCAGCAACCTGACGGTGCTGGTCGATTACAACAAGCAGCAATCCTACAGCACCACCTACGAAGTGCTGGACCTCGAGCCGTATGCCGATAAATGGCGCGCCTTTGGGTTCGCGGTCGAGGAAGTCGATGGCCACAACGTCGAACAAATCCGGGCGGCTGTGAAACGGGCGCCGTTTGACCCGGACAAGCCCAGCACGATTATCTGCCACACGATCAAAGGGAAGGGGATCACCTTCGTGGAAAACAATCTGAACTGGCATCACAAGAACAAGGTCACAGACGACGAAGTGAAGTCGTTGCTGTGCGAGCTGGAGGCGAAGGAATAATGCGCAAGACCTGTTTGGACATGGTGTATGAACTGGCCCGCCGGGATAAGCGGATTTTCTTTATCGGCTCGGACCTGGGGATTGGAACGCTGAAACAATTCAAGGCCGAGATGCCCGACCGCTTCCTGATGGAAGGCGTGAGCGAAGCCAACGTCGTGGGCATGGCCGCCGGTCTGGCGCTCGAAGGCAAAATCGTTTACGTGAATACGATTGCGACCTTCCTGACCCGCCGCTGTTTTGAACAGGTCGCCCTGGACCTGTGCCTGCACAAGGCCAACGTCCGCCTCATCGCCAACGGCGGCGGGGTCGTCTATGCGCCGCTGGGGCCGACGCATGAAGCCATCGAGGACATCGCGATCTTCCGGGCCTTGCCGCGCATGACGGTCATTGCGGTCGCTGACGCGGAGGAGATGAAGCGGATGATGCCGCAGACGGTCGAGCATCCCGGGCCGATTTACATCCGGCTGGGCAAGGGCGGCGAGCCGATCGTGACCAATGACCGCGTGCCGTTCAAAATTGGCAAGGCGATTCCGATGAAGGAGGGCGGCGAGGCGCTGATCGTTTCAACGGGCATTATGCTCAAAGCGGCGCTGGATGCTGCGAGCGCGCTGGCGGCGGCCGGAATCGGCGCGGCGGTGCTGCACGTGCCGACGGTCAAGCCGTTCGACCAGGAGACGTTCCTCGAGCTGGCGCGGCCAGTCCCGGTGATTGTGTCGATCGAAGAACACAGCGTCATCGGCGGCCTGGGCAGCACCGTGGCGGAGGTGCTGGCCGAGACGGATTTCGACATGCCGAAACGGTTTCGGCGGATTGGTCTGCCGGACGTCTTCCCCGACCAATACGGTTCGCAGGCCACCCTGCTCAAGCGATACGACGTCACGGCCGAGCAAATCGTCTCAGTGGTCCAGCAACTATCTCAGGCGAGACCTTTGACCGTTCATTGAAAAGTTAACTATGGGCCGATTACTGAACATCGTTACCCCGCTGCATAAAGCCACCAAACGCGAGTATCTCGCCCGCATGGTCGATGACAAAGTCCGTTGCATGCTCAAGGCCAAAGAATACGAGCAGGATTATTGGGACGGCGACCGGCGGTACGGCTACGGCGGCTATAAGTATTTGGCGGGACGCTGGAAGCCGGTGGCGCAGGCGCTCATCGATATTTATGGGCTCAAGGCCGGCTCGCGGGTGCTGGATGTCGGGTGCGGCAAGGCCTTTCTGCTGTATGAAATGCAGTTGATCCAGCCGGGCCTGGAACTGGTGGGCTTTGATACTTCCCAACACGGCCTGGCTTCCCGGCACCCGGACTTCCAAGGCACGCTCTTCCGCTACCGGGCGCAGGACGCCTACCCATTCGGCGACAAGCATTTCGACCTGGTCATTTCGCTGACGACGCTGCACAACCTGCGGTTATTCGAGTTGAAGACGGCGCTGGGCGAGATCGAGCGCGTGGGCAGGCAGGGTTACGTGATGCTGGAGAGCTACCGCAACGAACAGGAGATGTTTAACCTCGAGTGCTGGGCCTTGACCGCCGAGTCGCTGTTCGACACGGCCGAGTGGATTTGGCTCTACCAGCATTTTGGGTACACCGGCGATTACGAATTCATCTACTTTGAGTGAAATTCCGCGCCGCCGTTTTGGTAGAACTGAAGAAGCCGCTCGTCCTGGAGGAAATCGAGACGGCGCCGCTGCGCTTTGGCCAGGTCCTGGTTAAGATCCTGTGCAGCGGCATTTGCGGGGCGCAGCTCAACGAGATCGAAGGCGCGAAAGGGCCGGACAAGTTCCTGCCACATCTGCTGGGGCACGAGGCGACGGCGGAGGTTGTGGAGGTCGGCGAGGGGGTGGCGGCGGTCAAGCCGGGGGAGCGCGTGGTTTGCCACTGGCGCAAGGGCGCGGGCCTGCAAGCGCCTCCCGCGAACTACACGTCGAGAGCTTTTCCCAGGATCAACTCCGGGTGGGTGACCACTTTCAGCGAGTATTCGATTGTCTCCGAGAATCGGGTGACCCGGGTCCCGGCGGATTTCGATGTGGAAACGGGAGCGCTCTTCGGTTGCGCCGTGACGACCGCCATGGGCGTGATCAACAACAACGCGAAGCTGGGGATCGGCGAGAGCATCGCCGTGTTCGGCACTGGCGGCGTGGGGCTGAACATCATCCAGTTCGCGGCGAAAGCCGGGGCGCATCCGATCATCGGCATTGACCTGCACGACCATAAACTGGAATTGGCCCGCAAACTCGGCGCGACCCACACTTTAAACGCGCGCAATGGCGATTTGCGCGAGGAGATTCGGAAAATCGCCGGCATGCAAGGTGTCGATGTGGCGATCGAGAATACCGGCGTTGCCGAGGTGATTGAGACCGCTTACGAGGTCGCCGGCGCCCAGGGCCGGGTGATTCTGGTGGGCGTGCCGCCCAAAGCGGCGCGGCACCCAAGCTTTTACACCCTGCCGCTGCACTTCAACAAAGTGCTGACCGGCTCGGAGGGAGGCGGGTGCCGGCCCGAAATCGACATCCCGAAGCTGGTCCGGCTTTGCCAGGCCGGCAAGCTGGACTTCCCGGGATTGGTAAGCCAGCGTTACCGCTTGGATCAGATCAACGATGCCATTGCCGATTTGAAAAACGGCCGTGCCGCCGGTCGGTGCATGGTACGGATGGCATGAGAGAGCCGGTGGACAGCATGGCGGACGAAAGCATCCAGGAGCCAAAGCGGGACCCTGCACCTTTGCGGCCGGGCTCGGAGCCGGCGATTCGGGATGCGAGTGGTAAACCGCGCGGACCCAAAGGCGGGCCGGTGGTTCGAGTTGACCTGTTGGAGGGGGTGCGGGGGATGTTGGCGTCCTGGGTCATGCTCGGGCATTTCTCACTATTTCTGGGCGCCGCCACTTTGATCAAAACCCAAGGCTCTTCCTTGCTCGGGAAAGTTGCATTCCTCGCGACGAACGGCGATGTGCCGGTGTGCTTGTTCATGTGCATCAGCGGGTTTGTGATTTGCCATCTGATCCAGAGCCGCGCAGAACCTTATGGGGTTTACATCGCCCGGCGATTTATGCGTCTATTCCCGGCGCTGCTCTGTTGCTTTGTGCTCGGGTTGCTGGTCTCGTACTGGCAATCCAGCGTGCCGTCGCGTTTGCCGTGGGGACAGGACGATTGGCTCACCGGGCAGGCGTCGAAGGCCCTCCTCCACCGCCAGTATGCCCTCGCAAACATTTTGGCCCATCTCACCATGGTTCATGGTTTGGTGCCGCCTTCCTGGTGGCCGGACGCTTCCGGCGCTTTTCTGGGCCCAGCCTGGAGCATCAGCACGGAATGGCAGTTTTACCTGATTGCACCATTAGCGGTGGCGGCAGCGCGCAAGGTGTCCACGCTTGCCGTTCTGTGTGTCGGCATCGTTGCGTTACAATGGGCCTTTTCCAAGCTGCGCCTGGGAGCGGCGATGGAGCATTATAACGGGGCGTTCCTTGGCTTTTACATCCAGTACTTCTTCGTCGGCGGCGTGTCGTATGTTCTCTGGCGAATTCTGCGCAAGGCCGTATCCAATGCTGCCGTGTCGCAGCCGCGGTTGCAGGGGTTGGTTTTGTGCGGCGGGACCATCGCGGTTTTCATGCTCATGCCTGCCTTGACCGGGCTGGCTTCCGGCGTGTCTTCACTGACCCCCTTTTTGACGACTTCGATCTTCGCTATCTGGATTTTTCTATTTTCGTGCCTGTGCCAAATCACGGCGGCACCACAGGCGTTAGAAGCCAAGCTGATCGAAAAGATTGGGTGTTCGCGGGCGGCTTTATTCCTCGGCAAAGCATCCTATTCGATTTACCTGGTGCATTTCCCGGTGGGAATGGCGCTGCTGCGGCTCAGCGAACCAGCCTGGGGGCTTCCCCGGCCCGCGTTCGCGGTGCTGTTCCTGGTGGCCGGGTCGCTGGTGACTTACGCGTGCGCCGGCCTTTTGTATCACTACCTGGAAGCGCCTGCAATCGACTGGGCGAAGAAGAAGTTTGGCGAACGTTGAAGCCCCTTTATGCGTCTTATAAAACTCAGCGACGAAGTGCTCACGGCCGGCGACCCGCTGGTTCAGCTTAGCCGCGTTGACATCCAGACGCTTAAACAACAGGCGCTGCTCAACCCGCGGCGCCGCATCCGAATCTGCGCCCACCCGGACACGACCGATCGCCTGCACGAGATGCTCATCGTTCACACGCGGGGCGCTTACGTCCGCCCGCACAAGCACCTCAACAAAAGCGAGTCGGTGCATGTCATCGAGGGCAAGGTGGACGTGGTTTTTTTCGATGACGCGGGCGCCGTGAGCGACGTGGTGCGGTTGGGCGATTACCAGTCGGACCGGAAGTTTTATTATCGAATTGGCGGGCCGCGCTACCATACGTTCCTGATTACCTCAGAGTTTCTCGTCTTTCACGAGGTCACCAACGGCCCGTTTCGGCGCGAAGACACGGTTTTCGCTCCCTGGGGCCCGGAGGAATCCAACCCGGCAGCCTGCTTGGCCTTTCAAGAACGGGTAAGGGCAGAGACGGAAGGGAAAACGTGAGCCGGCGACTTCCGCATACGCTCGTAGTCGGCGGCACCCGCGGCATCGGGCGCGCGGTCGTGCGGCATTTCGCGGCCGCAGGGCACCGCGTGTCGGTCATTGGCCGCCGCCAACCGGCTGAACGGCCGCGGGCCAACGTTTGCCATTACTCGGTCGAACTGACGGACGCCCTCCTGCGCGAAGAAACGGTAAAGGAGCTCGTTCGGCAGGATGGTCCACCGGAGAACGTCGTCTTTCTCCAGCGCTTTCGCGGCCAGGGCGATGGGTGGCAGGGCGAGTTGGAAGTGTCGCTCACCGCGACGCGGGAGATCATCGAGTCCCTGCGGAGCCACTACGAGCGGCGCCGGGGCGGGGCCATTGTCATCGTCACTTCGAATGCGAGCCATCTGGTGGCTGAGGAACAGTCGGTGGGCTACCATGCGGCCAAGGCTGCGTTGCGACAGATGGCCCGCTATTACGCCGTCACGCTCGGACCCCTGGGCGTCCGGGTGAACTGTGTCACGCCGGGCGCAGTTTTGAAGGAGGAGTCGCGGGAGTTTTACTTGCGGAACAAGCCGCTCCAGCGGCTATTCCGGGAGGTAACCCCGTTGGGGCGGATGGGTACGGCGGAGGAGATCGCCGAAGTGATCGCTTTTCTCTGCAGCGCAAAAGCCTCCTTCGTCACCGGCCAGGACATCGCCGCCGACGGCGGCCTTTCGCTCCTGTGGCAGGAAAGTCTCGCCCGCAAAGCCGCGGGTTTCAAGCATGCTCTTGTTTCAAGACCAAAGACCTGACTTATGAGCAATCTCAGTTATCGACGGAGCGATTGCCGCCTTTGCCATGGCACGGAGCTGGATTTGGTGCTGAAACTCACCCCCACACCGCTGGCCGATGCTTATATTCCTTCGGCGCAGGCGCAGCAACCGCAGCCGGTTTTCCCGCTCGACTTATTCCTGTGCCGCCGCTGCGGCTTTGCGCAACTGCTCGACGTCGTGCAGGCGCAGGCGATTTATCTCGATTACATTTATGAGACCGTCAGCTCGCTCGGCCTGGTCGAGCACTTCGACCATTACGCTGCGGAAGTGCTGGGGCGAATCCGTCCGCCGGCCGGAGCGCTGGTCGTGGACGTAGGCAGCAATGACGGGACGTTGTTGAAGGGTTTTCAAAGACGGGGCATGAAGGTCCTGGGCATCGATCCCGCCCGGGAAATCGCCGCCCGCGCCACGGCTGCCGGCGTGGAGACCCTGCCGGAATTCTTCACGGTCGAGTTGGCGCAGCGTCTGCGGCGGGAGCGAGGACCGGCCGCGATCATCACGGCGAACAACGTGATCGCCAACATCGACGATCTCGACGGCGTCATCGCGGCCGTGCGGGAATTGCTGGCGCCGGACGGCGTGTTTGTCTTTGAGAGTTACTACCTGGGCGATCTGGTGCGCAACATGGTGTTCGACTTCATCTATCACGAGCACATTTCTTCGTTTGCCGTGAAGCCGGTGGAATTGTTCTTCCGCCGGCACGGTTTGGAGCTGGTGGACGTGCTGCGTGTGCCCACCAAAGGCGGCTCGCTCCGCTACACGATCCAACTCGCCGGGGGGCCGCGGAAGGCAACCCCCATCGTGGGGGAGTTACGGGAATTGGAAGCGCGGCAGGGGCTCGACACGCCGGAGCTTTTCCACAAGTTCAACACGCGCATCGAGCAGACCAAACAAGCCACGCTGGCCCTGTTACGGCGGCTCAAGGGCGAAGGGAAAAAGATTGCCGGCTACGGCGCCTCCGCCACCACCACGACGCTGGTGTACCATTTCGAGCTGGCCGGATTGCTCGATTATCTGCTGGACGACTACCCCGCCAAACAGGGATTGCTCAGCCCCGGGCTGCACCTGCCGGTGTTGCCTTCGGAGGTGATCTACGAACGGCGTCCGGATTACATTGTGGTGCTGGCCTGGCGCTACTACGAGCCGATCAGGCGCAAACACCCGCAATTTGCCGCGCAGGGAGGCCGCTTTGTCGTGCCGATGCCCGAGCTGAGGCTCCTCTAAGCCGAATGAATTTGCCTTCGCTATCCGTCGTCCTGCCCAATTACAATCACGGCCGGTATTTGCCCACCGCGCTGCGGTCCATCCTGGGACAAACGGCTGCGCCGCTGGAGATCATCGTGATTGATGATGCCTCGACCGACAACAGCCTGGAGATACTCAGCGGGTATGAACGGGAACATTCCAATCTGAAAGTCTATCGGAACGAGAAAAACCAGGGCGTGGTCTTTGGCCTGAATCGCGGGCTGGCGCTGGCGCGCGGGGAGTACGTGACTTTTCCCGGGGCCGATGACGAAGTCGTGGCGGGCTTGTTCGAAAAATCCCTCGCTCTCCTGGCCCGATACCCGCAGGCCGGGCTTTGCTGCACGGTGGCGGAGTGGCGCGAAACTTTCTCAGGCCTGACGTGGCATATGGCGGCGGGTATGGCCGCCGAACCCAGTTACCTCTCGCCGGATGACCTGGTGCGGCTGGGGAAAAACGAAAAGCTATGCATTATAACCTCAAGTTGCCTCTTCAAAACGGAACCGCTGCGGTCGATGGGCGGGTTTCCTCCCGAGCTGCGGTGGCATGCGGACTGGTTTGCCTGCTACGTGACCGGCTTTCGCCACGGAGTTTGCTTCGTGCCGGAGGTCCTGTCCCTGGCCAACCTGCTGCCCCGTTCGTTCTACCAATCCGGCCACAAAACGGGCGAGCACCGGCAGGTAATCCTGAAGCTGCTCGAGCGTCTCAATACAGAGGCTTTTGCGGACGTGGTGCCGCGATTGCGCGACAGCGGGGCCCTGTCCTTGTTCGCCATGCCCGTGCTGCGTTTGGTGGCCGGCCGGCCTGAATTCCGGCATTTTTTAAACCCGACTCTGGTGCGACGGACCCTCCGCCGCAGCACGGAGCTGCAAGCGAAAAGGTTCTTCCCCGCCTGGCTGGCGCGCTGGTGCTTGAACCGGTTCTATCGCCTCCCGGGGCAACGAGCATGAAACCTCTGCGAACCGGCGCAGGAGAGCAGTCGAATCCAATTCGGCGCATTGTAATTTTAGGCCATACCGGTTTCATCGGAGGAAACTTACACAGTTTTTTCAGAACACATTCGCAAGCCGCCGTGATTGTGGGCCGAAGTTTTTCGGATGTGGATTTGACCTTCCCGGAACATGCCGAAAGGCTTAGCAACCTGTTCGACCTGAACACCGCGGTGATCGTGTGCGCGGCCATCAAGAAACAACTGGGGGACAGCTTGGAAATCTTTTCGAGCAATTTACAAATCGTGATGAACCTCTGCCGGGTGTTGGCGAAATGTCCCGTCAGACGCGTCATATTTTTCAGCTCGGCTGCCGTTTATGGTGAAGATGTCCATAATACGAACATAACCGAAGCGACACCACCACAGCCCAGGTCCTATTATGGTCTCGCGAAGTTCGCTTCCGAGATTCTGCTGCGCAAAGCAATCGACCGGAATAAACCAACTTCTTTGCTCATCCTTCGCCCGGCGCTGGTTTATGGTCCGGGCGACCAGGGCGGCTATGGACCGACGGGTTTCATCAAAGCGGCGCTGAGGCGTGAACCGATCGTGTTATGGGGGGATGGTTCCGAAAAACGCGAGTTCATTTTTGTTGGGGACCTGACCCGAGCCGTGCATGCGTTGACGTTTGATGGCTACGATGGCATCGTCAACGTTGCCAGCGGCCAGAGCTACAGCTTCCAGGATGCGGTGAATGTCGTTCAGGACCTGGTGGCCCTCGAACAACCGCTCGGTTCCCGGCCCAGAACGAAGGGAAAAGCAGATCACGGCTTCGACAACTCCAGGTTGCGCGCACTGGTGCCGGATATGCAATTCACGAGCCTCGCGGAGGGCATTCGAGTGACTTTTGAGGCAAACCACAGCGCGGCGAACAATCCACCACCATGAAGGCCTGCCTCTGCTGTAACACACTGACCGTCGAATTGACGTTGGATTGCGGCACACACCCGATCTGCAACCGTTTCCTGCACGATTCCTCAGGAAGCGAGTTTCTCCACCCGATGCGTATCGGCCAGTGCCGCCAGTGTGGATTGGTCCAAACGCTGGAGCCGCCACCCGCTTCAGAACTGGTTCCAGCGGTGGATTGGATCACTTACACCGAGCCGGAGGGGCACCTGGACCACGTGGCCGAGACGCTTGCCTCATTGCCGGGACTGACGACCCAAGCGGTTTTCGCCGGGGTGAGCTTCAAAGACGACACCCTGTTAGCGCGGATGCAGCAGCGCGGTCACGCCGTCTGGCGGGTTTACATGGATGAGGATCTGGGCGTGATCCGAAGAGGTTGCGGGGCGGAGACGATCCAAGCAAAGCTGACACCGGAGCGCGCCCGCGAAATCCTCGCGCGGCGAGGCAACGCCGACGTAGTAATTGCACGCCACATTGTTGAGCATGCTTATGACCTGCGCGGATTCCTGACCGCCGTGCGTACATTGGCCAAGCCGGGCGGCTGGGTCGTTTTTGAAGTGCCGGATTGCACGCTCGCGTTCGACACTCAGGACATTACGACTCTGTGGGAGGAACATATCGTTTATTTCACACCCGCAACTTTCCGGCACACCGTTACCTCAGGAGGCGCCGCGCTGTGGCATTACGAACGTCATCCCTACGCGTTCGAGAACTGCCTGGTCGCGGTGACCCGGGTTCCGTCGGATGAACCACCGGAAGCCCCGGAGCCAGCGGTGCTTGCAGCGGAAGTATCGCGTGCTCGCGCCTTTGCCGGAGCGCTTCCGGCAAGACGCAAGAGCATCAGGGCTCTCTTGACAGATTTTCGCCATAAAAGAGGCAAAATTGCTCTTTTCGGCGCCGGCCATCTGGCTTGTACCTGGGTCCACCTCTTGGGTTTGCGTGATCTGATCGAGTTCGTCGCAGACGATAACCCGAACAAGCAGGGGCTTTTCATGCCGGGTTCCCGACTGCCAATCCGGAGCTCAGCGGCGCTGGCGGATGGCGACATCAGCCTGGTTTTGCTGAGCGCGAATCCAGCAGCCGAAGGGAAGATCATCGCAAAAAATCAGACTCTGGTCGAGCGCGGCGGCGTGTTCGCTTCGATCTTTCCATCCAGCAAATACTCGCTCGACCTCGTCTTGCATTCCTGATACTCCGCGCAAGTTTCCGGTTGAATTACTATCGGATGTTTCCGAGTATGCCGGTCTGAAGAATGAGCAAGAACGCTAGCCACCGTGACAATTGCCGCCTCTGTGGCGGTAGCGACCGTGAACTGGCACTTCCCCTGGAACCCACCCCCAGCGGAGAGGATTACGTTCCGTCGCCCCAAATCGACCAGCCACAGGAGCGTTTCCCAATGGACCTCGTCTTGTGCCGCGCCTGCGGCCACGCGGAATTCCCGGATGTTATTAATCCGGACCTGCTCTACCGAAATTATAAGTACCAAACGTCGATCTCGCTCGGTCTGGTTGAGCACTTTGGTCGGTATGTGAACGCAGTACTGACGACAGTGCAACCGCAGGCCGGTTCGCTGGTCATGGACGTGGGCAGCAACGATGGCTCCCTGCTTAAATTCTTCAAAGCACGCGGGCACCGCGTTCTGGGCGTGGACCCGGCAACGGCAATTGCACGCCAGGCGACCGCGGCTGGCATCGAGACCCTGCCCACTTATTTCACCGCCCAACAGGCCGGTGAGATCCGAGCGCAACACGGCTGCGCGGCTATCCTCACTGCCAACAACGTGTTCGCGAACATCGACAACTTGACGGATTTCGCCGCGGGCGTGCGTCAGATGCTCGCGCCGGATGGAGTCTTTGTTTTTGAGACCAGCTATTTGCTCGATGTGCTCTCGAAGATGCTGCTCGAAACCTTTTTCCACGAGCATATCAGCTACTTTTCCGTCACACCATTACAAGCTTATTTCCGACGTCATGGAATGGAGTTGTTTGATGTCCATCGCGTGCCGACGAAGGGTGGGTCGATTCGCGGCTTCGTTCAACTCGCCGGGGGGCGGCGGCCGGTCAAACCCTCGGTCGCTGAGCAAGTTGCCTTGGAAGGGCAGGCAGGCTTGTCCCGGCTCGAAACGTACCGGGAGTTCCACAACCGTATCAGGGCGGTCAGGGGCGCACTTCACGAGCAATTAGCTGAGTGGAAGCAGCAAGGTAAAGTGATCGCGGGCTACGGAGCTTCAGTAGGAGTCACGACATTGCTGTTCCAGTTTGAGCTCGGCAACCGGATTGATTTCCTGGTGGACGACAATCCGATCCGGCACGGCCTTTTTAGCCCAGGCCACCATCTTCCGGTACTGCCGTCTTCGGAGCTTTATTCCCGGAAGGCCGATTGCGTCGTCGTGCTGGCCTGGGGCTACGTGGAACCGATACGGAAGCGGCACCAGCGGTTCGTCGATCAGGGTGGACGCTTCCTTGTTCCGCTGCCCGAAGTGCGGGTCCTCTGAGGTTTTTTCCCGTCTATAGTCCTCTCTCTTTTATGCCGAGGAGAAACTCGCCCCACACGCTGGTTGTCGGAGGCACGCGCGGCATCGGCCGCGAGGTGGTCGTGGCATTCGCCGACGCCGGCCACGTTGTTTCCGTTGTTGGCCAGCACGATACAGGCGACGGTTGGCCAAAGCAAGTTCGGGTCTGGCGCACCGACCTCGCGCGGGCCGCGGCCCTGCCCGGCCTGGTCCAGGAAATCTTCAAGGTGAATGGGCCGTTCCAGAGCCTCGTCTTTCTCCAGCGTTTCCGAGGGGAGGGCGACTCATGGCAAAGGGAGTTGGATGTGTCGCTTACGGCCACACGGCTGATGATTGACTTAACAAGAAATAAGTTCATCTCGCACGAAGGCAAAGCGATTGTTATTCTTGGCTCTGTCGCCGGCCAATTTGTTGCGGAAGAGCAACCGGTCGGTTATCATGTTGCCAAAGGGGCGTTGCGGCAGTTGATGCGTTACTACGCATGCGCGTTGGGGCCCGCTGGAATTCGAGTGAATAGCGTCTCGCCCGGAGTCATTCTTAAGCCCGAGGCCGAGAGCTTCTATCGGAAAAACAAGGAACTGGTTGCGCTGTACGAGCGCATCGCGCCATTGCGTCGCTTCGGCCGGGCTTCAGAAGTCGCGTCGGTCGTGCGCTTCCTCTGCGGCAAGGATGCAGCGTTCATTACCGGCCAGGACATCGTCGTGGACGGCGGCATTTCGCTGGTATGGCAAGCGAGTTTGGCGCGGCAACTCGTCCCGATTCGTGGCAAAAGACCCCGAGGTTCCGTGGGCCGGCAATCGCCAGCGGGCGCCAACAACACTCAGCGAAGCACCCGGAGTTAGCGAGTTTTTGTTTTCGGCGGGTTTGTGGTTTTCTTGTTAGCTTCACTTTGGTTTCTGGGTTTGTTACGGTTTTCGCTTGACCATTTTAGACAAGGATGTAACTTTTCTCGCCGAGATGAAAAGAGGCTTCACTCTTATTGAGCTCCTCGTCGTGATTGCCATTATCGCGATTCTCGCCGCAATGCTGTTGCCGGCACTGTCAGCCGCAAAGGAAAAAGGCCGCCAGATTGCTTGTATGTGCAATCTAAAGCAATTGCAGACTGCGTGGCTCTCTTACATTGACGAGAATCGCAATGTGTTGCCCGAAAACAAGTCTGATAACAACGGCGCAGGCGCGGCAGCTCTCACGAATTCATGGGTAATCGGCAACGCTCCCAGAAGTACCGATCCTGCCGACATACGGAACGGAACGATTTTCCCCTACACCCCCAACGTTTCTGTCTACCGCTGTCCTTCGGACCGATCAACCATTATCGGAAGTACCCAGCTTCGCCAGCGGAGCTATTCCATGGATTGCTGTTTGAATGGCGGCCCGTCTGTGTATGTCACGCGTTTCACCCAGATTCCGTCACCCGTCCTGGTCTTTGTGTTTATTGATGAACATCAGGATACGATTGACGACGCCTTCTTCGGTGTTCAGTGGGCGCCGAGCACTATGTGGGTCAATCTGCCCTCGGACCGGCATACGCAAGGAGCTAATCTATCGTTCGCGGACGGCCATTGCGTCCGGTTCAAGTGGAAGGCGGCAAAGCCATCCACCCTTGCCAACCAACCCGCTTCGAGTGCTGGAGATCTCGACGACCTGAGAAGGCTCCAAGCAGGCTTGCCCCCTCCGCAATAATCACCGGGAGAAAATGGGAAAATTCCTCGAAACCGCCGTTCACCCAGTCTGCTGGAACCAGACGGGACCGAAAACGCTGCCGGACCGTCGCCAATTGGAAAGGGCGCGCTGACGACTTGGTCTTGATTATTCGCAAAGGTGCCAACCAGTCCGATATGGAAGGTGGAATGTTTGACGGAAGACCCCATTTGTGAGATGCTGGGTGTCAAAATCGGGCGCCTAACATCGAATGAAAGCTCAAGCCTGCGTCGTGTTCACGTTGATTGAACTGCTGCGCGCCGTCGCCGTCCTCGCCGCATTGGCTGCGATGCTGCAAGCAGCACCAGCGGGTACCACGAAAAATATCCTTCTCGAACGTTCACTGGCTGGACCGGTTGCCCGTCAGATCGTAAAGGAGGAGCAGGCATGGTGCGCTCGCCCCGTTTGCATCGACTGCACCTCCTGTTGAGCCTGGGCTCACCCGTTCTAATGACCGAGCCACGCATCTCCGTCGTTATCCCAAACTTCAACCACGCACGCTTCCTGCCGCGCTGCCTGGATGCGCAGCTCAATCAGCCGGTCTTGCCGTATGAAATCATCGTCGTGGATGATGGTTCTACCGACAATAGCCTTGAGGTCCTACGAGAGTACGAAAAGCGCAGGCCGGTGATACGGGTCTGCCCGAACGAACGGAATCTGGGGACCAACCAGACCATCAACCGCGGCCTGGAGCTCGCTCGGGGCGACTATGTTGGTTTCCACGCGGCGGATGATGAGGTCAGGCCGGGAATCTACGAGCATTTTACCCGCCTGCTACGCGCCCACCCGGAGGCCGGTGCCGCCAGCGGCATGTGCGAATGGCGGTGTACCTCCACTGGGCAGAACTGGTACATCGGCGGCCGAATGCCAAATCAACCTTCCTACCTTTCCCCGGACCAGATGGTGGCCTTGGGCCAGAGTGGTCGATTGGCGATCTGCAGCCAAAACGCGGTATTCAAAAAGTCCGCCCTGCTGGAGGCGGATGGCTACATCCCGGAATTGAGATGGTTCGCGGATTGGTATTGCGCTTATGTCGTAGGGTTTCGTTATGGAATGTGCCATGTGCCCGAGGTGCTTTCGAATTTTTATTTATACCCCCAATCCTACTTTAATGCCGATGCCAGCGCCCGAGGTCAGCGGCGCGCGGTGATGAGACGACTTTTGGAAGTCCTCGAAAGCGAGAAGTTCGCCGATGTTGCACGTCCAATTGGGAGGAGCGGCCTGCTGGGCGAATTCGGTTGGTCTATGGCGCGTGTGGCCGCCAGCGACTCCCGACATCGGCGTTTTCTCACACCCGCGTTCATCCGGTATGTGGGCCGGCGCTCGGCGCAAGTGTTCGGAAGGCGGTTTTTTCCGGACTGGCTGGCAAGATGGTGCTTGAAAGTGTTCTATGGGCGTCGCTCTCTTACTGAGATCTAAGCCGATAGAAATTGTTTCCGCTCGTGGCAGGTGCCGTCAGGGAAATATTAGTAGCGCTCCGGACGAAGCTATTCGTGCCTAACGCCGTCCAAGCCACCGGGGGAGAGAGGTTTGTGGTACTCAGCACCAGGAAATTTGAAAAGGAGACGGGCCAGGAGAGGACAATGTTCTGGCCGGATCTACCGGCAAGTAGAGGCGGGAACGGTGGGTAGGAAAGAACGACATTGTCGATCTCTAAAAACCCCGGACCAGTAAATGACTCGGGAATAGTCGCATCAAAGCTGATGCGGATGGCGAGGTTGGAAAAGGCTGATAAATCCAGCGACGCGCTCTGATTCCCAGTGTCATAGTTCGCCGTTCCGGGAGCAGCGGTCAGCAGCGTGTTGGTTTGCAGCCCGGGACCGCCGCCGAAGGACTCAATGGTCACTCCGAAAGTGCGGGGTTTGGTCGAACCGCTGTAATTTTGCATATCCCATGCGGCGCGGTAGGTGAACGTTAGAGTCGTTGGACTCGCAGGCAGCACCACATCGACGGCGGCCCGAATGCGTCCTGGCCCGTTTCCATCGAACCCCTCAATGAGACAAAAATTGCCATCGGTCGGCGCTGCGGAGAAAAACCCGTAGCCTGAGTTATACCCTGCGCCTCGCACGGCCAGCGGAGTGAGCGGCGACGAAATATCATTAGTCACCCAACCGGAAAAGTCGCCCGTCTCGAAGCTGCCGTTTGCCAGCAGCGGGGCCGAACGAACTGACAAAGTCGCGTTCGTGCTGCTGATGGGGCCGGCGGCGTTCGAGGCAGTCAGGCTGTAAGCGCCGGCATCAAAAAGCGTCGCACCATTTATTGTCAGGCTCGAGTTAGTGGCTTTAGTAATGGCCGCCCCGTTTGCATACCATTGGTAAATGACAGGCCTACTACCCGCAACGGCGCTGGCAAGAGTGGCAGTCCCGCCGACCGTAACTGTTTGATTGGTCGGCTGCCTGAGCCAGGACAAGGGATAGCCACATTTTCCCTGGGCCGTCGCGTAATAGAGAGCTTGTATCTCACTTGCCGAAAGGGGACGGTTGTAAAGGCTGACTTCATCGATCGCGCCGAGGAAACTGTTTCCGAGGTTGTCTGAACGTACGCCAACAGCCAGTTGGGTCGAAAAGAAATAGGTCGTGTTATAGGGAGGTACCGAATAAGGCACCCCGTCGATGAAGAACGTTACATTGGTCCCGGATTTAGTGACCGCCACATGATGAAAATTGGTATCGGTTATGGGCGTGGTTACCGTGACATTGTCGATCCCAATCTTGCTCAGGAACATCAAACCATTGTCGAGCATCCCAAGGGCGTATCCCCCGGAACCGTAGCCAAAGAGTTCAGCAACACCACTGCTTGTAGAAGCCTTTAAGGCGCTGCTGCGTTTGATCCAAGCTTCTATTGTGAAATCTTGTATTTGGTATGCAGGCATGTTCCCAACAAGGACACCACTACCGCTGCCGTTGAGACTGAACGCCTGACCCACTTTGCCTGGGACATAGGCGACGCTGCCCACCAGGGTTCCGTTACTGCCTGTGACGGCGTCCACTGGAGAACCTTCCGCCTGCCACCAACCCAGCAGACCCGTCGGAGCAGCCGTGCATAGCGCATTGGTGATTGTCAACGTGGCAACCGAACTGGTAACTGCCCCGGACGCATTTGAAACCACCGCCGCATAGCTTCCTGCGTTAGTGCTCTGGACGTTGAAGAGGCTCAGATTAGCATTGGTGGCGCCGGCAAAGTTTGTGCCGCCGAGCCTCCACTGATAGGCAAGTGGGCCGACGCCAGTAGCCATCAAGACGAAAGTCGCATTAGCCCCCACAGGAAGGCTTTGGTTTGTGGGCTGAGTGGTTATCATGGGTGGCATGTTGAGTACCAGGAGTGCCGGCGCACTGGTCACGGCACCATAAGTGTTTGTGACAACGACCGTGTAAGGCCCGGTGTTGGCCACGTGACAATTGGTTATAACCAGGGAATAGTGGCTTGCTCCTGGAAGGTTGGTTCCGTTGAACTGCCACTGGAAAGTCAGGGGGGGAGTTCCGGAAGCCCCAACCAGGAAAACCGCCGTGGCGCCAGGGAAGTTCGTGACGCTTTGCGGCTGGTCATTAATGGTCGGTGGAGATTGCAGCGTCAGTGTCGCGACATCACTAGTTATTGCCCCATAGGCGTTAGTAACAATGACCTGGTAGCTGCCCTGGCTGGGAATTTGGACATTCGTCAGGCTTAGAATGTAATTGGTGGTGCCCACTTGGTTCGTGCCGTGAAATTGCCACTGGTAAGCCAAAGGCCCGCTTCCCCCGGCTGACACGGTAAATTTGACCGTATTTCCAGCCGTAGCGATTTGGTTTGTCGGTTGCACAAAAATCACCGGCGGTGTGGGGCCCGCACACTTACCCGCGGTGCCGGCGTTGTAAATTAATTGAATCTCGCCCGGCGACAGTGCTCGATTATAGATGCTTAGTTCGTCGATCGCGCCCATAAAGGAATTCGCGAAATTGCCCCCGAGCGCGCCAATCGCCGGAGGTCCATTGAATACAAAGCCCGGATCGTAAGAAGGGGTTGGTTCAGCAATGCCATCGATATAGATGACAACATTAGTGCCGACCTTGGTCACGGCGAGGTGGTGGAAGTTGCCAGTGTCGGTTACCTGCGTTGTGGAGTACACCGCGCTGGAGCCGATCTTTGTCAGGTAAACCGTTCCATCAGGATTCATGCCCAACCCGTAGCCACCGGGCGTGTAATGAAAAATGGCTCCAGGGTTGCCACCTCCAAGCCAGGAAACGTCAGTCGCGCTGTATCGCATAACCCATACCTCGATGCTAAAGTCCTGCAATCTCAGGGCGGCGCTGTTGCTCAAAGCAATTCCGCTGCTGACTGCGTTGATGCTGAACGCCGAGCCGACCTCCCCATTGGTATAGCCGACGCTGCCTGCCAGCGTGCCGTTATTTCCGCCCACTAGGTCGTTCGTCGTGTTTTCAGCGGGCCACCAGCCGACCAGGCCAGCCGGAGGCGGAACACATGTTTGCGCCGGCGCTTCACAAGTGCCAAATAACGACACGGCGACGGCCAAGGGTGCGAGCAGTCCGTTTCTGAGAGCCGGTTTGTTAATGGTAATCATAAGACATTTTTCAGGATCAGGCCCCTCCGTGGAGCCACCAGTCTCATGTTGAGTACAACGCCTATATGCGTCAAGTATAAAGACCGACAGGATTTCAGAATTGATTAGCGCTTGCAGTCAAGCCTTTTTGTGTGATAATCTCCTTCCCGTTGGCGCTAAGGGTTTCTTTGATCGTCTTTAGTACCGCCATTACTTTATGAAAACCAAGTGCCTGTTTCTGGCCATCGCTTTGGCCGCCGTTGGCCTGGCGATTTCGCTGCCGCGAGGCCTCTGCCAGACCGTCGGATACATCCCCGTGCCTATCTCGACTGGTTACAACTTT
>Ga0210408_10001129_pt1 | contig 29245 bp, 23 predicted proteins | sample IncBWH4MmetaG_FD_155471 | JGI IMG/M metagenome (GOLD analysis project Ga0210408, IMG submission 155471) | Forest soil microbial communities from Barre Woods Harvard Forest LTER site, Petersham, Massachusetts, United States - Inc-BW-H-4-M | ecosystem: Environmental > Terrestrial > Soil >...
GCCCGATCGACTGGCGATAAGCTCGCTCCAAGATTTCGATTCCTTCGCCTGGGAGATGAGCCCGCCGAAAGGCAGCCGCAAGGTCAGCCAGCTCTTGGACATTCAAACCCGCCATCGATTTCAGCCTTTGCAGGTAAACCGCCGCGTCTTGAACTTGTCCGATATCGAGGAAAAGATCTGCCAGCTTTCGAACGTAGTTGCCTGACCCGCCCGGATTTTTCTCTGCGAGCTCTCGCAACTGAGTCTGCGCGACGCTCCAGTTCTTCGTTTTAAGGGCGAAATCTACGAGGTGTTCGCGAGCTGCAATATTTTTCGAATCGAGGTCAACCGCCCGCTGCGCGGCTTCAACGGCGGCTTCGCCGCTATGGGACCAATCTTGCCAAACCGCGAGCCTCAGATAGTCTCCCGATTGATTCGTCTCGCGGGCAGTTCTTTCCAAAGCTTTGATGTAGGTTTCGATCTCAGAATTCTTGACGGCACCGAGTGACGACAGGGGATCGATCACGGCCGCTCCATCGGCTGCCGATAGAAGATTGAACAGTCTCTCGTCTAAATCTTTTCGCCATTCGACATCTGTGGCAGACGCATAAGAGGCTTCAATCAAGTTTCGTGCTCCGGCAACATCGTTTCGGGCGATCAGAAGCTCCAGCAGCACCTCCGCCGCCGGCCGATTCTGCGCGTCGAACCTCAACGCCAGGCGTAAGAGCGCTTCTGCTTCCAGCGGGTAACCTGCCTCTTTGAAAAGTTCGGCTGCTTTTGTGTAGCGAACGCTGTCCGGGCTCAGCCAACCTTCGAGAGCAATCCTTGCCGGTAGAAAGCGATGCCTCCCAAGCAGGAACTGCACTAGCGCAGGCACGTCTTCCTCAGGATCGGCTGCGGGGGCCTGTTCAAGGACTTCCTGTGCTGCCGTCTCCAGCCGGTAGCGGCTCAGAAAATCGATGACTCGGTTACGCACCGCGTCATCCTGCGGTCTGCTTTTGACAAGCGTCCTTACGCGGCGCTCTGCTTCAGCAAGGCGTCCGAACTGAACATCGAGCCGCGCACGCGCGAGTTGGAAATCAACGTTTGTCGGCTGTTGGGAAACTAACTGATCATAGAGCCGGGCAGCTTCCGCCAAGTCTCCTTCGAGTGCGGTTAGATCCGCAAGTCTCGATTTAAACGCCAGAGTATCGGGCATTAACTCCACCATCTGCCGAAGCGTTGCACACTCTTCCTCGGCTCTGCCTGCTCGCTCGTAAAACAGTGCCAACTGTTGTAGAGCTCCCAAATCGCGAGGATTAGCTCGTGCCAGGTTCTGCCACTTCTCCTCCAATTCGGCGCCACGATTTGCCTCTTGATAGATTTGGATTAATTGAGTTTGGAGATCAGACCGCACCCAATTTCCGGGCGCGGTCAGCTGAATCGCTTGTTCCAGAGCTGAGACAGCCGGTTCAAACCGGTGACGGCCTCTCTCTATTCGAGCAATTTCCCGAAATGCCGCGGTTTTCTGGTAGGGTGAACCGCTCGCAGCGACAATCTCATAATGGCTGACCGCCTCATCAAGCCGATGATTCTTTTCGCTGATTCGAGCCAACTGAAGACGCAGCTCAAGGTTTCCAGGCGCCAGCTGCGCGGCGATCGTCCAGGCCTGCTTAGCTTTCTCCAATTCGGATTGGGTCTGCCAAAGGTCGCCTAATTCGATCAGCCAATCGATTTTTTGAGAGTCGTGATCCGACATACTTTGGATCGCTCTCTCCAGTGCTGCGGCGGCGTCAGATTTGTGATCTCTGGCAAGCTCGAGATCAGCTCGACTTCTCCACGGGAGCGGGCTCTCCGGATTAAGTCTTGAAGCGTCTTCGTACTCGGTCGCAGCCTCATCGAGGCGGCGGGAGCGTTTCAGCAGGTGGCCGGCAATAAGAGCTGCGGCGAAATCATTCCGTCCGGCAGCTCGATACCGCTCAATAACAGAGTCCAGTTGATCGTGGTCCCGATACCATTCCCATATTTTTTCTACCGGCAATCCGTCGACCGGGTTGGTGCAGGCAGCCTGTTCGTAACGCTGAATCACCCTCTCGGTAGGAGCGGCTGCGACGGTAACCCATCCGATACAAGCAGAGGCGATTGCGACCAGCCATCCGCGCTTCACGGAAGGTAGAGTAGCTCAACGCTACGCTCGCGCAATAAACGTTCGGCGTTCGGCGTTCGGCGTTCGGCGGCGCGGGGCCGCCCGTGTGACGGTAGGGTTGCGCTCCTGCGCGACCGGCGTTGCACGTTCATAGAACGTGAACAGGCAAAATGGGTGAACGTAGGATAAAGGGCTGCGCCAGCCTAGTGAGCAAGGGGAGGTTTTTCAGACGTGCATCGCCGGTCGCGCAGGAGCGCAACCCTACCCGTCACACGAGGGGCCACGCCGGCAGACGCCGAACGCCGAACGCCAAACGCCATCTACTCGACGACGTCAAACCCGGCGAAACGCAGGGCCTTTACTGCGTCAACCAGCTGGCGGTCTCTGACCAGCACATAGTCTGTTTCGTAAGTGGCGATCGGGAGAATGCCGATGTTGGACTGTGCCAGAGGGACAGCAACAGAGACCAGAATCCCGACAAGATCCAAATCGAGCGGACCTTCTATCTTGAACCCTCGCCAACCTCGACTGGCGCGCGTTCCTCCGGGGACGAATCGGTCTTCACAAATGACACAAAGTTCCTCTCGGGTGCGGCTGATTGAGAGAAAAGATTCACCAACTGCCCATTCTGGAATTGGCGCCTTGGCATCAAGCCGACACACCGCAAGCCGCTCAGGGAGGACCACCAGCCTTAACAAAGGAGGATTCATGGGGCCGGCAACATGGCACTAAAACAGCTTTTGCGCCAATGGGAGTTTTTAGCCTGCAAGTCAGGAATCAGAACTCAGGAGTCAGGAGTTGCAGAATATGCGAGCAAGGTCTTTATCCGAAAATCCGGGACAAGCATCTGCTCGGGAGAATATCCGCCGGAATCCCAGATTCTTTAGCTCCTGAACTCCTGCAACTCCTGAATTCTGAATTCTGATTCCTGACTTCTTTCAGCGAAAAGTTTACTTTTCGCCGGGTTGAATGCATCCTTTCGGCCTCTTTCTATGCAACGGCTACCCGGCTTCCGTGACTATTACCCAGAGGATTGCGCTTTCCGAAATTACCTTTTCGAAAATTGGCGTGCCGTTGCACGCTCCTTCGGGTTCCAGGAATATGACGGACCGACCCTGGAACCAGCAGAACTCTATAAAAAAAAGAGCGGAGAGGAGTTAAAGACCCAGTTATTCCGTTTCCTCGACCAGGGAGGACGCGACGTCTGTATGAAACCGGAAATGACCCCAACATTGGCTCGTCTGATCGCGGCCCGCGAAAGGGATTATCGCAAGCCGATTAAATGGTTTAGCATTTCTCCATTCTTCCGATTTGAAAAACCGCAAAAAGGCCGACTCCGGGAATTCTATCAAATCAATTGTGATATCATTGGGGATAATTCTCCAGCAGCTGACGCGGAATTAATCGGGCTTGCGATTGCGTTACATCGGGCCTTCGGACTGACCGATGACGACTTTTTCGTACGAGTAAACAATCGTAGCCTCTGGGCAGAGTTCCTGACAAAACACGGAAAACCAATCGCCCAATTGCCTGAGTTCCTTTCAATCATCGATAAACTTGAACGCGACAACGAAGAGGTTACTGCGCATAAGCTCCTGGCTTTCGGCCTTGAGCTCGATCACATTCGCGAGTTTCTTGCGACGCCGGCAGAATCGATCCCGGGTTTCAGCGGCTTGTTCCAGGAGCTGCAATGGCGCGGTTTGGAGAAATTTGTGGAATTGGATCTGACCATCGTCCGTGGCCTGGACTACTATACCGGGTTGGTTTTCGAGATTTTTGATCGCCAGAAGGAAAACCGGGCTCTCGCCGGGGGCGGTAGATATGACAACCTGATCTCGGTCATTAGCGACGGCGCGGCGGACCTGCCTGCAGCCGGGTTTGCGATTGGAGATGTGACATTTTCGAACCTGTTGCGCGAACTCGATCACACAAGGATACGGATCGACGAAGCACTAAGGACCCGCCTTAGGGCGTTTATCATTGTCGCCGATGAAAATCGACGGCCAGACGCGATCCGGCTCGCATATTCACTGCGCCAGTCGGGAATAGCGGTCGACTATTGGTTCCAACCGGCTAAAGTCGGGAGACAATTTCAACAAGCGGAAGCGCTCGGCGCCGAATATGCTGTCGTGGTAGGCCCCGAGTGGCCACAGGTGCGGGTTAAACTGCTTGCCGAACGCAGGGAAGAATTGATTTCGAAAGATGAACTTCCCGCTCTTCTGGGAAACAAGTGAGTTTGCCTATATCATTCGAGCCCATGTACCGCACTCATCATTGCAACGAACTCAGGGCCTCTAACTTCGGCCAGGAGGCGAAACTTGCGGGCTGGGTTGATTCCAGGCGCGATCATGGCGGTGTCATCTTTATTGATCTCAGAGACCGGGAGGGGCTGACCCAGGTCGTTTTTCGGCCGGAGGAATTTCCCGAGGTCGCTGCATCGGCGCACACGCTCCGAAGTGAAGATGTCGTACAGATCGTTGGCAAGGTAGCACTCAGGCTCGAAGGAACTCAGAATCCTAAACTTACTACGGGCGAAATTGAAGTTGTTGCCTCATCTTTAAATATCCTGAATCGATCCGAAGTTTTGCCGTTTCCCCTGGATTCAGAGGTCGGCAACGAAGATCTGAGGCTTACCCACCGGTACCTTGACCTGCGCAGACCGGCGCTTGTCCGAAACCTCAAGGCTCGCCACCTGGCGGCTAAAGTCACGCGAGAGTATCTGGACCGGCACGGGTATCTTGAGGTCGAGACACCAATTCTCTCGAAGAGTACGCCGGAGGGAGCGCGGGAGTTCCTGGTACCAAACCGATTGATCCCCGGCCATTACTATGCTCTTTCCCAGTCGCCCCAGCAATATAAGCAGTTGCTAATGGTCGGCGGAATTGAGCGATATTTTCAGATCGCAAAATGTTTTCGGGACGAAGATCCGCGGGCAGATCGAATCACTGAACTGACACAGATCGACCTCGAAGCCTCGTTCATCGAGCGAGAGGATATCATTCACCTTATCGAAGGACTTTTGCGGGAGATATTCCGTGCGACGCGAGGCGTCGATATTCAAACGCCTTTCGTCCGCCTGAGCTATTACGATGCGATGGACCGATTTGGCAGCGATAAGCCAGACCTGCGTTTCGGGATTGAGCTCGTGGAATTGGGTGACGTATTTCGCGGTTCACAGTTTAAGGTTTTCCGCGGAGCCTTGGATGCCGGAGGCGTAGTAAAAGGCATCAATGCAAAGGGCTTCGCCAAGATTACGGCCGGTCAGATCGAAGATCTCACGAACCTTGCAAAACAATCCGGAGCAAGAGGGCTCGCGTTCATCAAAATCGAGGACGGCGAGTGGAAATCGCCGATCGTAAAATTCTTTACAGAATCGGAAAAGGCGGCGCTCACCCAAGCGCTGGGTATCGCGGAAGGCGACTTGGTTCTCTTCGGTGCGGACCGTTGGGAGGTTGTTTGCACAACTCTCGGGAGGATAAGGTTAAAAGTCGCGGATTATTTGAAACTGATCCAGAATACGACCGATTTGAAGTTCCTTTGGGTCTTGGATTTTCCATTGCTGGCTTTTGATCCGGCGGAGAACAAGTGGAGCGCGATGCACCACCCATTCACGCGCCCAAAAAGGGAGGACCTCGGTTTCCTGGATGCGGGCGAATACGGTAAAGTGCGAGCCGAGGCGTACGATGTAGTGCTTAACGGCGTCGAGATCGGCGGCGGCAGTATCCGAATACACGAACAAGACCTGCAGGCCAAAATGTTTCAAGTGCTCGGCATTAACGCCGAACAACAGCAAAAACTGTTTGGTCACCTTCTGCAAGCGTTTACATTCGGCGCCCCGCCCCATGGTGGAATCGCCCTTGGGCTCGACCGATTGGTGATGCTCATCGCTGATACATCCAATATCAGGGAGGTCATCGCGTTCCCCAAGAACAGTCGAGGACAGGACCTGATGATGGATTCGCCCAGTAAGGTCACTGAAAAGCAACTCAGAGAGTTACATATTCAGAACCTTAAGTAACGAACCGGTCTGCCAACGTCGCGGTAGGGAATGCGCTCCCGCGCGGAGACACCGCGTTTGGATCACGACTCGTTATGGTAGGGATGCGCTCCCGCGCGTCCGTCGTGGCACGTCCCAAAGCTCGTTTTCGATTTCTCCCATACCGCTCACGCGTGAACCCGTGATCTGGCTTTGCTCGCGTTTATGGGCGCGCCATGCCGGATCGCGCGGGAGCGCGTCCCTACCATCGGAGAAATGCAAAGCCTGGAGACTTCGCTTACTTACGAACCTGACGGCTTCTTTTCGGTATCGTTCTCGGGCTGCTGGCCCGGGGCGGGGGGAGTATTGCCGGCATTTTTCTTGATACTGAGTAACTCTACATCAAAAACGAGGGTCGAGCCGGGAGCAATGTCTTCGCCATAGCCCTCGTCACCGTAGGCCAGATCGGCAGGAACGTAGAGCTGCCATTTAGAACCAACCGCCATCATCTTCAATGCTTCTGACCAACCCTTGATCACACCATTCACCGGGAAACTGAACGAGCTGCCATGCTTGGCAGAACTGTCGAATTCCTTTCCGTCAATTGTGGTGCCCCGATAGTTGGTTTCGACGACGTCGGTATCTTTTGGCTTATCTCCTTTGCCCTCTTTGATCACCTTATACTGAAGCCCGCTGGGGGTCGTCTTCACGTCCGCCTTCTTGGCGTTGTCATCAAGAAATTTTTTGCCGTCGGCCTTGTTCTTCGCAGCTACAGCCTTCATTTCTTCCTGCTTCTTAGCCATCGCGTCCTGCTGTTTCTGCATCATCTTCTGCTGAAACGCTTGGAGCGTCTGTTGCAGCTCCTGATCGCTCATGGCCATTGGTTTATTGCCAAGGACGTCGGTTATCCCTTGGGAGAGCGCGTTTTGATTCAGATCCAGCTGCAGCCGTTGCAGCGTGCGCCCGATATCGACGCCTAGACTGTAACTGACCTTGTCCTTGTCATCAGTAAAAGCAGAACTGGCGGGAGCACTGGCTGAGGGAGAAGCATTGGGTTTGGCGTCCTCCCCATAGGAAATCAACGCAGAAGAAAACAAGAGGGCTAAGAGGGTAATTCGAGTCCGTTTCATGGGTATTTGTCCAGCCTCAACGCAAAGCCAGCGGGCTGCAACCCATTTTTGCTCGTGTACGAGCAAGTGAAAAAGTCAGAAATCAGGAGTCAGAATTCAGGAGCTACAGATTGCGGAGAAATCCAGTCTGCTTCGAAGAACTCTAGGAAGATTGCTGACTTGCCCCTGAACTCCTGAACTCCTGAACTCCTGAACTCCTGAACTCCTGAACTCCTGAACTCCTGAACTCCTGAGTCCTGAGTCCTGGCTTCTTGACTCGGCTAATTGCTCTGATCCTGCATCGAAGGGGAATTCTCGTCCGTATCGTCAGACTCATCTTGTTGCGGACTTTTCTTGGCTGGAGGCTCACCCTTAAAGAGTTCGCGCAACAAATCGCCGATCATCGGAGCGGCGACCGTCCCGCCATGAGCCAGTTCGCCGGGAGCACCTTCATAAAGCGCTGCGAAGGCATACTTCGGGGCGTCGACCGGAGCAAATCCGACGAACCATGCAGCCGTGCGCTCCTTTTTTTTCGGTCCCCATTGCGCGGTTCCGGTTTTGCCGGCGACCTTAACGTTCTTCAGTTCAGCAGCGCCACCCGTACCGTTTGCGCCTGAAACCACGCCTATCATTCCTTTCCGAATTTCTTCCAGCGTTACGGGTCCGAGCTTTAAGATGTCTTTAGCCCGCGGGCCGTACATGTAGACAATTTCGTTGTTCAGAGTCTGGACCTGGCGCACAATTTTTGCCTGGTAGAGAATGCCTCCATTGGCAATTGCACCCATTGCCTGGGCCATCTGGAGAGGAGAGATCAGAATATCGCCCTGACCAATGGATAGGTTTGCCAGGTCTCCCCCCAGAATACGGCGATGATACGTCAGCTCCATGTAATCGTCCGTCGGGATTCTGCCTTCGGCTTCTCCATTCAGCAGAATCCCGGTGCGTGCCCCCAATCCCAGGCGCTTCGCCCAGCCCACCAGCGCACGCGATCCTATCTTCTGGCCAGCCTGGTAGAACCAAGTGTTACAGGATTGCTCCAATGCCTGCCGAAAGTTCAAGTCCCCGGCGTCTGTTTTCTTCCAATTCCGAAATGTCGTGTTTCCAACCTCCAGCGCCGCCGTACAATCGAATTCATCCTTCGGGCCGATCGCGTGACTCTCGAACGCGGCGACGCCGACGATGACTTTAAAAGTCGATCCGGGGGGATACGCCGAGCGATAGGCCCGCGGCAACATTGGAATGTTAGGGTCACTCTCTATCTTCTTGAACTTTTCCTCCGAAATTGTGGGCACAAAATCATTCGGATTGATAGTTGGCCAGGAAGCGAGCGCAAGGACTTCGCCGGTACTTGGGTCGATGACCACGATGGCACCGCGTTTCGCTCTTTTCTGAAGAATTTTTTCCGCCAGCCTCTGGATGTCCACGTCGATCGTAGTAACGAGGTTGTATCCAGGCTCTGGAGGAGTGGCAATTCGCTCCCCGGTTTTGTTTCCGTCTTTGTCAAAGGTCAGATCGAGCTGACCGGGTTTACCGCGCAGTTGGTCCTCAAACGTTTGCTCGAGTCCTTCGCGCCCCTCACTCTCCGGCCAAAGCGGTTCATTATTCTGGAGGATCCGTGTGCTTGCCCGACTCGTACGACCCGTATATCCTACGATCTGGCCAGCAACCGAGCCCTGCGGATAAGTACGGACGTAGGTTGCTCGAAGCTTTAAACCGGACGGTAGCTTGTTTTGGAGCTTCGCCACTTCATCCTCCGGAAGATCGGTTGCAATGTCGAACGGAATAACGCCCCGATTGCGGTAATGTTGCACTGCGGCCTCTTCCGAAAACCCAATCGGGCGGCTGGTTAATCCGCGTGCCGAATCAACCGCTCGATTCACAAATTCGACAATTTGCCTGTCGGTGAAATCGAATGGTGTTGGAAAAACGACGCTCAGATTATTGCTGACCCGGTTTTGAGCCAGAGGCACCCCATTCCGATCGGTGATCTGGCCTCTCGGCGCCGGAATGTTCAGTGAGTACGTAGCGGCTTGACGCTGCGTTTCCCAGCTCGGCGTGAGACTCGCTGTATTGACCGAGGCCGTCTCCTGAGACCGTGCGCATAAACTCAGCCAGAACAGTAGAAGAATCGAAACGGCGGATCGGCGGGTCGGCGGGTCGGCGAAAAAGCGTTTCCACGCCGACACGCCGATCCGCCGACACGCCGATACGTTAAATTTTGTCTGCCTCATTCGAGTGGCTAAAACAACACCCGACCCGAAATCGCGCAAGGAGTTTCTGCAGCCGTTGGCAGAGTCGAAACGGCGTGACGACCTAACCGCGTAACGGCGTGAACACGCTTTTTCGCCGACACGCCGACACGCCGATCCGCCGTTTCGATTCTTCCAATAGTGTCCTGTCCCCGAAATAGCAGGTATATTGCCGGAGGTCAGTTGGCTGTTTTTCAAGGCGCGAGCGAAGCACCCATATCTGAGTCATACGGGTCGAGCGAGCAACGCGGAAAAACAGCCAACTGGCCCCGGCCCAGAGGGTTGCGATGAAAAATGGGCCGGCGGCCGAGTTGCTCGTCGGTCACGTATCGATTCAGATATGCTCCCTCCTCGCGCCTTGCCGACGGCCCAATTTGATCGCAACAATATACCTGCTATTTCGGGGACAGGACACTAGCGCTGCAGAAACTGATAAATGGCTTCGGCGAGCCTGTCGCTGATCCCCTCGACAAGCGCTATTTCGGCTGGCGATGCCTTACGGATCCGGTCGAGGGAACCGAAATGTTTCAGCAGTGCTTGTTTACGGTTCTCACTGACACCTGGGCATTCGTCCAGGACGCTTTCCGCAACTCGCTTTTTCATCAGGAGTTGATGATAGCCGTTTGCGAAACGATGTGCCTCGTCCCGAATCCGCTGCAGAAGTTGTAATGCACCCGAATCGTCGGGTAATTGCAGCGGCAACGGTCTTCCGGGCCGATACACCTCCTCAAATTCTTTGGCTAGTCCGATGACCGGCACGTTCTGGAGCCCAAGGCGCTGAAGTTCCTTGCAGGCAGCCGTGAGCTGCCCTTTGCCGCCGTCGACAATGATCAGATCGGGCAGACGAACGAGCCGCTCGGGCGACTTGCGCCGGATTCTAGCTACCGACTCGTCAATTGTCTCCTGACTAAACTCAGCCAAATCGGGCGCAGCCGTTCGGCTCTCTAGAAGTACCCGGGAATAGCGGCGACGGACCACTTCCGCCATGCTCGCAAAGTCGTTCTGTCCTTCGACCGTCCTGATTCGGTAACGCCGGTAGTTGGACTTATCAGGTATTCCGTTTCGAAAACTGACCATTGAGGCGACGATATGCGTTGAAGAGATATTCGATATATCGAAACACTCCATCACCGTCGGTGCTCCTGGTAAGAGAAGCGCGTCTGCCAAGTCCTGCAGATCAGCCTTTGGATCAATTGATGTCGGTAATGAACCGCGCGTAAAGCGCCTGGCCGGTCTCGTCGTGCGGCGGAGATCGTCCAGCATGTTTCGCATCTCTGCGGCCCGCTCAAAATCCAGGTTCGCAGCAGCCTTCTTCATCTCGTCCTCGATCTGCTTTAGCATTTCCTGGCTTTGCCCCTCGAGAAAGTCGCATGCCTCGAGGACCCGCGCGTGGTACTCCTCCAAAGTGACGCGGCGAATGCACGGTGCGGAGCAGTTTTTGATGATGTGGTCCATACATCGCTTATAATCGGCTTCCCCTGGCTCCATAGTCCGGCAGGACCGAATACCGAACCGTTTTTTCATCCACTTCAATGTCGAGCGCAGGGCACCCGCGTGGGCAAATGGCCCGAAATACCTGCACCCATCCTCTTTCTTCAGGCGAGTAAGCTGAAACCGTGGTATGGCATCCGAAAGATTCACCTTCACCAACAAGAAGCGTTTATCGTCGCGAAAACTGATATTATACTTCGGTCGAAATTCTTTGATCAGCTTGCCCTCAAGGAGCAGTGCCTCCGGCTCGTTGCGAACCAGATGAGTCTCAAAATCCCAAACGCTATCGAGCAGGGCGCGCGTTTTCAGATCGGCGGTCATTTGGCGGGAGGGCATGAAATATTGGCTGAGCCGCTTGCGTAGATCGCGCGCCTTTCCGACATATATCACGCGTTTAAGGCGGTCCTTCATCAGGTAAACGCCCGGCTTATGCGGAACGTCGCGCAACTTCTTGTTCGGATCTGGCCTTTCTCCAAGGAAAACCGCCTCCATAAGGAGTAATGTTACGCTCGCGTAAGCGAGTCGCATAGCGGTTTTGCGTTTTGCGTTTTGCGTTCGGACCGAGCGGCGTGTCTCTTCCGCACACTCAAAACTCGAAACTCAAGACCCAAAACTCAAAACGCAAACTCGTTCCGCACCAGTTCCCCGGCGAGTTCCAGAGGTCGTCCTCTAGGACCCGTCGGGGGAACTGGTGCGGAACGAGTTTGCACTTCGCCATGAGGTGCATTTAAATAGGGAGCTAACAGGAATGAATTGGTTTGCTCTCCTTATCACCCCGCTGTTGGCCCAGGCGGCCGAAGCAACGCCGGCCGCTGCGTCCACTGAGGCGACGCTGCTACAACTACTAAAAGCAGGCGGCTGGGTCATGATTCCGCTTGTTTTGACCTCAGTTCTGACTCTCGCCCTCGTATTCGCCTGCCTGTTCAGCCTTCGGCGGGGAACCGTTGTGACCCGCCGATTCATGGAGACCGCAGAGGCGCTCCTTCGAAAGCGCGATTACCTCGGATTGATTGCCGTTTCGAATCGCCATTCGGAAGCTGTGGCTCGCATCACCTCGCGCACGCTGGACTTCGCAACAAAAAATCCGGCAGCTCCAGCGGAAGCCGTTCGCGAAGTCGCCGAGACGGAAGGTTCCAGAGTGGTCAGCAGTTTAAATAATCGGATTGTTTATCTGGCGGATATCGCAACGCTTTCCCCGATGCTTGGCCTCCTCGGAACAGTGATCGGGATTATCAACGCTTTCGGAGTTCTCGCTAGTAACACCACTCAACCCCGCCCGATTCTTCTCGCACACGGGGTATCTGAAGCTCTGGTTACCACCGCTTCGGGATTGATTATTGGAATCGTAGCCATGGCGTTCTACTCCATGTTTCGCGGCAGAGTGGCTTCCTTGGTTTCCGATCTGGAATCGGCGACATCCCACATAGTACATATAATCACGTCTCAGCAACAAATTCGTCGCCCCGAGCGGTCTCGAGTGCTGGAGAGCGACGAGATCTAAATCTAAGCTACATGAACTTTCGTAAACAGGCGGAGCCCAGGATTTTTGGGTTTATGATCGCGCCGATGGTAGACATTCTGTTGGTCGTCCTGGTATTTTTTATTGTCACTTGGAATTTCGCGCTGAGCGAAAATGAACTGGATGTGCGCGTACCGACCGCCACGAAAGCTAACGAGCCTCAGCCCTATGTTGGTCAGGTGGTGATCAACATCACAGCCAAGGGATCGGTAATCGTTAACCGCCAACAGAAGAGCCTGCAGGAACTCCTGGAATTACTAAAAAAACTTTCCCAGCTTTATCCAGACCAGGCCGTCATCGTGCGCGGCGATCAGGCTGTCGACTACAAACATATTGTCGATGTCCTCGATATCTGCCGGCAGGCAGACGTCTGGAACGTCGCGTTCGCAACGGGCAAACCTGACCGATGAGATTGCGTCCTTGGCAAATACTTAGCCTCATCATTTGCTTTGCTTCCGAACTGCAGAGTCAGGAAGTACGGCGGGCTCTCCCGATAGCCCCAACGCCGGAACCGGCTCCGCGGGCACTACCAGTTCATCCTGATCAAATACCGAGGCAGCAATCGATTCTGGACGAAAATATCCCTTCGTCTCAAAGCGCCGAGCCTCGGCGCTCCACCGAAAACACCCCCGAAGCAAAGTCTTCTGCCGGCAGCCCCGCCGAGCCGGATTCGAAAACCAGAGACGAGGCCGAACAAGACGAAATCCGGCTCACTCCGAATCAGGGGCAAGATACCGAGAGCGCTGATCCGGCCAAAGCTCAGTTAGCGATTGCTGACGGGCTCTACATTCGCAAGCTGTATGATCTGGCAGTGCCGGAATACGAGAAGTACCTCGGCCAATTCCTTACTGATCCGGGTCGGCCATCCGCGATGTACCGTTTAGCCGATTGCTACGCAAATCTCGGCCAGGAGGAACCCGCGCTGAACACCTACCGCATGCTGGTCAATGAAATCGGTACGGGGGAATTTGTCGGGAGCGCAGCTTTTCGACTGGCTTCTCGGCAGTTCGACAAGAAAAGCTTCCAGGACGCCGCTCCGCTCTACGAGAAAGCATTTGTCAACGCGAAATCGCCGGAAGTCAAACTGACCGCTCGATATTATCAAGCGAAGTGTCTGGAGTTGACCAACAAGAAGTCGGAAGCCGCAATCGCCTACCAGGACGTAATCAAAGTCCCTGGCAAGAATCCCTACCGTGACGCAGCGCGTTTGTCGTTGGCGTATTTCGCTCTCGAGAACAATCAAAAACAGCAGGCGCTCGATTTGTTCGATGGGCTTGGACGCGACGCTGCCAAACCCGCCGTCAAGGCCGAGGCGATGACGCGAGCCGGGATTATCGCTGCCGATCTCAGGCAAAAGGATAAGGCCGACCAGCTATTCAAGGCAGCCGTCGCCTTGAACGCCGAAGGCAAGTGGAAACAAATCGCGGAGCTGGAGGAAATGAAGCTTCAATACGAAGGGGACAAATTCACGCAGGTCCTCGATTCGTACGCAAAAAGCTCTAACTCGCTGGGAGACGAGACGAGGCCGAGCGTGATGCTGCTGGTCGCAAACTCTTACCGGCAATTGGGGAAACACCAGAAGGCATTGGAGCTGTACAATCAGCTGATTCACATTTATCCGAATGCAGCCGAAGCTTACGATGCGCGTTACCAAAGATTGGTTTCTCTCGACGCCATGAAGGATCCAACGCTGGTTGCGGAAGTCGATTCCTATCTTGCAACGACGCCGAACCGCGATCGAGCCGATAAAGCCAAACTTCTGAAAGCTCAGGCGCTCTTCCAGCAGAGAAAGTTTGAACCGGCGGCCAGGCTCTATCTCGAGCTTACCAACTCGTCTCTGGCCGATCTATACAAGGCTGATTGTTACTACGCCGCTGGTTTTTCGTTCTTACAGCTCAAAGATGACCAATCTGCAATCCATGCGTTCTCCGGATTGATCGACAAGTTCCCAAAGCACAAGATGGCTTCAAAGGCTTTGCTCAAGAGGGCTGTGCTTTATCAGGAGGCAAAGAATTTCCCGGCCGCTATAAACGACTTTAACAAAATCATCGCCGATTATCGGGCATCGACTGAAACTGAAACTGCGCTCCTGCAGAAGGGTCTGACATTGGGTCAACAGGGAGATTACCCGCAGATGTCGACGACGTTCCGCCAATTGCTGAAGGATTATCCGAACAGCTCCGGAGCGGCTCAAGCAAACTATTGGATTGGATGGGCAGCGTTTGAAGCCAAACGGTATCAGGATGCAATCACGCCGTTGATCCTGGCGCGCCAGCTCAATCCTGATGAGTTCGCGGAAAAGACCACTCTACGTTTGATCTTGTGTTACCAAAACTTACGCAAGAAGCCGGATGCCGCCAAAGAGGTTGATGGGTTTATCCAAAAAGATCCTCAGAGAGTATCGATGGTCTTGGACGTCTGCCGGTGGCTTGGTTCGGAATACTACAACGAAAATGATTTTAATCAGTCGGCAAAATATCTCGGGCTGATGACCAAGAACATGGAGCCGGCCAACGTTGATAGGGGTATCTGGCTTAGCCTCGGCAGGTCTCTCAATGCGCTCAGAAACTATCAAGACGCAATCGACGCAATTAACCATTACTTGGAACTGGCAACCGATCCGGCAGATCGTGCCCAGGGCTTTCTAGCACTAAGCGGTGCCCAGCTCGGTTCTAAGGAATTGGATTCGGCGACAAAGTCAGCGGAGCAGGCGTTATCGCTACAACCCGAGGGTCGATTTAATGCAGAAGCACGGATGCTGATCGGCGACATCGATTCCGCCAGAGGAAACTACGAAAACGCGGCTCGGTCCTACATGAGCGTAGCGCTTTTGTATGAGGATCCTGAAGTTACCCCGCAAGCGTTGGAACATGCTTACGAAGCATTTCAAAAGGCCGGGAACGAACCACAAGCAACGAAGACTCTTTCAGAGCTGAAGAACCGGTTTCCAAATTACACGATGAAGGTGTCGACGGCTGGGTGAGGCTGCGCTTCCTCTCCTTCGAGATGCCTTCGGTGGACTGGGCTTGAAATCTATGGAGGGGAGCCGCTTGCGTCTCCTGGGCGTTGCAAGCAACGCCCCTCCAGGCCGCGCGCCCCTTGTACTCGACCCAGGATAAGGTTAGCGTGGTATTTGAAAGAGGTGCACCACAAGTTTTCCTGGAATGACGTTTGCCCGGTTATTTAGTTTGCCCGACAGGCCCAGGAGTCGAACGATAACACAGTTCGCCACTTTGCTGGACCCGATCGAGGACACCCGGTTGGCGCAGTTGGCCGGCCAATCGCAAATAATCACACGCCGGCTCTTCGGTCGGACGATGCGGCTATTCGCGCCGCTGTACTTGTCCAGCGAATGTATTAACAACTGTCAGTACTGCGGGTTTTCGCGGGATAATCCGATTTTACGAGTCACTCTCTCCTTGGACGAAGTGGAAGCTGAAGCGAGATACCTCGTCCAACAAGGTTTCCGTAATATTCTTCTAGTTTCCGGCGAACATCCGAAGTTTGTCTCCAACGGCTATCTTCGGGACGTTGTTCGACGGCTGATTTCGTTCGTACCGTCTGTGTCGCTTGAGGTTGCTCCGATGGAAGTCGACGATTACCAGCCGCTCGTATCCGAAGGCACGGAAGGTTTGGTCGTCTATCAGGAGACGTATGACCGCAAGACCTACGCTGAGCTCCACACGGCCGGACCGAAACGCAATTTCGATTGGCGACTGGAAACTCCCGAACGCGCGTATGCGGCTGGATTTCGGCGAATTGGTATAGCTGCCTTATTGGGACTTGCTGAATGGCGATCGGAAGTCATCGCCCTGGCTGAACATCTCGAATATCTCCTGAAGAAATGCTGGCGCTCGCAACTTACGGTGAGTTTGCCTCGAATTCGGCCCGCAGCCGGCGGATTCCATCCGCGGTTCTCGTTCTCGGATCGCGATCTCATTCAAGTCTTGTGCGCCCTTCGGATTACATTTCCTCAGGTCGGCATCGTCCTGAGCACCCGGGAATCCGCGGGATTCAGGGACGTGCTGATGCCCCTTGGTGTCACCATGATGAGCGCCGGAAGCCGGACTGAACCGGGTGGTTACACTGGACAGGGAACACATTCGCTGCATTTGACAGTAAAAGGGCGGGTGACCCGCACGAACTGCGGGAGTTCCAAGGCGAACGGCCAATTTGAGGTCGAGGACAGCCGCTCTCCAGACGAGGTCGCTGAGGCGCTCAGAGCCCAGGGTCTGGAGCCTGTCTGGAAAGATTGGGATTCTGCTATTCTTGCCGTATGAAGCTTACGTTGAATGGTGAGCTGCGCGAAATCGCGACTTCTGCAACCATCTCGGATCTGCTCGGCTCGCTGCAGCTGACAGGAAAACTCGTTTTGGTGGAATGCAACGGCCACGCTGTTCAACGCGGTGATTTTGCTGTCACAAAACTCGCAGAGGGTGACACGGTCGAAATCGTCCGCCTGTCCGCCGGCGGCTAGCGCCGCCGGCGGACAGGCGGAGTTATTAGTTTTGCGTTTTGGGTTTTGCGTTTTGAGTATTGTTATTGATCTGGCAGGTTTGAGCTAACGACCCAAAACGCAAAACTCAAAACCCAAAACCCAAAACTCAAAACTCTTCTCCTTTGCCACGTATAGCTCAAGAGACAGTTGAACAGATAGCCGCCGCCTCAGACATCGTGGAGGTTATTAGCAGCTACTTTCCGCTCAAGCGCGCGGGAACGGAGTTCCGTGCAATCTGCCCGTTTCATCAGGAAAAAACGCCCTCGTTTTTTGTCAATCCGTCCAAGCAATCGTACTATTGCCACGGGTGCGGCGCCGGAGGGGCGGTATTTCAGTTTTTGATGCAGTATGAGAATGTCGAATTTCCGGAAGCTGTGCGACGTCTCGCGTCGCGGGCCGGAATCCCGATCATCGAGGATGAATTTAGCGCTGAAGAGGAAGCAAAACAGAGCCGGCGAAAACGTTTGCTTCGGCTTCATTTCGAGGCTGCGGCATGGTTTCACAGTAATTTGCTTCGCACCCGAGCAGCTACGCATGCTAGATCCTATCTGCAAGGCCGGGGAATCAACATCGAGATGGCGAAGCGCTGGCAGACCGGGTACGCGCCGAACGCCTGGGACGCCCTGGTTCGCTGGGCGAATGGCGCCGGATTCACCAAAGAGGAACTCGTCGAGAGCGGCCTCGCTAAATTGCGCGAAGAAGGAAATCCTCGCTCGAATATTTACGATCGATTTCGAGACCGGCTGATATTTCCAATCTGCAATGACATCGGAGAAGTGATTGCCTTTAGCGGCCGGATACTAAATTCCGAGGCGCAGGGAGGGAAGTACGTGAACTCACCCGAGACGCCACTGTTTTCGAAGGGAAACATCCTGTTTGGTCTTTATCAGTCAAAACGCTTTATCGCGAACGCACGTCAAGCGATCGTGCTGGAGGGCCAGCTGGATCTGATCACAAGCTTTGAAGCTGGAATCCAGAATGTTGTCGCTCCGCAGGGCACAGCGTTAACCGAACGGCACGCAGCTCTACTTCGTCGTTTTGCGGAAGAGGTCATTCTGTTTTTTGATGCCGATTCGGCCGGTCAGAAGGCGGCCGAGCGCGCGATGGAGATTCTCTTTGGCGCCGGACTCCAGGTTAAAATTGGCGAATTGCCAGCAGGCGAGGATCCGGACTCACTAATCCGAAAGTCGGGCGGCGACGCATTCCGAGCTCGAGTCGAGAAGGCGGAGGATTTTTTTGATTTCCAAATAAATCGCAATCTGGCCGCAGCAGAATCGATAACAACCGCTGGCAGGGTCGCCTTCGCGCGGAAGATGTCACGATTTATCGGTGTTGTGCCCGATCCCGTCGTAAGAGATGCGCTAGTCAGCCGCCTGGCAGCTCGTCTCAAGATTCCGCGCGACACCCTCCAGCAGATGATCCGTGTGCCGGCCACGCATTCGCCGGGCAGACCGGCGGCAGAAGAAGCTACAACGAACTCCGTTCCGATACTGCGGCATGACCTGGCGGTCATTTGCAAAGCCGCCCTTGTCGTTCCCGATCTGTTGAACAAAATTAAGCAACAGCCTTGGAAACCCGTCTTGAGACAGGTCGAGGGCGCAGAATTGCTCTCAAAAATTTTCGAATCGGAGTTGCAGCCTAATGAGCCGGCAAGCATCGCCGCGTTTTTCGCTTCGCTGCCGAACACCGAAGCTGCCGCAATTACTCTCATTCTTACCAACAAAGAGCTAAACGAACAAATGGGCGACGTATACTGGGCGCGATTGGCCGCTCGCGAACTTCAGCGCAGGAGACGGCAGCTGGAGGAAATTCGCCGGCTTGCCTCGGATGATCCCCTGGCGCACCAGCAGGCAATCGACGAACTCAAAGAAGTCCTTGACCTAGAATCTTGGTTCACAGATATTTCGCGACTTCTGAGCCGGGAAGAGTGAGTAAAGTGGCTTCATCCGATAAATTTTTTCTCATCCCCCCTCTGTCGGACTCGCAGCGAAAGTATTCGTAGGTGGATATGGCAAAGCTTACCTCTCAAAACTCATCCAAATCGAAGACTGCCAAATCGAGCAACGCCAATGATCAAATTACCGCGGAGGAAAAGAAACCCAAAAGCCTAAGTAGGAAAACGGGATCCTCCAACAGAAAGGTTTCTCCGGTTGAGACCAAAGACAAGTTGCAGGCAGAACCGTCTCCAGATTTGCACATTTCGGTGGTCTCGATGAATGGCCACTCTGAATTCGGGTCGAAGCTTGCACCGCTTGATTCAGGCTTCGACCTCCAGGAGCGAGTCCGAGACATGGTGAAGCTCGCTAAGGAGCAGGGTTACGTCACCTACGATGATATCAATGAGGCGTTACCCGAAAACATGGCTGATCCAGAGGAAATGGAGCAGCTCATCACCCGACTGCGGTCGATGGAGGTCGACATCATCGACGCCTCCGAAGTCGATCGCTACAAAGACGGTAAGAAGGACGCCGACGACGAGGAGGAGGAGAAAGATCAAAAACTCGATATCCTCGACGACCCCGTTCGGATGTACCTGAAGCAAATGGGGCAAGTGCCCTTGTTAACGCGCGAACAGGAAGTCGAAATTTCAAAACGTATCGAAGATGCCGAGTTGATGGTCCAGAGATTCATTAATCGGTTCGGCTTTACCTCGAAAGCTCATCTGGACCTGGCTCAGAAACTCATTGAAGGGCGTGAACGGTTCGACCGCGTAATCCTCGATAAAAAGATCGAGAGCCGTGAACGTTACATGAAAGGTCTTCCGAAGCTTTGCTCGCAAATTGAGCGAATGAGTAGCGACGTCGCGATACTCTACCGCAGGCTTGTGGACGCGCGTGGCACGGGAAAAGAATCCTCCGTAAAGTTGGAATTCCAGAAGGCGCACACCACGCTGATGAAGCTCTATCCGAAATTCTATTTCAAACAGAAGGTTACGGAAGAGTTTGTACAGCTGGCTGATGATTATCTGCGAATTCTGATAAATTTGCAGAACGAGATCTTTCGGGCCGAGCAGGGATCAAACACCGGACGAGACCGGTTGGCTGACTATAAGAGCCGTCTGCGTGAACTGGAATTTAAGCTTTGGCTAAAACCTGACGATTTCGCTCACCAGCATTACGATTTGAAGGACTGGCTTAAAAGGGCGCTCCGGGCAAAGACCGAGATGGTCGAGGCCAACCTCCGGCTGGTGATTTCGATCGCGAAGAAATACACCAATCGCGGCCTATCGTTTCTCGATTTGATCCAGGAAGGCAACATGGGCCTCATGAAGGCCGTCGAGAAATTCGAGTATAGACGGGGTTACAAATTTTCTACTTACGCCACTTGGTGGATTCGCCAGGCGATCACCCGCTCGATCGCAGATCAAGCCCGTACAATCCGGATCCCGGTGCACATGATCGAGACGATCAACAAACTAATGCGGGTGCAGAAGCAGCTGGTCCAGGAATACGGCCGGGAGCCTACTCCGGAGGAGGTAGCCGAAGAGGTCCAGTTACCGGTTGAGCGGGTCCGTGCCGTCCTCAAGATGGCCCAGCAACCCATTTCTCTCCAGAGTCCGGTTGGCGACAGCGACGACACGAGTTTCGGCGATTTCATCGAGGACAAGGGAGCTGAAAATCCAAGCGATATGACTGCGATCGTTCTCCTGCGAGAGAAGATCCGAGACGTCTTGGATACTCTGACCGAGCGTGAACGCCAAGTCCTGGAACAGCGGTTCGGTCTCGTGGACGGATACAGCAGGACTCTCGAAGAGGTAGGACGCCAATTCCGGGTCACGCGGGAGCGGATCCGGCAAATTGAAGCCAAGGCGCTACGCAAAATGCGCCATCCGACCAGAATCCGGCAACTCGAAGGGTTCCTCGAAGCGGGGGAGTAGGGATTTCAGTTTTGAGTTTTGAGTTTTGGGTTTTGGGTTTTGGGTAGCGCCGAGCCGAGAAAGAGCGCTGAGCTCATCACGCAAAACTCAAAACCCAAAACTCAAAACTACATTGTGGATTCTGCAGTTCGAAATTAGGCTAAAGAGACTGGTCCGATTGAAACTTTAGGCAATCTGTGGTGTTCAATTCAACGGGATGAACGATCCGGAACACGATCAACTTTGGAGCTTACTTGGAAGGGCGAAGAGTGACGAGCCTTCCCCATTTTTTGCTGCCAAGGTAGTTGCTTCTGTCCGAAAGGTGAAAGAGGACCGCCGGATGTTTTGGGCGAACTGGCTGCGATTTGGTCTGCCCGGAGCGTTAGCAGGGGCTCTGGCCGTCTTTTTGACAGTTTTCAGCGTTCGAGTGGAGCACAAGACTGAATCTAAACCAGTGATTGTCACCCAGAATGAGCCAAGCGACCTCGAGTTGATAGCCGACCTGGATTCTGCGCTCTCCTCCGAGGAATCTTCCGTATGGTTAGATTCTTCGCCTCACTGATTCTCTTGTGTTTCGCGGTCGCGGAGAGTCAGGCTCAGGTTGCATCCTCCTCGCCGACTTCCTCTGTAGCAGCGCAGGCATCCCCCTCAGTTTCGAGCAGCCCTACTCGGTTCGAGCTGTTGCGAAAAGCCTTTGACCAGCTTTCACCGGAGCAGCAGGAGAAGGTCCTCCTAAATCTCCTTCGCTGGCAGGATCTGAGTCAGGACGAACGCGAAGTGTTACGCCAAAGGGAGCGCGTGCAGAGGCAGAAACAAGAGGCCTCGATCAATGAAGCGTATCAGAAATCCGGACTACAGCTTAACGAAGAACAACGTGCCGTATTTCGGAAGCGGTACCTGCAGGAACGACGCCGTTTGGAAGAACAACTGGTGCATGAGATCCAGGAAAAACGCCAAGTCGGCATAGCAGCCATTGTCGATCTGCTGAAGAAGGAATTCTCCAGTGCCAAGCCGGCGGCTAGTCCAGCCGCTCACTAACCCAGAAGTCAGGAATCATCTCGGGCGCGCCTCCGGTGGTGCCGGCGTGTGGCTCGGTAGGGTTGCGCTCCCGCGCGACCGGCGTTGCACGTTCATAAACGTGAACAAGCAAAGGAGTGAACGTAGGATAAAGGCTGCGGCCGCGTAATCAGCAAAGGGAAGTTTCCAGACGAACAACGCCGGTCGCGCAGGAGCGCAACCCTACCGAGCCACGCACGCCGACACGTCATGGAGGCGCTGTTCGCTTCTCCTGCGAACGACGTCGCGTCGGATGGTAGTCAGCAGCGTGATAAGAGCTCCGAACCAGCGGACCGGAAGCTACGTACTCGAACCCCTTTTGCTCAGCGATCTCTTTATAAAACTCGAACGCTTCCGGCCGGATATACTCGACAACGGGCAAATGGTTCGGAGTCGGCCTCAGATATTGACCGAGGGTCAAAACCTGAACGTCCGACTCGCGCAAATCATCCATCGCCTGAAATAGTTCTGTTTCAGTCTCCCCTAACCCAAGCATCAATCCGCTTTTGGTTACTGCGCCCGGATCTAACGCTTTCGCTCGCCTCAACACGTCCAGGGACAAGCGGTACTTCGCTCGAGATCGCACGACGGGCGTCAGGCGCTCTACAGTTTCCAAATTGTGATTGAATATGTCAGGCCGCGCCTCTAAAACGAGCCTGAGAGCGTGCTCTTTCCCATTAAAATCCGGAGTCAGAACTTCGATCACAATTTCCGGATCAACAGCCCGGGTTGCTCGGATGGTTTCCGCAAAGTGATTTGCCCCGCCATCCGCGAGGTCATCGCGTGCCACTGCAGTGATGACCACGTGCTTTAATTTCATTCGGCGTATCGCTTCGGCAACGCGGGCAGGCTCGTCGGAATCCAAGACAAAAGGCTTCGCGGTGGAAACCGCACAAAAACCGCAGGCCCGGGTACACCTTTCACCGGCGATCATAAACGTGGCGGTTCCCTGGCTCCAGCACTCCCAGCGATTCGGACACTGAGCAGATTCGCAAACGGTGTGTAACCGCAGATCTGAAATCAGCGCTTTGGTGGAAAAAAAAATGGGACTCGAAGGCAGTCGAACCTTGATCCACTCAGGCTTCTTAGCCTGGTGCAATGACGGATCTATTTTTGAACAAGACATCGGTGTTTTTAAGCTACCGACGCGGAAGTTGAAAAGCAACTCGCTAGGGTGCAGAGAGGCGTGAAGTCAAGAAGCCAAGAGTTACCTGGCTCCGAATTATCGCTTCGAAAACTGGAACCGCTTGCGCGCGCCAGGTTGGCCAGATTTCTTGCGTTCCCTCATTCTCGGATCGCGGGTGAGAAGACCTTCCTCTTTCAGTGTCGGCCGCATTGCCGCGTCCTGTTGCAGCAACGCCCGCGCGATGGCCAATCGAACTGCACCAGCCTGCCCCGCAATTCCCCCGCCCGTTGTCTTTACCTTAACGTCAAACGAGTTGCTCGTTTTGGTCACCTCGAACGGCTTCAGCACAGTGGATTGCAGCGACGGAGTTGCAAAATACTCTTCCAACGGGCGCCCGTTAACTTCTATTTTGCCAGAGCCGCGGGAAACACGAACTTGAGCGACTGCTGTTTTACGACGACCTGTGGCGGCAAATACCTCTGACATATTCTGGAATAAAGTTAGTGAACGCTGATCGGTTGCTGTGCCTCGTGCGGATGCTGGTCGCCCTTGTAAACTTTGAGTTTTGTGAAAGCCGCGCGACCTAGACGATTGTGTGGAATCATCCCTTTAACAGCATGTTCCACCAACAGCTCCGGCCTACGTTGCCGACGCTGTTCCGCGGTCTCTGTTTTGTGCCCGCCGACATATCCCGAGAAACTCATGAACTTCTTTTGGACTTCCTTTTTGCCAGTCAGACGCACTTTTTCAGCATTGATGACCACCACAAAGTCGCCGGTATCGACGTGCGGAGTAAATATCGGTTTCCCTTTGCCGCGAAGAAGATTTGCCACCGTCACAGCGACACGCCCAAGCGGCTGGTCCTTCGCATCAACGATGTACCATTTTCGCTCTACCTCGCTCGCCTTGGCTGAAAACGTCTTCATGAAAGTTCCCCCAAAAAAGAGCGCAAACCTAGGGTTAAGCCATCGCCCTGTCAACGGGATTCTACGTACCATCGTCTTGCAAAAGACCATCCAACCCCGATGGTAACCCATGCGGAGGACCACTGTGACCTTTCGATCCCTATGAAACCGTTCCAAATTCTTTTCACCACCGCCGCGATGTATTCGCTTCTTTTCATGCCAACGAGCCAAAGCCAGGACGTTTCAACACTGCTCCGCAAAGCCGATCAGCTCGATGCACAAGGACAATCGGATGCCGCCATCGAGGCCCTTAAACAGGCGGAGAATATTAGCCCGAAGAATCCCGATGTGCTCACCAAATTGTCCCAGGATTATTCGGACAAGATCGATGCGGTGAAAAATCGATCGGAAAAATTACGCTATGCGAACCTGTGCCTGGAATATGCGAAAAGGGCGGTTCGCGAGGCACCCGATAGCTCTGACGCGCACGTCTGTCTCTCGATCGCTTATGGAAAGATGACTGACTTCGTAGATAACAAAACGAAGATGGAATACTCCAAGGTTGTTAAATCGGAGGCGGAAAAGGCTCTCGAGCTGAATCCTAGAAATGATTTAGCTTTGCTCATTCTTGCCCGCTGGAACTTCGACATGGCCACCTTGAACCCTATCTTAAAGGCCTTTGCGCAAGCGTTGTATGGCCAACTTCCGCCGGCTTCGAAAGAAAAGGCCATCGAGTACTTTCAGAGGGCCATCGCTGCCGCGCCTCAACGGATCATGCATCATGCCGCATACGCCGAGGCGCTGGAATCGATGGGGAGAACGCAGGAAGCCAAAACCGAGTGGTTAAAGGTCAAACAACTCAAACCGACGGATGCCGGGGATCGGCAGTATCTGGCCGAGGCAGAAGCGAAGTTAAAGTAAGGGGGATTCAAGAACTCAAGCGCTCGAGCGCTTGAGTTCTTGAATCCCCTTCCCTACTCCCTTCCATTCTCTCTCGCCAGCACAAGGGCCAGCCAGCCGCACAGCATACCAATACCGCCGATCGGGGTGATCGCACCAAACCATTTGAAATTGGTCAATGCCATGGCGTACAGCGATCCACTGAAAATCGCCACCCCGACTAGAATCAAGAAATATGGAAGTCGCGGGATAGGCCGCCATCCGCTCAGGACCAGGAGGAGAACCGCGTGCAACAGATGATAGCGCACTGCAGTCTGCCAGATTTCGGTCGTACCCAGTAGTTCCAGCGAACTCCGGAGCAGGTGCGCTCCAAACACGCCGAACAAGATGCCAAAAAATCCGAGAATTGCCGCTATGCGCGTCAGTTGTCTATTCACCGTCATTTTGCTCGTCGCTCACCAAATATCGCCGTACCCACCCGCACATAAGTTGCGCCCTCCTCAACCGCCACGCGGTAATCGCCACTCATACCCATCGAAAGGTGCGGAAGAGGGAACCGAAACTCCATCTCCAACCGGTCACGCAACTGCCGCAACTGAACAAAGTATCCCCTGGAATCTTCCGCCTTGAGGCCTGGCGGCGGAATGGTCATGAGTCCCTCGATCTGAACTCGGTCAGCTCGAGAAATCTGTTCGACCTGCGACAATAGCCGTTGGGGCGAAAACCCGAATTTGGAAGATTCCCCAGCCACATTGACCTGCAACAAGACCTTGGGAAAGAGACCAAGATCTCCAGCAATACGCTGGATTTCATCCAGAAGTCCGACTGAATCCACCCCGTGAGTCACCTCAAATAGTGGTAATGCCTGCCGGATCTTGTTAGTCTGGAGATGCCCAATCAAATGCCACCTCAGCTTTGCAGGCAGGTCAGGAATTTTCGCTTTCGCCTCTTGCACTCGGTTCTCACCAAAGAGCAGCTGACCCGCGTCGACAGCCTGCCGGACTATCTCGGGAGGATGAGTTTTGCTGACCGCTATTAATTCGACGCTCCCGGCATGCCGCCCTGATTTCCGTTCCGATTCGGTGATAACTGCTCGAACCTTTTCAAGATTTTCTGCGATGCTGGACTCCATTGACTAGCCTATTAGCTGAACTTATTCTGAGCCCAGCGTAGTATCAAAGCTTTTGCTGATGCAGCTTGAAACATTCAAGGTCTTCTGTGATCTGGTTGAGACTGCGAGTTTTTCCAAGGCGGCCGAACTAAATGCCATCACGCAGAGCGCAGTGAGTCAGCAGATTCGAGCCCTGGAAGAAAAGTTCAAAGTCGCACTTATCGAGCGCGGGAAAAAGACCTTCTCGGTCACTGCAGAGGGCCGCGCGTTTCTGCAGGCCAGCAAAGAAATATTGCGCGCGTACGACAGCCTAAGTGATCGCCTGCAGGCGCTACAGACGACGGTTGCTGGAGAGTTGCGGATCGCGACAGTCCACAGCATCGGCCTCCACGAACTACCTCGGAACCTCAAATTATTCCGGAATTCCTACCCTGCGATTGAAGTGACCGTAGAATATCTTCGTTCTGCGGAGGTTTACCAAAGAGTCGCTAATAGCGATGTCGACCTCGGGTTGGTAGCGTTTCCGACTCGCCGTAAAGGGGTGACAGTTGCGAGTTACTGGAAGGATAAATTGGTGCTCATTTGTGCGCCGAACCATCACCTGGCAAAGCGTGGCAGCGTTCCTATCAGCGCGTTGGACAACGAGCGGTTTATCTCCTTCGCTTTCGATCAACCGACCAGGAAAGCAATCGATCGAATCTTGAAGACAAACAATGTCGTGATTCGCCGAACAATGGTATTTGACAACATCGAAACGGTGAAGCGTGCAGTCGAAATTGAAGGTGGCATCTCGATCGTGCCTTTGACAACCGTCGACGAAGAACGCCGCCTCGGCAGCCTTGTCTCGGTAGAGATTGAGTGTGCTGATATGTGGCGGCCAATCGGTCTGGTACAGCAGAGAACCCGAAGCCAGACTGCTGCAACGCGCGCTTTCGTAACGATGCTGAAGAAACGTCCTGTCCTCTAGGAAGAATTCAAGAATTCAAGAATTAGTGCCCCAGTAAACCCATCGCGACAGCGCCCCCCAAAATAAGCGCCAACGCATCATACGCCGTTATCGGCCCTACCGATTCGTCAACGACACCGTGCGCCACCCGGTGCCGAGAAAGCACAATCGGACTCAGGTGTTTGCTGACTTCGCCCGTTTCCGGGAAGGTCATGGCGTCAATGTACTGGTTGAGCGCAGGAATCAATGCGACCCCGAAAACAAGCATCGGCCTGGACGCATCATAGAGGCTCCCAAAGCCCGTCTTGGCGTCAAGGTAGACAAACAAGTCATCCGGTTCACCCACCAACTTCGCAATCGCCTTGAATTGAGCGTTGTTATCCAATCCCGCATTATGGCTCTGTAAGCGGTGTACGAGCTCTGCAAATTCCGAACTGCTCCAAGCAACCAGAAGTTGACGCCCGACCAGCCCGAATACAATGGAAACGTTCCCGTTTAGTTGCGTTACATATGCAGAGGTGGAAGCGATTTCGATTCTTTTGCATCGATCGGGAAATCTCTCCAGCGCGATTTGATCGATCAAATGCTGAATTTTTTCCGGATCGGTAATCCCAAGTGAGAAGGCGGCATTCAGAGAATCAGCGTTAGGGTCACGATCAAAAATGATTTCAACATAGGAAAGCAGTGCGTCCAGTTCGTTCGGGTCAATGCCGAACGATTTCGCCTCGCCCATGTAATCTCGAATGGTTTTGGCAATCGGCCATTCCCCTGAGAGTTGGTCACACCACCGCCAAATCTCGGATAGATTAACGCGTGAGGCCAGATAACCGATCGTCGTTGGACTCGTCATCGCCAGTCCTTTTCGATCGAGCGGATTGGCAGGAGAAGGCTTATCGGTTAGGGTGAAGATCGTGTCCCGAAGCTGCGTTCCGTCTATCGCCGTCGCCGCGAGCACCGCATGAGCGGTGTCCTGAGGCGCATCCTCACGGAAACGCCAGCGCAATCCGCTCGACAAATCGATCGAAGGTCTACCGCGCACGAAACACAGGATATCGTAGCCAGCTTTAACGTTTGATTGGCATTCCTGAAACACTTTCACTGACTGCAATCCGCCGGAGGCCATCCTCGCATTGCGACCTGCCTCGACTAGCAAATCAATACTCCGGCTCAGCAAGATCCACGAACCCACGTGGACGCAATAAGTCAGCGTTCCATTTTTCCCAGCCTCGACTGGGCTCGGCCCAGCTTGGGCATCATGATCGAACGCGATTTCTTGGACCGGCTGTCCGAAGAAACCGCTGGATATGTTGCTAATCTCCCTGCGCCAGACTTCTTGATCCGCCGAAGTCTGAAAGCCGCAGACCCAACGCTCGCGATTGGGATCGGTTATGCCAAAGAAAAGCGCACTACAGCGCAGCGTCCAAATTGACGCCCAGGCGCTCTGGTAGCCCTTTGGAATCTTCGAGACTGGTTGCCTCAGGAAACGTTGTACCGTTGGTTCGGCGAAAATTTGGGAGAGAGCCGTATCAGGCCAACGTTTTGCCGTCTGAATCAGATTTGGCAGCTCAAAATAGACCAGGCAATCAGCAGGTGCAATCTGGCTCGACGAAACGGCATTCTGATTCTGCCGCCACAGGAAGACCCCAATCGCGACGATCAATAGGAGCAGCCCTCCGGCGATGAGTCGTTTCATTGCGAAGGTCGATAAGAAAAGCGCGCTAACCCGTAGAAATCAGACGCTTTAAGAATCGACGAGCTCATTGCGGGTTAGGAAGCCCTTAAAAAGACGATCAAATGAAGAAGTCAGGAGTTGCAGGAGTTCAGGAGTTGCAGAATGAGACGGCGGCTTTCCGGTCTGCGGACGGTGATTAATCAGCCTCCATGCGGTGATGATTTCGACTCGGCTAGCCGTCGATTCGACGAGGTATTCATCTCCTGAACTCCTGCAACTCCTGACTCCTGAATTTTTGAAGTTTAAACTCTTGTCTCAAAAAAGCAGTAGAATTTTTCGGCGCAGCCGGAGATTTCTGCTGCCACAGCCTGCAACGCTCACAAATCTCTAAGGATTTGTGAGCGTTTCAGGCTAAGCGCTTTTTTTATCACGCGGCAGCAGGCCGTTCGCTCGCAAGCATGGCTTCGATCGCTTCTGGCTGAGGTCGGACACCACGCCTCGAAGACCGATACTGCGCAAGCGCCTTGGCCCAGGCAGGGTTCATCAATCCCGATGGTGTCTTCCAGATCAAGTTGTGCAGCCAACCCAAAGCTTGGCCATCGCCAAGCAGCGCTCGTTTTTGCTGAGGAGTCAAACTTTCCGGACCCTCTTTGAACAGTCTGTTAGCCAAAGATAAGATGTATGCATCAGTGCAGGGAGTGCTCGTATCGCGTCCCCGCTGAAGCGA
>Ga0210408_10001130_pt1 | contig 29237 bp, 27 predicted proteins | sample IncBWH4MmetaG_FD_155471 | JGI IMG/M metagenome (GOLD analysis project Ga0210408, IMG submission 155471) | Forest soil microbial communities from Barre Woods Harvard Forest LTER site, Petersham, Massachusetts, United States - Inc-BW-H-4-M | ecosystem: Environmental > Terrestrial > Soil >...
TTGGGATTGCCGTCGTTGGCCACGTAGATGTCCGGCCAGCCGTCGCCGTCCAGGTCCGCGGCCATCACGCCCAGGCCCGCTCCGTAGGCGCGCGTGATGCCCGACCTGACCGATACGTCCTCGAACGTTCCGTTGCCGCGGTTGTGGTACAGAATCCCCGGCACCGGCTTGTAGGCCGAGGGCGCGCAGTAGTCGCGCGCGCTGGTGCTGGCATAGCACGTCTGGTTGTTATCGATCCGGTAGTCGACGTAGTTGGCCACGTACAGGTCCAGAAAGCCGTCGCGATCGTAGTCGACGAAGGTCGCGCTGGATCCCCAGCGGCCGTCGCCCGCCACGCCCGCCTGCCGGGTTACATCGGTGACCGTGCCGTCGCAGTTGTTGCGGAACAGCTGATTGGGCGCGCCGAAATGCGTGATGAAGACGTCGGGGCATCCATCGTTGTTGTAATCGCCGATGGCGATCCCCATCCCGTAACCGTGTGAGCACAGCCTGGAGGCTTCGGTGACATCGGTGTACTTAAGCTCGCGCGTGCCGTCCGGATGCACGACCAGGTCGTTGCGGAACAGGCGCGCGCTGCACGACTCGTTCGCCGCCTTAAGGTCGGCCCCGGGGCCGAGCGCACCGCCCTGCAGCACCAGGATATCGAGCTTGCCGTCTCCGTTGTAGTCGAACACCGCCACGCCCGAGCCGATGATCTCCGGATAGTAGAACTGGCCGGTGCGTCCGTTGACGTGCTGGAAACGCACCCCGCTCGATTCGGTGGCGTCGACGAACAGCTCCGGCGCTGGCATCGCCTCCTCAGCGTGATGGGGAGGGTTCTTGTCCGGGGTACAGGCGCACAGGGCTGCCGCGGCGAAGACGAAGACGAGCGGGCATCGGGACATGTCGACCCTGCAAATACCACAGAATCGCCGATGCCTCCACTGGACCAAGGTCGAATCGGCGGGAGGCCGGAATCGATTCTCCGATGAAGGCCTTACTGCATTGCAATATCGGATTGCGGCTCGCATCGCAGCGTGATGAGAATAAGATCCGGTCACCCCGTCCCAGCCGCTTCCGCCGCGAGCTGGCCATGGTGCCACCTGCGCGCGGTCCAATAAAGAGCGGCTCGACACCCGTGCTTCGTGCGCCGTGTCGACGGGAGGAGGAGCACCGGTGCTAAACAGTTGGACGCTGTTCGCCTTTTCCACGGGCTACGTCGCGATTCTGTTCGCGGTGGCTTACGCGGGCGACCGTCGCGCCCGCACCCAGGGGCCTCCCGCACGCAAGCCCTGGGTCTACAGCCTGGCCCTGTGCGTTTACTGCACCTCCTGGACCTTCTACGGGGCGGTCGGGCGCGCCGCCAGCAGCGGTTGGGATTTCCTGCCGATTTATCTGGGCCCCGCGCTGGTGTTCCTGTTCGGCGGGCCGCTGCTGCAGCGGATCATCCGGATCTCCAAGCGCCATAACATCACGTCGATCGCCGACTTCATCGGCGCCCGCTACGGTCGCCACCAGGCGATCGCGATGCTGGTGACCGCGATCGCCGCGGTGGGCGTGCTGCCCTACATCGCGCTGCAGCTCAAGGCGGTGTCGTTCGGATTCGACCTGCCGATGCTGGCGGCGGCAGGCGCGCCCCACCGGGTGGACAGTGCGTTGACGATCGCGCTGATGCTGGCGGCGTTCGCCATCCTGTTCGGCACGCGCGACCTGGTGAGCACGGAGAACCACCACGGGATGGTGCTGGCGATCGCGTTCGAGTCGCTGGTCAAGCTGGCCGCGTTCCTGGCAGTGGGGCTGTACGCCGTGTATGGGCTTCAAAACGGAATCGGCGAAGCGTACCGACACGCTCTGGCGCTGCCGCAGGTGATGAGCCGCTTGGATGAGACGTCGTGGCGAATCGGTTTCGTGTCGCAGACGGTGCTTGCGGCCATCGCGATCGTCTGCCTGCCCCGCCAGTTCCATGTGGCCGTGGTCGAGAACACGGTGCTGTCGGATTTGCGCACCTCGCGCTGGGTGTTCCCCGCCTACCTGGCGATCATCAGCTTCTTCGTGCTGCCGATCGCGGCCAGCGGCCTGGAGCAGTTCGCCGGACTTTCGATCCCGGCCGACACGTTCGTGCTCGCGCTACCGCTCGCCGGCAATCATCCGCTGCTGGCGCTGGGCGCCTACCTGGGCGGGTTCTCGGCTGCCACCGGCATGGTCATCGTGGAAACGATCGCTCTTTCCACGATGATCTGCAATGAGATCGTCATGCCGCTGCTGCTGCGGTCCAACCGTCTGGGACGCCTTCCGGGCCAGGACCTGTCCGGGCTGATCAAGCTGGTGCGGCGCGTGGCGATCGTGGTGATCATCGGCCTGGCGTACGGATACTTCCGTCTGTTCACCGGGCCGGGCACGCTGGCGCAGATCGGGCTGCTGTCGTTCGCCGCGGTCGCTCAGTTTGCCCCGAGCCTTTTCGGCGGCGTTCTCTGGAGAGGCGGGCGCTATCGCGCGGTGGTGACCAGCCTGGTCGTGGGCTTCGCGGTCTGGGCCTACACGCTGCTGATGCCCGCCTTGTTGCTCGCCAGCGGCAGCCACCTCAGAATCCTGCGCGACGGACCGTTCGGCATCGGCTGGCTGCGGCCGGAAGCGCTGTTCGGCAGGTCCGCGATGGATCCGCTGACGCAGGGCGTGTTCTGGAGCCTGACGCTCAACCTGGCGGTCTATGTCGCGGTGTCGCTGTTAAGGTCGCCGGGACTGCGGGAGCGGCTTCAAGCCGCCAAGTTTATGGACGACGCGGTGGGCGCCGGCACACCCAAGCGCAGCCTGCCCCGCACTCTGGCCACGGTGGGCGATCTGCAGGAGCTGGTCGAGCGCTTTCTCGGGCCCGAGCGAACCACCGCGTCGTTTGCCGATTACGCCAGCCGGGTCGGGCGGCCCGCGCTGGAACGCGCCGATCAGGCCGATCCGGAATTCGCGCGCTTCGTCGAGCACCTGCTGGCCGGCGTGCTCGGCACTTCGAGCGCACGCCTCGTGCTCGGAACCACGCTGCGCGGCCGCGACATGCAGCCCGAGGATGTGGTCCAGCTGCTGGACGAGACCTCACACGCGATCCAGTTCAACCGGGAGCTGTTGCGCGCTGCCCTCGAAAATCTGTCTCAGGGGGTGAGCGTCGTGGACGTCGACCTGTGCCTGGTGGCCTGGAATCAGCGATATCAACAGATGTTCGATTATCCGGCCGGCATGGTGGCGGTGGGCCGGCCGATCGAGGAGCTGATCCGCTACAACGCCACGCGCGGCTGGGTCGTGACACCGGATGTCGATGCGGCGGTCGCGCGTCGCCTGGCGTACATGCGGGCCGGCAAAGCCTATTCTCACGAGCGCGAGCTTCCGAATGGTACGGTCCTGGAGATTCTCGGCAATCCGATGCCGGGCGGCGGATTCGTGACCAGCTATTCGGACGTCACCGCGTACAAGCGCGCCCAGCGCGCGCTGCAGGAGGCCAACGAGACGCTGGAGTTCCGGGTCGTGCAGCGCACCGTCGAGCTGACCGAACTGAACGGCGAACTGGCCATGGCCAAGATTTCGGCCGACCGGGCCAACCATGCGAAGACGCGCTTTCTGGCGGCGGCCTCGCACGACCTGGTCCAGCCATTGACGGCTGCGCGCCTGTTCATCTCTTCGGTGGACCGGACTCGGCTTGCGCCGTCCAGCGCCGCATTGGTGGGACAGGCCGAGACGGCGCTGGTCGCGGCCGAGAACCTGCTGGGCGGCTTGCTCGATATCTCCCGCCTGGACGCGGGCGCTCAAGAGGCCCACCTCGAACACTTCCCGCTCGCTCAAGTCGTCAGGCCCCTGGCGGCCGAGTTCTCGGTGATCGCGCGCGACCGCGGGTTGCAGCTGCGCACCGCCAATTACGAGCACGTGGTGCACTCGGACCCGCAGTTGCTGCGGCGCGTGCTGCAGAACTTCCTGTCCAATGCGATGCGCTACACGCGGCGCGGCAGCGTGCTGCTGGGGTGCCGGCGTCGAGGCGGTGCGCTCAGCATCGAGGTGTGGGACTCCGGTCGCGGCATTCCGGCGGAAAAGCAACGCGAAATCTTCGAGGAATTCCGCCGCCTGGACGATTATGACGACGCACAGGATCGCGGTCTCGGTCTGGGCCTGGCGATCGCCGACCGGATCGCGAAGATGCTCGCACACCCGCTGTCGGTGCGTTCGTGGCCGGGTCGCGGCAGCGTGTTCACGATCTGCGTGCCGATCGGCGACAAGGCCGCGGTTTCGCTGCCCCGCCCGGCCGTCCCCGACCTTGCAGAGAACCGGTTTGCGGGCCGGCGCGTGCTTTGCATCGAGAACGAGCCCGCGGTTCTGGACGGCATCAAAGCGCTGCTGTCCAGCTGGGGTTGCGACACGGTGGCGGTGCGCGACCGCGAGTCGGCGCTGAGCTGGGTGCGCACAGGCGAAGCGGTTCCGGACGTGATGCTGGTCGACTATCACCTCGATCGCGGCCAAAGCGGGCTCGACCTGGCCGAGGAGATGCAGGGACTGTGGGGCAGCCGGTTGCCCAGCATCGTGATCACCGCCGATCACACCCAGAGCGCGCAGAGCGCGGCCAGTGCGCGCGGCTGCCAGATTCTGCGCAAGCCGATCAAGCCGGCCGCGCTGCGAGCGGTGATGAACAGCTTGCTGGCCTAGTTGTCGTCGTCCAGTGCGTCGATCTCCGGCCGCTCGTCCGTCTGCATCAGGCGCTGGGCAAGGACCGCGGCCTGGGTCCGGCGTTCGATTCCAAGCTTGCGCAGGATTCCGGTGATATGGGCCTTCACGGTCGCTTCCGTGATGGCCAGGTGACCCGCGATGTACTTGTTGCTCTGACCTTCTGCCAGCATGACCAGCACCTTGAGCTGCTGGGGCGTCAGGGTCGACAGCCTGCGTGCGAACTCGCGATCCTGTTCCTCCGCCTTGGTGCGGTGTTCGGCCAGGTGCGGCGCGGAAATTCCGCCGTCCAGGACCGTGCGGAGCGACTCGCCGATGGTCTCGATGCTGGCCGACTTCGGAATGAACCCGGACGCGCCGAAATCCAGGGTCCTCTGCACGATGCACGGATCCTCCGACGCCGAAACGACGACGATCGGAACCGTGGGACGCTCCGTTCTCAGGTGCAGCAGCGACGACAGTCCCTTGGCTCCCGGCATGCGAAGGTCCAGCAGGATCATGTCCGACTCCGGATGTTCGGCGATCGCGACCTGCAGCGCCTCCAGCGACGACACCTCGATCACCTGGGCCCCGGGTATCTGGCGGCCGACGACCTCCCTGAGGGCGGCGCGAAACAACGGGTGATCGTCCGCAATGATCAGCTTCGGTTGCGACATGCCGTGCCTCCCCTCGGCGATTCTAGCGTCGCGTTCACGCGGGCGATATTCGACCATCGTCGTATGGCGCGGGTCAGCGCCTCGGCGCTACCGCAGTGGCTCGAACTGGGCGAAGAACTGGCCGGTACCATTCGATGATTCGGAATCCAGATAGAGGGCGGCCAGCTTCAGGCGACCGGCTGCCTGCAGCTCCGGCCCTTCGATCATCGAACGAAAGCTCTCGCCGCCCAGGAGTCGATGCGGCAGCGTGATATACAGGCGTGACAGCACGGCGTCGCGCAGCATCGTCTCGAGCATGCGCGGTCCGGCCAGCAGGAACGCGCTTCGGAAGCCCTTTTGTGCCAGCGCGTCGACCAGTGGCCTGCCCTCGACGTACGAACCGGCGCCGGCTGTGACGACCTCGTAGCCTTCCCGCTCGAGACGGCGCCGCCTCGCCGGGTCGGTCAGGCTTCCGGTTGCGATGAAGACCTGCTGGCCATGCCGGCCGACCGAGTCGGGCACCGGAAAATCCAGACTGGCGCTGGCAATGCAAATGGCCGGCTGCGGACGCAAGCCATTGATCTGTCGCCACTGCGCAAGATCATCATGACCCGGCACCGAGCCGACCTGCAGGACGTCGTCCAGGCGTTTCTGAGCGATTGCGCGCAGGTATCCGCCGTGCGTGACCAGACAATCGGCTTGAGCGTGCAATTCGAGCAACAGGCGCAAGTCGCTGTGGCTCGTCAGCGACTGCGGCAGACGGCTCTCACCGCTCGCGGCGTCGCGCAGTGCAATCCGCCCGTCCAGGCTGGTGACGAAGTTGGCATACGCAAAGGGCAGTCCGGGCCGGCCCAGCGTATGGAGCCGATGGGCCAGGTACAGGCCTCGAAGCGAGGTCTGGCCCGTGTCCGGATAGAGCTGCAGAAGGTCCGATGCCACGCTCTGATTTTACCGTGGCACCCCGATGCCGAACGCTCAGCGTCTCGCAACCGTCTACGAAGCCTGAGCCTCCAGGCACTGCGCCAACGCCTCCCGCAGCTCGCGCAACTTGGGCGGTTTGCTCAGGACACGATCCACATGGGGCGGAATGTCCCCACCGGCCACCAGTCGCTGCCCCCATCCGGTCAACAGCAGCACGACCGTTCCCGGAGCAGCGGTCTTCACCTCGCTGGAGACTCTACGCCCGTCGACGTAGGGCATGCCCAGATCCGTGATCACGACCGGGAACGGATTGCCTTGTGCGTGCGCCTCGAGGAACGCATCGATTCCCGCCTGGCCGCCATCCGCCGTCGTCACGCCGTGACCCTCCGCCTCCAGCGTATCGCGCAGTGATTTGAGCACGAGCGGATCGTCATCCACGACCAGGATACGAACCGGCGCCACCGCGCGAGGCATGACTGGCATCAGGGTACCGCCGGCGAGCGTCATCGGTATCGCGAAGCTGAGGCGGATGGTGGTGCCTTTGCCGACTTCACTGTCGATATCGATGTCCGCGCTGTGACGCTGCATCGCGCCGTACACCATCGCGAGTCCGAGCCCGGTGCCACGCTCGCCCTTGGTCGTGAAAAAAGGCTCCAGACATCTGCGCCGCGTGTCCTCGTCCATTCCGATCCCGCTGTCGATGACTTCGACCTGAACGAATCTGCGAATCGGAGCGTCCTCGGACGGCAGTCCTTCCTGCTGGGCGACTCTCGTCCGCAACGTCAGCGGGCCGCCGTTGGGCATGGCATCGACGGCATTGAAGATCAGGTTGGTCAGCGCCTCCCGGATTTCGTTGTCGGCGCCCATGATCGCCGGCAGGTCCGGCGCCAGCTCGGTGCGCATCTCGATCGCAATGCCGCGCTGTTGTGCCATGTCGCTCCAGTTGGCGCGCGTCAGGTCCACGACCTGATGCACCACGCGATTCATGTCGACCGGAACCAGCATTACCTGCGGTTCGCGCTGACGATAGAACTCGCGCATGCGCGCAACGGTTTGCGCCACGTCGTCGATGGCACGCTGGATGGTTTCGAGGTGACTGCGCGCGCGCGGACTGAGCCCGGGCTCCCGGTCCAGCAGCGATTCGGTGTAAAGGGCCACAGGAGAAATTGCATTGTTGATATCGTGCGCGATGCCGCTCGCCATCTGGCCGAGCGCCAGCAGACGCTCCTGCTGCAGGACGGCCTTCTGCGTCTGACGCAGATCCTCGTACGCTTGTTGCAGGGCACCGTAGAGCTGGGCTTGGTGGGTTGCCAATGCGACGTGCTCGCTCACCTGCCGCAGAAATTCGCATTCGCCGCTGGTGAAGCTGTGCGCCTGCCGGCGTGCAGCGATCAGGACGCCGAACACCTTGCTTTCGACCAGCAGGGGCGCCGCCACCATCGCACTCAGGCCGCCTCGTACCAACCTCTGGGGAAAGGGGAACGGGACTTGACCGATGTCCGGCTCGTAAACCAGCCGCCCGCCGACGCAACGCGACAGTCCATTCGGATCGATCTCGACACGAGACTGCTCCGTCAACGCAAGGTCCATCGCCGTCGCTTCGCTTTCCGAGCCCACGCTGGTGACGATCAGGCATCTTTCGGCCGGGTCGTGCAGGCAGATGCAACAGAAATCCACCGGCAGGTTCTCTTCCAGCGTTCGGATGACGACCTGAAAGATGCTTTGAAAGTCCTGGCGCTCGCCGATGGCCCGGGTAATCTGCTGCAACAGATTCAGCCGCGCCAGTTGGGCCTGTACCCGGGCTTCTGCGAGCTTGCGCTCCGTGGTGTCCCGAGCAATCTTGGATGCGCCGATGATCCGGCCCTGGCTGTCCCGGATCGGGGAGATCGTGACGGAAACATCCACTCTGCGGCCATCTTTCCGGATGCGCACCGTCTCGAAATGGTCGGTCGCCTCGCCCCGTGCAATTCGAGCCAGAATGATCGGTTCCTCGTCCGAACGTTCCGGCGGGATCAGCATGGCCATCGGCCTGCCCACGGCCTCCTGCGCGGAATAACCGAACAGCCGTTCGGCGCCCGGGTTCCAGCTGGTGATGATGCCATCCAGATCCTTACTGGCAATCGCATCGTCGGAATATTCAATGATGGCGGCCAGACGCGCATTCATCTCAACCGCCCTTTCAAGCTGCGCGGTGCGGTCCTGGACCCGCACCTCGAGCTCATCCTTGGCGTCACGCAAGGCCAGCTCGGCACGGGTTCGACCAGCGAAATCCCGGCGGATGGCGACCAGCGCCAGTCCGACGATCCCGCACCCGAGCAAACCGGCTCCGATAATCACCGCTTGAGTCGTCGCCGCGCTGCGTTCGGCCTGTCGTTCGCGCTCCTTGAGCAAGGAGGTCTCGATGCCCTTCATCTGGTTGATAAGCTCGCGGATTTGATCATGAAACCGCTTGCCCTTTCCGGTCAGAATCTCGCCTTGCGCGGCTGCAAAGCCCTGGCTTTTCCGCAGTTCGATCACTGAGCGCATTTCCGCAAGTCGATCGCCCATCAGCGGCACCGCAGCGTCGAGCCGCTGCTGTTGGGCACGGTTATCCGCCGTCAGTTCACGCAGCCGCCGCTCCTGGACTTCAACCGTCTGAGCGGCCTGGCGGTAGGGTTCCAGATAGCTCTCGTCGCCGGTGATGACATAGCCGCGCTCCGCGGTCTCGGAGTCGGTTGCCGCGGCCAGCAGCAAGTCGAGGCGGTCGAGAACGTCTTGCGTGTGCTCAACCCACGCCGAATTCTCGTTCAGACGTACGACACTCAAATAGGAGATCACACCGGAGACACCCAGACAGGCGAGCGCAAATGCAAAGCCGATGCCTACCTTGCGCTCGGCGGATGCCAGCTCTCGGCCGGCGGGCTTGGCTGTCATGTCGCCGGCAAGGTGAAGTAGAACGTTGCCCCCTCGTCCACCTCCGCCTCGGCCCAGATGCGTCCGCCGTGTCGGCGGATCACGCGCTGAACGATCGACAGGCCCACGCCGGTACCCTCGAACTCCCCGGATCCGTGCAGTCGATGGAACGGGTCGAAGAGCCTCTGCATGTGGCGCATGTCGAATCCGGCGCCGTTGTCGCGGATGAAATATATGTTTTCACCCGTCTTCTGGTCACAACCCACTTCCACCACTGCCTCTCTTTTCTTGCGCGTGAACTTGAAGGCGTTGGACAGCAAATTGACGAACACCTGCTTGAGCAACGCCGGATCGCCGACGCAGTCTGGCAGGTCCTTGACTCGAACGTCGATCTGTCGCTCTCCGTGCTCTTTGCCCAGTTCGACCACCACTTCGCGCACCAGGGCCGACACGTCGACGGGCTGCTTGGACAGTGGCTGGCGGCCCAGGCGCGCGAATGCCAGCAAATCGCCGATCAGGGTTGCCATCTGCTGGCTGCTCTCGCGCACCGCCTTGAACAAGCGCCTGCCCGAATCGTCGAGCTTGTCGCCGAGCTCCTCTTCGATGATCTGGCAACAGCCGTCGATTGCCCGAAGCGGGGCGCGAAGATCATGAGAGACCGAAAAAGAGAAGGCCTCGAGATCCTTGTTGGCGGCTTCAAGTTCGGCGGCGTGCTCGCGCAGGCGCTGCCCCAGTTCTGCATTTTCCGAGCGCAGTCGCTTCATCGCCAGCGCCCGTGAAAGCACCGGCAGGATCACCTTCAGCTTGAAGGGCTTCAGGATGTAGTCGAGCGCTCCCGTTTTCATCGCTTCCACGGCGGTGGTAATGGTGCCCTCGCCGGTCATGATGATGCCGACGAGGTCGGGATCCATTGCCACTGCCGCCTGCAGCAAAGCGATGCCATCCATCTCCGGCATCATCAGGTCGGCGAGGAGCAGGTCGAACTTCGTGCCATGCAAAGCGGTCAGCGCGGCCCGGCCCGAAGCGAAGCCTGTGGTCTCATAGCCTTCATCGCGCAACGTGTCGCAAAGCGCTTGCAACAGCACCACTTCGTCGTCCACGATCAGCAATCGCGGTGGCCTGGTCATCGCTTCCTGTTTCGCCTGGATCAGTCTCCGGCAGCCCGCGCTGGGGCGCTCGTCTGAGAGCACTGCGGGAAATTCAGTCCGCACTCGTCGGACCTGAGGTCCGATTTGTCCTGCAAGTTCAGGCGCTTGGCGCACTCGCACGGCGATCGGATGCAGTGACGGAGCAGAGCTTACCGGCGGGGACGGACTCGTCAATAGGCCCGTGCTGCCTCTGCAGGCCGTTGGCATCGCGCCACGCGGCCTGGCCTGGAGGACTTGGAGCTAGGCGATCCGGTTTCCGTTGAGTAGCGCGACGTCTTCGTCTTCGGCTGGCGAGCCGACCAGGGCACGCGGAAGCTGGTTCCTCGGTTTGACGCCGAGGTCCCGCAGCATCTCGGCCTGGCGAATGGCGTTGCCTTTGCCGCGATAGAGTTTCTGCTCGGCGAATGCGTACGCAGACTGTGCGCTCTTCAGTCGTTCGCCAACGGTTCTGAGGTCTTCTACAAAGGCGACCAGTTTGTCATATAGCTCGCCGCCTCGTCCAGCGATTTCCCGGGCATTGCGGCTCTGTGCCTCCTGTCGCCACAGGTGCGCCACGGTTCGAACCACGAACAGCAGTGTCGATGGGCTCACCAGAAGGACGTTGCGCTGCCACGCGTCCATGAAGAGTTCGCGGTCATTCGTCACGGCCAGCATGAAAGCCGGCTCGATCGGCACGAACATCAGCACGAAGTCGAGCGAATTCAGCGCGTAGATGGTCTGGTACTTCTTCTCCGACAGCGCTTTCAGGTGCGTCCGAATCGAATCGAGATGCTGTCGAAGCGCCACTTGCCGTTCGGGGTCGGTTCCCGCCGAGGCGAAGCGTTCATACGCGACCAGCGAGACCTTCGAATCGACGACAAGATGCCTCGTTTCGGGAAGATTGATGACGACATCCGGCTGCTGCCGTTCGCCGTCCGCCGCCATCGGCCCCTCGTGGGCGACATAGTCGTCACCCGGGCGAAGGCCGGAGGCTTCCAGGATGCGCTCCAGAATGAGCTCGCCCCAGGTGCCCTGTGTCTTCGATGAACCCTTCAGGGCAGAGGTCAGATTCTTCGCGTCCTCGCTGAGCATCTGATTCAGCTCCAGCAATTGCCGAACCTGCTCCGACAGAGCTGTGCGGTCCTTGCCTTCCTGGACGGACGCCTCCTCGACCCTCTTCTGGAATTCCGTGATCTTCGTTCGCAACGGATCGAGCAACAGGCCGAGATTGGCCTGATTCTGTTCGGTGAAGCGCTTCGATTTCTCTTCGAGAATGCCGGTCGCAAGAGACTCGAACTGCGCGGTCAGCGCTTCCTTCGCATCCGTCAGAAACTGAAGCTTCCCGGACGCGGATCGCTGTTCGGCCTCGTACCGTTCCTCGAGGCCTCTGAGATCCCTGGCCAGTCGAATGCTCTCGGACTCGACCTCTTCGCGTCGCTTGCGCTCTTCCTGGCCCTGCGCGGCGTTCATTTCCAGATTAATCCGGGTGGCCTGGAGCTCTGCAGCGAGCTGCGCGATCTCGCGTCCGGCCGTCTCACGGGTGTCTGCGAGCGTCCTGTGCGTCAGCTCGGCGCTCGCCCGAGTCTCGGCAAGTTGTCGCTCCAGCTCGGGAATCCGGGACGCGCGTTCGTCGAGCTGAGCCTTCAGGTTCTTCACCGAGGTGAGCTCTGTCGTCAATCTCTCCTCGTTCGCCTTCGCCTCGGCCCGCTCTGTCCGCAGTTGGGCCTGGGTGCTCTCTGCCTGCCGGGCGCGAAGGCTTGCCGCGTTCAGTTCGACGCTGGCCGCGGCGCGCGCCTGAGCGACCGCTCCGTCGATCATGGCCTTTTCCCGCCCGCGCAAGACCAGCCAGGCCGGTAAGCCCCCGAGCAAAATGCCCGTCAGGAACACACCTAGTGAAACATACAAGTCAAAATGCGTCATGGACGAAATCCCCCGTATAGACGATCTGCAGGTCGAGCGGGCGTCGCTGAATGCCTGGAACTGTCGTTTGGCCGGTTAGAAGGTTTCTGCTGCGCGCGCGGTGCTGCCCTGGCATGCAATGGCCATCGAGTGGAACGGATAAGGGAGCGGTCACACACCCTTCTGGCTGCCCTCGCCCACCGGCGCTGCTGCTTGGACAAGACGCAGATGCGACCGACGGCCCGCCAAGCTTCCTCCTTGGCGAGTTCGAAGAAGGCCGTTAGTGCAGGCGAATTTCTCGATTAATCGAGCGACCGCGCTTCAAGGGGACAGTACACCTCACTCGTCGCCCAGTGCCCGCCAGAGAGCTCCGCCGATTGATCCGCCCAGGAGCGGCGCAAGCCAGAACAGCGACAGTTGGCCCAGCGCGCCGTTGGTCGCGCTGAACGCCAACGTAGGCGAGCATCTTGTTCGCCGGGAACCGATCCTGGACCATGTCACCTGTGAAACGCCTCTTGCCCGACGAAATGATTCAGCGATTGCTTCCAGGGTTCGTGATCTTGTGCGTCGCCTGTATCGGCGGGGCTCTTAGTCTGGTCGCTTCTGCCCTTTCAATTCGGTGGCTTCACCGCATGGGTTCAGCCATCGGTGTCGTGGGCGCGATTGTCTTCGTCCTGCATGTATGGTGGCGCTGGTACGTTGGCGGCTCGGAGTCTGGATCGGCGTCAGAAACGCAGCACAATGAGCGCTCGCCCCATTGACCCGCCTTCACGCCGACGCGCCTCGTGAGTCATAGCGGCGGCATCCTGTCGTCAATCCCGACCTGCGCTTCGAGCAGCATTGCGAAGGTGTTGCCGCGGCGCTGCGCGTGAGCGTGCCGACAGATATCAAGGCATTTGCCGCAGACGTAACCCGCGCCGTGCAGGTCGGCATCTGATCGCCAGGCGAAGATCCGATCGCGAGGCGCACTCGAGACGATCCGCTCCAAGCGCATCTCATCTGCGCGCGCTGTTGCTAAACGCCGTCTGTCGGTAACGATTCCTATGCAGGGGTAAACGATTCCTACTGGATTGGTAAACGGTTCTTATTTACTTATCACCTGACGGCGGCATAACATCCTGATCACTCACATGTGGGATGGGCGTGATCAAGTGATCTCCATTCGGATAACAGATTTGCGCGAACAAGATCGCCCGTCTCTCTTATCTCAATTGAGCCATTGATCTTTTACCAACCGAAAATTGACGATGTCATGACTCATGAGCGCTATAAATAAACCAGGTTGGTCATTCAAGTGGTGTACCCGGGTTGCCCGGCGTCATGGCTCGGAATCATCGTTCCGGGCTGTCTCCCACCTGTTGATGTTGCTCTGCGCGATGTACGGTCTTTCGGAGTCTGCGTGGGCCGTACCGAGTTACGCGCGTCAGACGGGCTACGCCTGCGTCAAGTGCCACGTCGGAGGGTTCGGTCCGCAGCTGACTCCCTACGGCATCAAATTCAAGATCTCCGCGTACACGGAGAGCGACCACAAGGGATTGAAGATTCCGGTCGCTGCGATGGTGATGACGGGTTTCAGCCATACGCTGACCGATCAGGCGACGCCCCCGACTCCGCACACCAACGTCAACGACAACTTCGAGCTGGACCAGGTTTCCGGGTTCCTGGCCGGCAGAATCACCGACGACCTCGGAGTTTTTTCACAAATGACGTACGACGGCGTTGGAAAGGGGACGGCGATCGACAACGTCGACATCAGACTCGCGCATGATTTTGTGATCGCCAAAACGGACGCAATTCTCGGTCTTTCGCTGAACAACAATCCCGGCGTTCAAGATCCCGGCAATACGCAGCCGGCGTGGTACTTCCCATACATCGGTACGGCCCTGGTGGCAGGCACCGGCGACTTTGGCACCCTGCTCAACGGCGGGCTCTCCCAGGCCGTCACCGGACTGTCGGCTTACGCGTTTATCGACGACTCGATCTATGCCGAGATCGGCACCTACCGTGCCCTGTCACCCGCAATGCAGATCAAGTTCGGACTCGGAGCCGGCAACGATATCGGACGCGTCGACGACTCAATCTACTGGCGGCTGAACTACATCAAGGACCTGAACACGCAGGCATTTTCCGCTGGACTGGTCGGATTCAACGCCAGCATCCAACCGGAGCGGATTGACGGTGGCCCGGTCAACAGGTTCCGGGATGTCGGCGTCGACGCCTGGTACGAGTATCTGGGTAACGGGCTTCATAACTTTGCGGCATACGCCAGCTTCATCCGCGAGGACCAGACCCGCGGCGATCTTTTCGCCAACATGGCGGCTGACAATCTGCACGGACGCCTGTACGAGTTCCGCTTGAACACCTCGTATTACTACCAGCATACGTACGGGGCGACGATCGGTCGCTTTTCAACCCGGGGCACTCCGGATGCGACGCTGTACGGGCCGACCGGCAGCCCGGACACTTCGGGAACCGTCCTGCAGATCGACTGGACGCCTTGGGGCAAGGAAAACTCGTGGGGCCGCCCATATGCCAACGCCCGTCTTGGCCTGCAGTACACGATCTACGACAAGTTCGACGGCGCGAGCAGCAACTACGATGGAGCCGGCCGCAACGCAAGCGACAACAACACGCTGTACCTGTTCCTCTGGATGGCCATATAGCAATGGGAAGTTCTGACTGAAAATCGCCTGGCTTGAAGCGGCCGGCCCATGCTACGCGCCCGGCGTGTGCTCCCCGGGCCAGGGGTGCTCGGACTTGCCATTGAAGATCGCGTCCGGCTCGGCTGGCCCGAGGGTCCAGTCGCCGCGTGCGATCTCGGCTTCGAGCTGGCCAGGCGCCCAGCCCGAGTGGCCGATGAAGATCCGCAGGCCGTCCATCGGCTTGTCCCGGCCGAGCAACTCGAGCAGCAATTCCCGGTTCGCGCTGACGTAGACGCCGTCAACGGCCTGGATCGCATGTTCGCGCGGCTTATCGGTGCGAAAAAGAAACCACACGGACTCGATTTCGACGGGGCCACCGAAGTACAGCTTGTCGTGCAGTTGCGCGAGGCGTTCCAGATCGGGAAACAGACGCGAGACGCCAATCTTCGTGGGCCTGTTGATGATGACGCCGGCGGGAGCAGAACCGAGGTTGTTCATCACCAGAACAACCGAGTCTTTAAAATGAGGATCGCGCAGTTCGGCGCGGGCGACGATGAGGATTGCGCTTAACGGCTTCGCGTCGTCGGCGGATGTCGGCCACGACGTCCCGAACAGAAGCAGGCATGCGCAGACGGCTCGGGTCGCGTCCCGCAAGCGCTGAAGGCACAGACCGCTTCTCACTGGCCGACACTCGCTTCCGTGTCAGTTCGCGCGGTGTATCCGACCGCTTGCGGGCTATTTTCTCAGCTTCAGCGGATTTCTGGAAGTGTCAAACGCCCGCAGCGCCAGCGCTTCCGAGGCAGACGGGTTAGCGCTTGATATGCGAAATCTTCGTTCCTTCGATGCTCAGACTGGCCATCAGTCCCTGCTGGCCGAAGATAAAGGCATAAGCGTCGTCCCTGAGCGTCGTCGATGACAGATTCTTGGCAACGCCTTCGTTGACCAAAACCACCGTCGGCCCCACTCCAATTTCCCAGCCTCTCGATTTCTGCAGATACGACCTGGCCCTTTCGTTCATCAGGAACACGACGTACCCATAGGATTCTCCACCCGCCTGCAGACCCCAGGACCCGGTGATCGAGTTGTAGTAGTCGATGGCTTTCGGGCCCTCCAGCAACACACCTTCGCCGTAACCGCCTCCGAATATCAGCCCTGCCCTGACGATGTTGGGGAAGACCAGCGCCGCTTTGGCGATCTTGCCGATCTTGGCCGCCGTTTCGTTGGTTCTGTACAGCGTCTGCAGCGCCTGCGCAGCGCTGCGGTTAAGATCTTCCGCCGTTGCGGCATACGCAGCGTTGCCGAGTAGGCCCGTCGAACAGACGGTCGCGGAGGCGGCAGTGACGGCAAGAACGTGGCGTCGACTGAAATTCATTTGAGTCTCCTTTATGGTTTGCCGATCAATCCGGCAGGAACTTTCCATCAGAATCCCGGCGTTGGGGAGCGCTCTGGATTTCAGGGAGCGAACGGAAGGTTGAGGCGATCGAAGGCGATGCAGTGTGCCTTCACTCGAACGACATCGCCCGGTCCCGCGAAAGGGCTGCAAGCGATCTTGGTTTCTGCTGCGTTCCACTATAGGGCCGCGGCAAGAAGAGGGAAACGCAATTTCGCCCGTGAATTTGGTAAGCCGTTGAGACGCGAGAGACCGCGACAACCTTGCTGATATAGCGGGCGCCCACGGAGGATTTCATATGCGATCCGACATCGTTCCAGGCAGCAGATGAAAAACCATTTCAAGGAACTACTGGTATCCGGCAAAACCGCCATCGGCACAATCGTTCAACTGCCCAGCCCGCCCGTGGTCGAAATCCTGGCGCAGGCCGGGTTCGACTGGCTGCTGATCGACACGGAACATGGCCCGATCGACACGGAGAAGCTCCAGGCAATGATTCGCGCCACGAGCGAAACACAAGCCGCACCCATCGTGCGTCTTGCCGGCAACCTCGACTGGCTGGCGAAGCGCTCGCTCGACGCCGGCGCGCTGGGCGTGATGATGCCTGGCGTGAACTCTGCCGAAGAGGCGCTGGCTGCGGTACGCGCGGTTCGCTATCCGCCGGGAGGCAACCGCGGCTTCGGCCCGACGTTTGCGGCTCTGCGATGGGGTCTGACCAGCGCCGAATACGCGCAGCAGGCCAACGAAGCGGTGATGGCGATTGTGCAGATCGAGCATGTCGACGCCGTCGCGCGAATCGACCAGATCCTTGCCGTGCCCGGCATCGACCTTGCGCTGATCGGCCCCTATGACCTGTCGGGATCGATGGGTCTGCTCGGACAGGTGGGACACTCAGACGTTCAGGCCGCGATCGATCAAGTCCTGAAAGCGGCCAAGAAGGCGGGAGTTCCCGTCGGAATCTTCGGCACCGCTGCCGACGAGATCAACCGATACATCTTGCAGGGCTTTCAGGCGATTCTGGTCGGCGTCGACGTCGCGTTCCTCGCCGCAGGCGCCACAGGCCTGCTGAGCCAGATCAAGCGTTGACTCGTGCCGCACCTCGCAACCCAGTCAATGCGCGGCGCCGGTCACGCATCGGAACTGAACCTGGGCGGATGTAACCGTGCCAAAGCCGCCCGCGCCCGAGTCGGTGGCGCCGATTGTCTCCAACTGCTTGCCCAGTCCGTTGCAATACTCGAGCGCTCTCTGCAGCGCCTTGGCTCTGTGCTCCGGGCCCGACCTCAAACCCATCTGGTCATGGCTCGCCACGGAGTATGTGTCCTGCCCGGTCGGAACCACGTCCGTGACGGAGGTGCATGCCACGACCGCCGCGCCCATGGCGGCGGCGAAAACCGCTGTCACCCGCCTCATCGTGCCACCTCCTGCTCCACAGCCGGCCACCCCGCAAACGCGAAGCGATCCGCTTACTTTCGACTGGAACCCCGTGCCCCTGTTGATTCACGCGTCGCTTGCTCGGCCACGGTATATATGGACTCCGGTGTCGCCTCGAGTCTCTCCTTCGGAATAGGCTGATTGCTGGCGTCGGAGAGTCCATAGGTGCCTTCCGAGATCTTTTCCAGTGCCCTCTCGACCTGCGCCAGTCGCTGCACGTTGCGAGCGACCAGGTTGCCGTCGAGTTCCAGCGCCGTCAGCCGCTGTGCATCATCTTCGTACTCTCCTGCCTGGTCCCTTGACTCGGAATTTACCTGTTTCTCTTCCGCCTCTTCGCCCTGAGTTGCCTCCGCCAGCTCGTCGCGCAGTTTCATCAATCGCTGACGTTGTCGCTCAACGAACGCCTTATCGAGTCCCTGTGCTTTGCTGTTCATGAGTCCTCCACCACGACCATCGTCACACCAACCGCGAACGGATCTTGATTTCGTGCGTGAGCGTTCGGTGCACCGGACATTTGTCGGCGATCTCCATCAGTCGGGCCCGCGCAGCTTCCGGCACGTCGCCTTCGATCGAGATCTCGCGGTTGATCTCGTCAATCCTGCCCTCCCTGGTTTCGCAGTCGGCGCAGTCTTCGGCGTGAACCTTACGGTGGGACAGGCGCACGGAAAAACGATCGGCGGCGATCCCCTTGCGTTCCGCATACAGGCGCATCGTCATCGAGGTGCAGGCGCCGAGCGCCGCGAGAAGGTAGTCATAAGGCCCCGGCCCGGCGTCATCGCCCCCGGCTGCGATCGGCTCGTCCGCGATCAACAGATGCCGGCCCGCCCGCGCATACTGGGTCAGACGGCCGGTACCGGTCTCGCTAACCTCGACCACGCCCGGCGGTAACGCCGCGACTTCCTCGGCAACTGGTAAATAGCGCGATGCCCAGGCGGCTACGACATCGGTGGCGTAGATCGCATCCTCCCGCTTGGTCACTAGGTGATCGGCTGTATCCAGCGAGACGAAGCTCTTGGGATGCTGCGCGGCAGTGAAGATCGCGCTCGCATTTTCGATACCCACAACTTCGTCGCCCGGCGCATGGCATACCAGGAGCGCCTTCTTCAGCTTCGCCAGGTCCTCGAGAACTTTCTGTTCCGCAACGTCGTCCAGGAACTGCCTGGAGATCGTGAAGGTGCGGCCTGCCAGACTGACTTGCGCCGTTCCCTTCTCGAGTATCTCGCCCACCTGGGCGGCAAACTGGCGCGTGACGTGGGCAGCGGACGATGGCGCACCGATCGTAACGACGCTCGTGGCCTCGGGCACGCGCGCCGCAGCGGCGAGCATCGCCGTTCCACCCAAGCTGTGTCCGATCAACAGAGACGGCGCCGAATAACTGCCTCGCAAGTAATTCGCTGCCGCCACCAGATCAGCGACGTTGGACGAAAAGTTGGTATTGGCAAACTCCCCCTCGCTGCTGCCGATCCCAGTGAAATCAAAGCGCAGTACGGCAATGCCATGCGAGGTGAGACCTGCGGCAATGCGGGAGGCCGCGAGGATATCCTTGCCACAGGTAAAGCAGTGCGCAAACAGGGCAAAGGCGCGGGGCTTCGACGGCAGGTCCAGGCGGGCCGCCAGACTGCTGCCGTCGGCACCTGGAAATTTGACCTTCCTCAGCTCGAACACGGCAGCCTCCTTCCGAGCAGCCTCAGAAGGCTTTCTGCAGCAGCGCCTCGATGACCGGTGCGCTGGTCGCACCGGTCAAGCGGCCAACCTCTTTTCCACCGTGGAACACGATCAGCGTGCTTTGCTGGACGACATGAAACGCCTTGAGCGTGCCTTTCTGGGAATCGAAGTCGACGCGCAACAGCGACAGCGACTTGAAGCCCGGCCGCTGCACGAGGCCGGACAGCACCTGCTCCTGCGCCTTGCACGTCGTGCACCAGTCGGCATGTATGGCAACCAGGATCGGCCTTCCGTCGGCATTCAGGCGGTCGAAGGTCTTCTGATCGAACGGCTCGCCGATGCGAGCCGACGCCAACGTGCCGAACAGCAGCAGAAACAGTGGGAAAATCCGGCGGGCAAGCATCGTACGGCTCCTTATCAACGATCGAACCGGGGCGCATTGACGCAGTAATATTGTTAATCGAATAGTATCAGCGACGGCGATTAAATCGTTTCGCTGCAAGGGCAGGAGGCGCCGTATGAGCGACAAATCTGAGCTCACCGGCCAGACCGTCGTCGTGATCGGCGGCAGCTCGGGCATCGGGCTCGAGACGGCCCGGCGCGCCCGCGCCGAGGGAGCCGACGTGATCCTCACCGCGCGCGACCCGGATCGCCTGCACCGCGTCGGCCTCGAGCTCGAGGCCAGCGTCACCGCCTTCGATGCCACCGACTTCGAACGGCTCGGGAGGTTCTTCGACGAGCTGCCCAGGCCGATCGACCACGTGCTGGTCACGGGCCCCGGTCCCTACTACGCGCTGCTGGCCGAGTTCGACACCGAAGCGGCACGCCGCGACCTGGACGCCCATTTGTTGCTGCGGCTGCAGGTCGCACGGAACGCCGCGAGCAAGGTTCGCCCGGGAGGGACCCTGCTCTTCATGGGCGGCACCGGTGGCCGTCGCACAGCGGTGGGATTCGCGTTGATCTCGGCTCTTACAGCCGCCCTTCCCGCCATGACGAAGAACCTCGCGCTCGAGCTTGCGCCCATCCGCGTGAACCTGATCGCGGCCGGGTTCGTCGACACGCCACTGTCGGCGTCGATCCTTGGCGACCAGCTGGAGGCTCGCCGCGAGCACCTGCGGAGGACGCTACCGATCCGACGCGTCGTCGGCCCGGCCGACATCGCCGCACTGGCGGTCCACCTCATGACGAACACGGCGATCACCGGCGCGACCTTCGACATCGACGGCGGCCAGCAGCTCGTCGAGGGGTGAGCCATCCCCGCTGCGCCGTTGCGAGTGGGCAACTGCGGGCGATGGCATTTCAGCGGGTCTTGAGGCGCTGGAGAATTTCCTGAGCGCTTTGCGGCCGCGCGCGCGGGTCGAGTTCGAGGCACTCCCTCGTGAGCGACAGAATCCGCGGCGAGTAGGAGCGCTCCAGGATCTCGATAGCCAGCGGAACCAGGTCCTCGCGGGCACGCGAGGGCGCCTCCTGCGGCGGCTTGGCGCTCATGCAGGCGAGCATGCAGGCGCCTATCCCGTAGACGTCGGTCCAAGCACCTACCGCGCCGTCGCGCTCGTAGGCCTCGGGCGCCGCAAAGCCCGGGGTGAACATCGGGATGACCGAGGCCGAATCGCGCCCCACGATGCGTCGGGCGGCGCCAAAGTCGACCAGCGCGGGCACCCCGTCTGGCTGGAGAATGATGTTCATGGGCTTCAGATCGAGGTGCAAAAGCTTGCGGCCGTGGACCTCGTGCAGGCCGTCGAGCACCCGCGCAAAGATGCCGACGATGAAGTCCTCGGACAGCACAGCGATACGGCCCTGCTCGCGGTGGCTCAGGATATATTTCTCCAGGGAGGTGCCTTCGATGAACTGCATCACCATATAGATCGTCTGGTTGGCGCGTACCAGTTCGAGCACCTGCACGATGTTCGGGTGGTGGATCGTCGCGAGGATCCGTGCCTCCTCAAAAAACGCCGCCAGTCCGTACCGGTAGGCCACGAGGTGCTCGGCCTTGATGTGCGGAACAAGGTCCCCCGGCCGCCGTATGGCCCGGTTCGAGGGCATGTATTCCTTGATCGCCACGCATTCTTCGCTCTGCTCGGAGTACGCGAGATAGACGATCGAGAACCCGCCGCTCGAAAGGGCGTGAAGGATGCGGTATCCACCGATCTCGGCGCCCTCCGGAAGCGGGGCAGAGCTCTGAGGTTTCAATTCGAACCTGCGAATTACGACTGCGCGAGTGGACTGAGTGCCGTGGACGCTGGCCCTATGCGCTCAGGTTATCGAGAAAGGTCGCTGAGGGCACAAAAAACAAGCTGCCAGTGACCGGACGGCTGAAGTCGAGCAGCCGGTCGTAATTGCCGGGCGGCTGCCCGATAAACATGTTTTCCAGCATCCGTTCCGTTATACGGGGAAATCGACTGTAGCCGATAAAGTACGTTCCGAATTCTCCGTGCCCGGGCTTGCCGAAGGGCATGTTGTCCCTCAAAATCTTGACCTCTTTTCCGTTCTCGACGATGATCGTCAGCGCATTGTGCGCGAATGCCGGCTTTTCGGCATCGCTCAGCTCGATGTCCGAAAGCTTCCTGCGTCCGATGATGCGCTCCTGTTCCTCCACCGGGAGGGCATCCCACCCCTTCATATCGTGGAGGTACTTCTGCACGATGACGTAGCTGCCGCCTGCAAACGCCGGGTCTTCGTCGCCGATGATCGCAGCTTCCCGCGCGGCGTCCCCTCGCGGGTTTTCCGTGCCATCGACGAATCCGATGACGTCGCGATAATCAAAGTAGCGGAAACCGTGAACCTCGTCGGCCAGCGAGACCGCATCCGCCAGGCCATTCATGATCTGAGCTGCCAATTCGAAACACAGGTCCGGGCGTTCGGCTCGAATGTGGAACAGAATGTCGCCTGGAGTGGAGACGGCGTGGCGACCGCCTGAGCGGATCTCTCGAAACGGATGAAGCTCAGCGGGACGAGCCGAGCCAAACAGTTTGTCCCATGCCTCGGAGCCGAATCCAACGACACATGTCAGGCCGGCTTCAACGTCCCGAAATTCAACTGCGCGCACTAGCCCAGCGAGATCGGCGAAAAAGGATCGCAGGATCGCGTCGTTGTCATCCTGTGGCCGGATGCAGACGACCAGAAAAATCGCTGCGCGCGTGAGCGGGCCGAGCACAGGCTGTGGAAGAACGGTTTCGTTTGGTGGCTTGGGCGCATTCATCTCTATTTATTCAAGTCCATAGTGGCGGTGGCAGGCCGCGCAAATCCCATCGAGTTGATCGCTGACCTCCGAGACGGATTTCAGGTCATGTGCCTCGGCAGCGCGACAGGCTTTGGTCGCCGCGTCCGCCAGTTTCCTGACGTAGCGGTTCCAGTCCTGATCGCGCACCCGCTGCGGAATCATCAGCGCGTTGGTAGCCTCTGCCAGGGTTGCCGCGCCGCTCAGGACCTGTTCCCAGTCGTCGTCCGATTTGGGCGAAAGATCATGCTCACCCTTTTCGTCGATAACCAGTCCGTTGACTCTCCAGATGGTCGCCGCGGCCGGGCTGAGGACATGCTCCATGAACGTCTTCATGTCCACATGGGGTTGAAAGGGCGGCATCGGAGCCGCCCGTTCGGACATCGACGGCGATGCGGCCGCGCAGGTGATGACGACCGCGAGAACAATACCGGGAAGGCGGACGCTGACCATTCTAGTGAACCGGCATCGTAAATCCAATCCACCGCCCGCATGTGATCACCGAAACCCACAGCAGAATGGACAATCCCCCGGCCAGCCGCGCCGGGAGCGGCGGCGCCGCATCGTTCTCCCATCGCGGCAAATGCCTGGCCGTTATCCCATGAAAGAGTGCCATGTTCAGACCGGCCATGCAGATGAGAAAAATCTTGGCGACGAAATAGCCGTTGCCCAGGTACTCGGTGGCGTTGGAAATGAAGAGCAGGCTGCCCGAAGCAACCGCAATGGCAAACGCACTCCAGGTGACGGGTAAAATTCCGCTGATGACACGGCTCGCTGGCCGGTGAATCGAGGCAAGCCCGAGCAACCTCAGATCGACAGCAAGAATGGAGCCAACCACCAGGCAGATCGAGAGCACGTGCACCGATTCAATCAGGGGAAACAACAGATCGTTCTCGCGGATGGTGTCCGCCAGTGCGCTCTTCTCGAAGTATGAGATGAACTCCTGAAGCTGCTGCATCAGCCTGCCTGGGTGTAAGCAATCCAGCGTCCGGCGAACAGGATGCCGCACCAGACCAGTATCGAGAGGGCGGCTGCGAACCGCCCTGCTATATCCCGCCCTCGATCCTCGTCCCGAAAATTCGGCGATGAGGCTATCGACCGCTGCAGCCCCGCAGTGAGCGTGATGGCGACAGCCAGCAGCGCCATCTTGAGGTAGAAGGTCGAGTTGAGCAGCGAACGTCGCGGCTCAGCGACGATCAACAGGCTTCCAGTGACCAGGAGGATCAGCAGCACCGGCCAGATGGTTGGCAGGAAGCGCCGCGCCACTTCCGGCAACGGCTGCTCGCGCTGCAGCAACCGCCAGATCCGAAGATTCACCAGGATCGCGGCGGAAAAAACGACCGCAACGCCCAGAATGTGAATGGTCTGAAGGGACGGAATGATCCAGCCGGTCGTCTGGATCGTGTGGCTCAGCGGTGTCGCTGCCAGCCACTGGATAAGCTCGCTGAGGGCGACGTCGATCATCAGATCATTGTTCAGCGGGCGTCAGGCTGTAAGTCAGCTCCTGACCGCTGGGCAGGATGACTTTCAGCAAGTACCCGCCGGGCCTGCCGTCGCGAAGCTGCGCATAGCGGAAAACCGCGTGATCTCCTGGCTGCAGCGAGCGCTTGGTCCAGCCCGAACGTGTCAAAACCCCCGGGCTCGAGACTTCAAACACCCATGTACTTGGGGGTTCGCCGCTCTTGACGTCTTTCTCGACGACGAAGCTGATGTGCGGGTTGGTCCAGTTGACGGACTTGACGGTGCCTTCCATGGTTTGGGGATGATCGGTATCGTAAGCTGCACTCGAATGGTGCGCGGCTGCACCGCCGCCAAAACCCAAAACCAGGCTCGCAACAAGAAGAACGACTTTCCGCGACATTCTCGACCGTCCTTATTTCACCGTGTGGACCGAGCCGTATGGACCCTGTGGGTTCGAAATGAATATGTCGTTGCCGAACCGGTCCTTGCCCGCGACAAGATCTTCCTGAACGCATTCCCCCTCGGTGACCTCATAGTGGCGTTCGGGATAGCGGCGGAAAATTCGCGTCGTTTTCCAGGTTGTGTCGAGAACCTTCGGCGCCGTTATTTCAAGATCGTCGTAAAGAACGTTCGGCTTGGCCAGATGCAGCCGTTCGACAATGTGCATGTTGCCGTTGTTGGGTATCCCGACCGCCTCGCTGATCGCGATATACGCCTGCGGCGCGATCGCGGTGGTGTCGATCACCAGCGTTTCGCCGTCCCAATGCCCGATCGAGTGACCGTGCAATGTCAGGTCGGGGTCTTCGGGATGCGACCGCCCGTCCATGTAGATTCGTCGCATCCGGTTGCCATCCACTTCGCCCAGCATCGTGATGCGGCCCGGGGTCATCAGAAGTTCAAACGCGTTGTGCGTGATCAGCATCCAGCTCGGCATGCCGTGCGGCAGGCAATGGCTGAGAACGAGAAAAGGCCGGCCGGCTTTTTCCTCGCTAACCATGTGCTGAATCTGCGGCAGAACATCCTGCTTCCAGGGTGGAGCATTCGCCGTTTGCTGGCGATTCTGATCTTTCACATCCGGAATCCACACGCCGCTGAGGTCAGGCGGCTCTGCCCAAGCCTGGGAAACGACGAACACCGCAACCGCCGCCGCGGCACAACAAGCCATCGCGAACTTATTTACAGTTGTATTCACGGTGACTCTTCTCTTCTCGACATAGGGCGCGGGACCCGACGGCACGGATCGGCCAATTATAGGTTTGCACAAAAACAGGTCACGCTGATCGGGGAGGGGCGCCGCGCCCTTCAACGCGCCGGCTGATGAAGTACATCATCACGAGCGTCACCAGCGTGGTTCCGACCAGCACGTATCCGACCACATCGAAGTGCTCCAGAGCGCCCGTGCGGGTCTCGGACACGATCAGGCCCCCCAGGATCGCCGCCAGGCCGCCCGAAACCTGCTGAACCGAGCTGCTGATCGACATGTACGAGCCGCGGTCCGCCGCGTCGGGAATGGCCGAGACCAGCGCCGAGGCCGAGATCATCCGCGAGGACACCCCGACGAAGAGCAGGCTGTTGACCAGGATCACCAGGCCGAGCGGGGTCACGCCCAGGTGGGTGTAGATCAGCACCATCGTGATGGTCACGGCGGAGCCGAAGCAGAAGACGAGAAACTTGCCCACCGCGTCGCTGAGCCGCCCGATCAGGGGACCCGCAACGATCGAACACGCCCCCGTGACCAGGTAGACGAGCGGCAGCCGGCCGAATTCGATGCCGAGGTTGTTCACCAGGAAGGCGCTCGAATACGGCATCAGGATGAATCCGCCGGTCGCCAGCAGCGCCGAGGTGGCGAACCCCTGCAGATACCGCCGCACGGACACCGTGTGCAGGAAGTGGTGCAGCGGGCTGCGATCGGGACGCAGCTGCAGATGCGCGTCGATCGGCCGCAGGTAACGCATCGCCGCCACGCCGACGAGCGCGGCGACCGCAACGATCAGCAAGAACGGCGCGTTCCAGCCCCAGCGGTTGGACAGCGCCAGCGCCAGTGGAAGCCCCACCACACTGCTGGCGGCGAACGCGGTCTGCAGGATCCCCATCACACGCCCTCGAAGCTGATACGGAAACAGATCGGTCGTGATCGCGAACACCGTCGAGCCCAGGACGCCCGCGAACAAGCCCGTGATCGTGCGCGCGAACAGGAGAGACTCGTACGTGCGCGCCAGCCCGCACATCAGCGTACCGGCCACGAACCCGCCATAGAAAACCAGCAGCAACCGCTTGCGGTCGAACCGGTCGACAAAGCCGGCCGCCAGCAGCCCCGATGCTCCGGCGCTGAACGCGTAGACCGATACCAGCAGACCGAATTGCGCGGGCGTGATGCTCAGCTGGGGCATCAACATCGCGCCCAGCGGCGAAAGGATCATGAAATCCAGAATGACGCTGAACTGCAGGAAGGTCAGCAGACCGAGCACCCACTTCTGATACGCCGAGAAGCCGGCGGCGAGTTGCCCGGCCTGGTCTGCAGCCTGCATGGGAATTCCTGTGCGTTGAAAGTGAAGCGAGCGGCCGACAGTATGCCCGCAGGCAGCAGAAAGAGAATGACCGTCATGCCCTGCCTTGTGGGGCCGCGAGGCGCACCAAGCGACGGCCCATCGACGCGACCGCGACCCTGAGCGCGGCCGGCGAGCGGACCCGGAAATCGAACGGCAGTCGGGCCAGTTGCAGCGCGAACCAGTCCAGGTCGTCGGCCTGGCTGCGCATCAGGACGCCGCGGCCGGCCCATTCGAGAACGCCGAATCCGGAAACCATTTCTCGCTGCGCGGTCGCCAGATCCGTCGCGAGGACGACCTCGATCTGGTGAGCGCGGGGCAACGCGGCGATCGACTCTTTCAGGTAAGCGAGCGCATCGAAGCTTGCCGGCCGATCGAAACGTGCTTCCACCGCGGCCGCGGCGCTGACCCGATCGAGGCGGAACGAACGCAATCCCTTCCGAAGATGGCACATCCCGACCGCGTACCACCGCCCCTCACGACAGACGAGGCCATACGGGTCGAAATCGCGCTGGGTATTCAGGCCCTGCGGCGTCTGGTACTGCAGATGGATTCTCCTGCGTTCCTGGGCCGCGGTCGTCAAGAGTCCGAGCACATTCTCGTCGATGGGCGCGACCGGCCGGGTGAGTTCGAGCGCGACGGACTGGTCGACCGCGTTCAGCCGGCCCCTGAGCCGCTCGGGCATGACCCGCCCCAGCTTGGCCTTGGCGCTGGCCACTGCCGGCATCGCCCGCCCGAGTCCGAGGCTGCGCGCGGCGAGCAAACCCATCGCCAATGCCACGGCTTCGTCGTCGGTGAACATCAGCGGCGGAAGCTTGAAGCCCGGAACCAGTTGGTAGCCGCCAAACCTTCCCTGCGACGTCGTGATGGGGATTCCGAGCTCCTCGAGCGTGGTGATGTAGCGACGCAACGTCCGGCGGTCGACGTCCAGCGCCTGCGCAAGCTGCGCACCACTCGTGGAGCCGCGCGCCTGCAGCAGCTCGAGCAGTGCGAGAACGCGAACTGTCGGCCGGGACATTCTTGAAGTCTCCGCTTCTTATAGGACAGGAACTGTCCTATATCGAGATTACTCTTCGCGCGTAGTCCCTGCCACGTTGAAACAGGAGAAGGAAAATGGATCAGTCCTACCACCGGATCTCGGAGAACGTGCTGTTCACCTTGCTGCTGACCGCGCTCGTCGGTTGGCTGACGGCGCCAGTGACCTCGGATCTGCTGTCGGCCTCGGCGACCGAGGCACACCTTGCCGCGGTCGCGGGAGTCCACCGTTCATGACCGGGTTGACGACGCCATCTCGTGATTCGAACAGCGCTATGCCGCGCACGCTGCCCGGAGTCTGCGTGCGAAATTGCCCGTTTCGGGTCTTGTGTGATGCAGCGAGCGGACCTGAGGCAACGACGCCGGTAGCCGTGGATCTGCCCTCGGGTTCGACGGCCCCAGACCCCGTCGTGCGGTGCACCGCCGCCCGGACTTGACAAATGAGACGACCGGTCATATTATGCGTGCATGGCCAAGCCGAATGTCCGCGACAAGATCGTCCGAGCGGGACTCGATCAGTTTCACCGCGCGGGCTTCAACGGCAGCAGCGTCGAAGACATCACCGATCTGGCCGAGGTCCCCAAGGGATCCTTTTACAACCACTTCAAGAGCAAGGAGGACCTTGCCGTTGAAGTCATCGATCGCTACATCGAACAAGGCCCGCACGCACTGCTCAGCGACGCTGGAATACCGCCTTTGAAGCGTCTGAAAGGCTATTTTTCGGCGCTCGTACAGGAGTTCGTGGACTCTGGCTATAAAAAGGGGTGCCTGCTCGCGAATTTCTCGAGCGAGCTGGCCGATCACAGCGGGCCGGTTCGGCGCCGCCTCGAAATCGCGTTCGACGACTGGGTGAAACGGATTGCAGGCGTGATCAAGGAAGCCCAAAGAGTCGGTGAGGTGGACTCGAAGCTGAAGCCTGAGCAGCTCGCAGGCGTTCTTCTAGGTGCTTTTGAAGGTGCGTTGCTTCGGGGGCGCGCGTCAGGCGACTCGGCGCCGTTGAAAGAATTCATGGCGGTCGGTTTCGGACGCTTGATCGCGTAAGCAGGAGTTCTCGTGCAACGGGCATCTCGGTGCTCGATTTTTTTAAGCTTGAACTAAGACGACTGGTCATATTATAGAGGAGCTGAAGATGAATACGAATCGCATTCTTGGTCTTTCTGCACTTGCCCTGGCGTTGGCGATCCCGACCGCACAGGCCGAAGATCGGACGAAACTGGAGGCGGCTCGACTGGGTGAGCATCCGGCGGTGATCGTGGCGCATAGAGGTGTCCAGGTCGATCCGACCTCGAACTTCTACCTGCACCCGGCTCGGCTGTCCTGGAGCCTGCAACGACCGATGTCGGAAGGCGAACATCCGGCCGTGATCGTGGCGCGTAGAGGTGTCCAGGTCGATCCGACCTCGAACTTCTACCTGCACCCGGCTCGACTGTCGTGGAGCCTGCAGCGACCGACGCCTGAAGATGAGCCCCTGGAAACGGTCGTGGCGTGCGGTGGGCAGATCGCAGCGAGCCATCCGTAACTCACACCATTGGGAGAAATCGACATGAATGCAGCAAACAGGCAGGGCACCGCCCTTATTACGGGCGCCTCTTCCGGCATCGGCGCGGTCTATGCAAATCGGCTCGCACGGCGTGGCTACGACCTGATCCTGGTCGCCCGCAACCGCGACCGCCTCGACCGCCTTGCCAGCGGTCTCATCGAC